>Ga0208148_1000010_pt1 | contig 72288 bp, 68 predicted proteins | sample DEB08_DNA_16_FD_184525 | JGI IMG/M metagenome (GOLD analysis project Ga0208148, IMG submission 184525) | Aqueous microbial communities from the Delaware River and Bay under freshwater to marine salinity gradient to study organic matter... | ecosystem: Environmental > Aquatic > Marine > Coastal ...
TGCCAAGCCAAGCTGCTTGGCGATGTCGCTGAAGAACTTGCGCTGGGAATCATCGGTCAACTCGGTGCCCTGATACCAGGCTGTCGACCCTCCTAGATTGCGCTTCACAATCGCCGCCTGGCCTTTAGCCTGACCCGAGCTGAATTCCGCAACCACTTCGGCGCCGTTGGGTGCTGACAATTCCGCCCAAAGCTTTGCCTCGAAGCCGTTTGACAGCTTCACGGTTGACTCCCGAAGCGGGTAGAACTCCTCGACATAAAGCCCGATGACGTCCTTCACAAGACGGCCGCCGTAACCACCAAGTTTGACTCGGAGCGTCCGGTCGGCGACGTTGGAGAAGTAGCCAACAACTAGGTTGCCGCCATTCTGGGCGTAGCTGGTGAACACCTGCTCTTCAGAATCTGAAAGCATGTGAACCATGGGCATTAGCACCAGCTTGTAGCCGGCAAGAGTGGCGGCATCCACATTTGCCGGCACAAAGTCTGCTTGAATGCCCTCTTTGTATAGCGCTCGATACCAAGCCGCCACGGTATCTGGATAGCTCAAATCCTCGGTTGGTAGGTTGGCCTGCATCATCGCCCAGAACTGTTCGTAGTCAAAAACAATGGCTACTTCAGCCTTGTCAGTGGCGTGCTTTGACAGCTCCGGGTGATCACTCAAGAGCTTGCCGAGCTCTGCGACTTCCCTGTAAACCCGAGTGTCTTCGCCTCCGTGCGGAACCATCGCAGAGTGGAAACGTTCTGAACCTGCTTGGCTCTGGCGCCACTGGAAATACATTGCCCCCTGGGAACCTCTGGCCACGAAGCTCATCGCATTTCGCTTTTCTTGTCCCGGGGTCTTTGCGTAGTTTCTCGACTGCCAGTTAACCGCTGAACTACTGTGCTCCATCAAAAGCCACTGCTTGCCGTCGGCGAAGCCCCTGGTTAGGTCCGCCATCTGAGCAAGATCAATGTGATTCTCAATGTCGTGCTGAGCCAAGTAATGGTCAGTTGAAACAAAGTCAACCTCTTTGGCCCAGGCGAAGTAATCCATAGCGTGCGTGCCCTTCATTGACATGAAGTTGGTGGTCACTGGATTGACGCTGTCGTACTTTTTGATGATGTCGCGCTCAGTCTTGAACAGCTCAAGGGTGATCTCCGAACTGAACCTGCGGAAGTCAATCTGTGCCCCGGGGTTTGGGTGTGTTCCATCGGGGGTGCGCTTTGGTGCTGGAATGTCATCCCAGTTGCGATAGCGCTGTGACCAGAAGTCCGTGCCCCATGAGGCATTTAGTTCATCCAATGATGCGTACTTTTTTTGAAGCCACTGAACAAATGCAGCCTTCGATGCATCGCAGTAGCAATAAGGCGCGTGACATCCGTATTCGTTGTTGACATGCCACATCACAACAGCCGGGTGCTTCGCATAGCGCTTGGCAATTTGTTCGGTTAGAGCAGCTGCCTTTTCCTGGTAAACCTTGCTGGCTGCACAGTAAGCCTGCCGACCACCAAATTCCAATCTGATGCCATCAAAGTTCACTGGCAGGATTTCTGGGTGGGCAGCGGACAACCACGCTGGAGGTGAGGCAGTCGCAGTTGCAAGGTCTACAGAAATGCCGCCTTCGTGCAGCAGGTCCATGATTTCATCCAGCCACCCGAACTGATAGTTTCCATCGCTGATCTCGATGTTGGCCCAGGAGAAAATTCCAAGCGACACTAGGTTGACATTGGCCTTTTGCATCAACTCAATGTCGTTTTTCCAAACCTCTTTGGGCCACTGTTCTGGGTTGTAGTCCCCGCCAAAATATAGTCGGTCTGTGTTGAGCATTAGCGTGCCTCGATTTCAATTAGTAGAGCGTTTTCTGGGAACAAAATTGGTGGCCGAAGGCCGATCTGACTCAGCGCAGCGCCAGTCATTGTCACTCCATCGAACCAAGCAGGGGATGTTCTTTCTTGGAAGACAGGCTTTCCGACCGGGAACACGGCTTTGACGCGGTAACTGGTGGTTGGGTTTAGGCCCTCGAGCCTTAGGGCATTGGGTCTGGAGGGACCCTGGCCCGCGGTTGTCACGTAAGCAAATAGCGCAGCGGTCCCATCTTGGGAAACCACCCCGTGCACCAGGCTCGAATCGTTAGCGGTTTCAACTCTGACCATCTGGCCTGAGTGAATCAAGTCTCGCTTTGCCTTGTAGTAGCTGACCCAGCTGGTCAGCAGCTCGCGCTCTTCTGGGCTGGTTTGGGTGATATCCCACTCCAGTCCCGCGTGACCAAATAATGCAGTTATTGCCCTAAAGCCAAGGTTGTGAACCCGGCCGGTCGTGTGGGACTCGGTAGGGCCAATGTGACTTCCCAGCATTTCGGGCGGAATTGCAATTTGTGTATACCGCTGAATCTGTTGGCGCTCGAGTGCATCGTTGCAGTCAGAGACCCAGAACCGATCAACAACCTGAGCCATGCCCAAATCGATTCGACCGCCTCCAGAGGCACAGCTTTCAATTTCCAGACCGGGATGGTTCTGCTTGAGCTGGCTAAAGAGTCGATAGATAGCCTCTGTCTGCTTATGCACGGCGGCTTGGCCACCATGCCCCGGCTCAACCAGTGGCCGGTTGTGGTCCCACTTGATGTACGAAATGTCATAGGCAGACAGAACTGCATCGACTTGACCAAGCACATGCTGGTAGCAATCTGGGTTCGTCAGATCCAGCACAAGCTGGCCTCTACCGGTCGGCGGAACTCGTCCCCCAGCGCTCAAAATCCAGTCTGGATGCGCTCGGTATAGGTCGGAGTCCGGGTTCACCATCTCGCCCTCGAACCAGAGCCCAAACTCCATGCCGTGCTTTTTGACCACATCCACCAGTGGACCCAAGCCCTCTGGCCAAACCTCATCGGAAACCACCCAGTCACCTAAGCCCTTGGTGTCATCTCGCCTGGATCCGAACCAGCCATCGTCGAGCACAAATCTTTCAACGCCGATTTCCTGGGCGACCTTTGCTAGCTCGGTGAGCCTTGCTAGGTCGTGGTCGAAGTAGACCGCCTCCCAAACGTTCAGAGTCAGTGGCCTAGGTCGAATGTTGGTTGGGTGATTTGGCCTAGAGCGCAACCATCGATAGGAGCGGTCCGTCACTCCATCTATTCCCTTATCGGAATAGATGGCTGCAACTTCAGCACTGGAGTGCGATTGCCCTTCATCCAGAATAATCTCGCCGGGCATCAACAGCTCGCCTGCGGAAATTGCCTTTCGCCCTGACTGCAGTTGCTCAATGGTGTGCTTGGAATTGCCAGAAAACATCAGACCCATTGACCAGGCCTCGCCGGCTCGATATTGAGCCCCGGCACTGAGCGCCATTTGAACAATCGTGTAGTCGTGGCTAGACCGCCCTTCGCGCACCTCGCGTGAAATCACGCCGGGCAGGATTTGCCTTCTGACCGGCTGTCGTTCTTTGACCCAGCGGCCCGAAAAGTCCAAGGATTCCATTGCTCGATCCGGTAGCGGCAGGTAACTTGCAAGCTCGTTTACGAAGTACTTTCCGCCAGCCAAATTTGTGACGGTAGTCGCGGTTACCAGAACTCCCGCCCCGACAAACCTGAAGCTTGTTTCGATTCCTAAGCCAGCAACCCTGTCCACCCCATTTACCACCAGCGTGGTGGCGGTAGCGTCAAAGCCATCAAGAACAAAAAGTGGGGAAAAGTCTTGGCCGTTGCGATGGCCAGAAAGGGCCGGGGCGCCAGTTGTAGAACGTGCCGCCTCGCGCCAAATCCCGTGCTGCTCCGGCACGTCTCCCTCGGCGTGGGCAGTCGGTTCGGTGGTTGCGCTAAGAATGCTCTGAAAATCTGGGTCAGCACCCAGGTCTGAGCCCCAGTGAAGCACCTGCACCAAGTGGCTGGCAATGCTCACTAAGAACGAAACGCCATCTTGACGCAGGTGAACAAACTCGGAAGTAATCAATCTGGATCTCGTATCTATTGGGTGCTTATATGTTCAGCTGATAACTGGGCGGAGTCAAGACTCCGCCCAGTATCTACTCAGTTGCTATTTCAGTTGTATCTGGAGCGGGCAAAGCCCGCTCCACTTGTCAGCTAGCCCCTTCCTAAATACTGCTTTGGGGTATTTGACTACCTCAAAGAATTACTTATGAAAGAACTTAGGCAATAATTGCAAACTTTTCGAACTAAAAACGACAAAAGTAATCATTCCGTTAGTAAAAATACGAACATTTTGCAATATTCCCACTAGCCTCTAGGTAGGTTTTAGGGAGGAATACCGTGCTAGCAGCTCAACGAAAAGCCCTGATTTTGGAGGAAGTCTCCCTTTCTGGTGCGAGAAAGATTTCGGACTTAGCGGCCAGTTTGGGTGTCTCGGAAGTCACGATCAGACGCGATGTGGAAACTTTGGCCGAGCAAGGCCTGGTTGACAAGGTCCATGGCGGGGTAACAGCCAACACCCTGTCTTCAACCGTTGAACCCCCCTTTGCTTTTAACTCTCTGAAAGAGCAGAATGCAAAAGACGCCGTAGCGAAACTGGCTGCGGAAATGGTTCACCCTGGGCAAGCCATTGCGCTAATGGGTGGAAGCTCGGTCTACGCATTGGCGAAAAGACTCAGGGATGTTCCGTCACTAACCGTGGTTACTAACTCAGTCCCAGTTTCCGACTTATTTGCGCAGCAGCCTAGGGCGGATCAAACGGTCGTGTTAACGGGCGGAGTCAGGACACCCACCGACTCGCTGGTTGGGAACATTACGACCGAAGTTTTCTCGAGGTTCAACCTTGACTTAGTGTTCATGGGCACCCATGGCATGGACATCGAATTCGGATTCAGCTCACCAAACCTTGTTGAGGCAGACACCAACCGAGAAGTGATTCGTCGGGCGGCAAAATTTGTGATTCTCGCAGATTCGACAAAATGGGGAAGTCGTGGATTCACTTCTTTCGCCGAGCTTTCCGAAGCCGACACCGTCATCACAACCGAAGGCCTTGACCGAGCTGCGCTTTCAACACTGCGTGAAAACGTCTCTGAAGTTCTACTGGCTAGACCTTAGAGACCTTCAGGGACAGCAGGTAGCTGCCGATTGGTTTCCCAAAACGCTTTGCAACATTGGCCAGGTGGCCCTGCTGAACAAAACCATGCTTCTCATGAAGCGCAATCGAAGCGTGAGCTCCGCGATCGGCAATAACTGCAATCACCTCTTTGATTCCAACTTTTTCACACTCGGCAATCAGGGCCGCAAAGAGAATTGAACCCAGTCCCTTGCCGGTGGCAGGGGCTGAAAGGTAAATGGAGTTCTCAACAACTTTTAGGTAGCTGGTCCGTTGGCGCCACGGAGAAACGTAGGCAAAACCCAAAATCTCAGCCCCTCGACTCATGACAAGAAATGGAAGCGGAAATTTCTCGGACATCTCAAAGCGTTCCTGCCAGTAGCTCAAGTCCAGCGGCACATCATCAAAAGTGATTACCGTGTTTTGAATGAAGTAGTTGTAAATGTCCTTGATGGCGGGAAGGTCTTCCTGCTGCACAGGTCGAACCTTGGGCTCTAGGACCTCAGCTGCTGGACGCTGCCGCAGCTTTCTGACCATCGCCCATCTGGTTTCGCTGTCGACCATCAACAGCTCCAATCGATCGGTTCGAGCCCTAAGTCTCTCAAATGATTGTTACAAGCAGAAAACGGCTTAGAACCGAAGAAACCTCGGTAGCTCGACAGCGGTGAAGGATGCGGGCTGTGAAGAACTTTGGATTCAGTCAGCTCCGGGATCAGGGTGCGCGCTCGCTGGCCCCAAAGGATTGCTACCAGATTTCCTCCGTGAACCTGTTGCAAGGCGGCGATGGCAGCGCCGGTAAAGTCCTCCCAGCCAATGTCAACATGCGCTCCTGTTTCGCCGCTTCTTGTAGACAGGTTTCGGTTCAGAAGCATCACGCCTCTTTCCGCCCAGACTGAAATGTCGGCATTGATCACCTGATCTTCACCCAGGTCTTCGCGAAGCTCTTTAAAAATGTTGCGAAGTGTTGGAGGTAGGGGTCTGGTGTCCCTGGGTACGCAAAAGGCGAATCCGGTTGCGTGTTGCTTGGTTGGATAAGGGTCCTGCCCAACAATTAGAACCCGATAGTGCTCAGGCGGATAGTTAAATGCCCTGAGCATCAAGTTTCGCGGGGGAACCGAGGCGGATTCCTGGTCTAGCAGACCGGAGATGGCAGCCAGCTGCTCACGCTGGTCGACAAGTAATTCCTGCCACCTCGGATGCATTTGCTCGAACATTGAACAAATATAAATCGTGCGAAGATACTTGTGCAGACCAAAGGAGTTTCATGCCAGAGCCCAAAGAGCTTTTAGAAAGCAGTCGGGTCATTGCCAGTGAGCTAGTTGAGCTTCGCAGGCAGTTGCATCAGATTCCAGAATTTGCTCTTGACCTTCCTCTTACTCAGGCCCTGCTCCTAGAGAAGCTAGCCGGGCTCGGTGAGATCACCCTTGGAAAAACCCTGACCTCCATCGCACTGCTGATTCGCGGTGGCAACCCGGGACCAACTGTGTTGCTGCGTGCCGACATGGACGCCCTGCACGTTACCGAAGAAACCGACCTGGATTTCGCATCCACTAACGGCTACATGCACGCCTGCGGTCATGACCTTCACATGTCATCAGCAGTTGGTGCCGCAAAGCTGTTGCACGAGATCAAAGACACTCTCAATGGTGATGTCCTGATCTGGTTCCAGCCTGGTGAGGAGGGCCACGGCGGAGCCGATGTCATGATCGAAGAAGGAATGCTGGAGGTTTCTGGTTCCATGCCAGTTGCCAGCTATGGCCTGCACGTCTTCACATCGCTGCCGGCAGGGGTTATTGCCTGCAAGCCAGGTGCGATGATGGCAAGTGCCGGAGACATGAATGTTGTGTTTGAAGGCGCTGGTGGTCATGCCTCCATGCCTTGGTTATCAAAAGACCCGGTTGCTCCGATGGTCGATGCGATCTCGAGTCTGCAAACCATGCTCAATAAAAACTTTGACCAGTTTGATCCGGTGATACTCAATGTCAGCTGGATCCGGGCTGGTGACCCAGCCACCAATAACGTAATCGCCGACAGCGCCAGCTTTGGAGCGACGGTGCGAACATTTTCCGAGGCGAACACGAGCAAGCTTCATGCCCAGGCACCGAAACTCATTCAAGCAATCGCCGAAGGTTATGGGCTAAAGGCAACAGTGGAATTTTCAACCCCCACAAAGGTCCTGATGAACGATCCCGCCGCGTTTGAAGTTGTTCAGAGAGTTGCCAAGGAGTTAGTGGGCGACGCTGGCTTCGTGCCAATGGAGCATCCGATTGCTGGGGGCGAAGATTTTGCCTCGATCTGCCATGAGGTGCCAGGTGCATTTGTGTTTCTTGGGGCCTGTCCACCAACCCTTGATCACAGCACCGCCCCAACCAATCATTCGGCCAAGGCTCACTTTGATGATTCTGTCGTGCCACTGGGTTCAGCACTGCTCGCGACGTTGGCACTGGCACATTTAGGTTAAAGTTACTTTTGATTACAGCGCGGGTTGCTCTGGGTAATCCACTGCCTCATAGTTATGCCTAGACCTAACCAACCATTGGAGATAAAACAAATGACTGATTCAGCAACTTGGGGTTTCGAAACCCAACAGATCCACGCTGGGGCCGTAAGCGACCCAGCCACGAATGCACGTGCGGTTCCTATCTACAAGACCACCGCCTACACATTCAACTCTGCCGAGCACGCTAGAAACCTTTTCGGACTGGCTGAATTTGGAAACATCTACACCCGAATCATGAACCCAACTCAGGATGTTGCCGAAAAGCGCATCGCGGCTCTTGAGGGTGGAACCGCTGCACTGCTTCTGTCATCCGGACAGTCTGCAACCACCTTTGCAGTGTTGAACATTGCTCAGGCCGGTGACCACATTGTTGCCTCTTCAACCCTTTATGGCGGCACCTACAACCTTTTCAAGTACACCCTTGCCAAGTTGGGCATCGAGGTCACCTTCGTTGAGGACCAGGACGATGAAGCCGAATGGAGCAATGCAGTTCGCGAAAACACCAAGCTGTTCTTTGCAGAGTCAATCGGAAACCCTAAGGTTTCGATTCTTGACATCAACAAGGTTGCCAATGTTGCGCACAAAAACGGCGTGCCGCTAATTGTCGACAATACTGTTGCAACTCCTTACTTGATTCGACCTTTTGAGCACGGTGCCGACATCGTGGTTCACTCGGCCACCAAATTCCTAGGTGGGCACGGAACAGTTGTTGCCGGCGCGATCGTTGACGGCGGCAAGTTTGAGTGGTCTAAGTCAGACAAGTTCCCAGGACTGACTACCCCAGACCCTAGCTACCACGGCGTCGTTTACACCGATGCATTGGGCGATGGAATTGCCTACATCATCAAGGCTCGAGTTCAACTACTGCGCGACATCGGAGCAGCTGTGTCACCGGACACCGCCTTCTCGCTGATTCAGGGAATTGAAACTCTTAGCCTAAGAATCGAGCGCCACGTTGAGAACGCAGCCAAGGTTGCTACCTGGTTGGAGGCTCAGCCGCAGGTTAGGAGCGTGAACTACGCCGGTCTGGCCAGCTCCCCTTACCACCAAGCTCACAAGACCTACGCCCCTAAGGGCGCAGGCGCCATCGTTTCTTTTGAGATTGAAGGTGGTGTTGACGCTGGAGTGAAGTTTGTTGACGGACTGGAACTTCACAGCCACGTGGCCAACATCGGTGACGTTCGCTCCCTGGTAATTCACCCGGCCTCAACCACGCACTCGCAGCTAAGCGAAGCAGACCAGCTAACCGCAGGCGTGACACCTGGCCTAGTGAGATTGTCAGTTGGGCTGGAGAGCTACGAAGACATCATCGCCGATTTGCAGAAGGGCTTTGCGGCAGCAAAATAAATGGACTTTCAGATATCTGAAGACTCTGCTCCCTCGGAATTTATCTCCGAGGAGCAGCGTCGTCAGCTAGTTGGAAGACCTCCTGCCTCAGGCGCTTGGAGAGTTGGAGACAACATCGGAGACCGAAAGTTCTCCGATGTTTTCTCGCTTAATCTCGAATCGGGACAAGAGCTTGGAAACCTCGTTCTCGCCTACGAGTCATGGGGCGAACTAAGCCAAGCCAAGGACAACGCGGTGCTGGTGCTGCATGCCCTTACTGGCGACAGCCACACCTCCGGCAACTCTGGAGCTGGCCATCCAACCTCTGGCTGGTGGAACGGCTTGGTCGGACCAGGGCTTCCAATTGACACCGACAAATTCTTCGTAATTACTCCAAATGTTTTGGGTGGCTGCCAGGGCTCTACCGGTCCGTCCTCTCTAGATCCTCAAGGGCGTGAATATGGACCGTCATTTCCTCAGCTGACAATCAAGGACCAAGCCAATGCATTTGTGGAATTGGCAAAGCAATTTGGAATCGAAACCTGGTTCAGCGTCATTGGCGGTTCAATGGCTGGTATGCACGCGCTGGAAATGGCAATTGCAGACCCTGCGAGCATCGAGCGATTGGCAATACTGGCCGCTCCTCCATATACAACCGCGGACCAGATTGCACTGAACACGGTTCAGCTAGAGGCAATCCGATCGGATTCAAACTTTGCTGGAGGCTGGTACTACGACGCCAAGCCGGGCTTTGGGCCACACAAGGGCCTTGCCCTTGCAAGGCGCATGGCGCTTTTGAACTACCGCTCACCGGCAGAACTGAACGAACGTTTTGGGCGCAGTTGGCAATCACAGGTCAGTCCACTGACTGAGCGCGGTAAATATGCCGTTGAGAGCTACCTTGATTTTCACGGCAACAAGTTCGTTAGAAGATTCGACGCCAACAGCTACATCACCTTGGTTAGCGCCATGAACTCTCATGATGTCGGTCGCGGCCATGCTTCAGTTGAACAGGCTCTGTCCAAGATCACTTGCTCGACTCTGGTCCTTGGTGTTGACAGCGACAGGCTCTTTCCAGTCAGTGGACAGCAGCTAATCGCAGACAACATTTCTGGCCCACTATTTGGCGGAAAGCTGCAGCTGGTTGAGAGCGAGTTCGGCCACGATGGGTTCCTGATTGAAATCGATGCGGTTGGTCAAGCTCTGGGTTCATTTTTGTCCTAGTGTTTAGTGCGTGAACCTTCTAAAGTCCAAAATTGCGGTTAGCTTCTTCTTCTTTTCGGGAGGCTCCTCTCTAGCCCTCTGGGCAGTACACATTCCCCTTATTGAGCAAACTGTTGGCATTAGCTATGCGGTCCTCGGGGCACTGCTTATGTTCTCCGGACTCGGAGGCTTCATTGCGATGCAGGTCTATGGCTGGATCGTGGATCACGTCGGCGCCAAGAGCGCAACCCGCTTGGGCGGACTCATTGTTGGACTGTCCCTGCTTGGCCCAGCCTTTGCCCAGGATGCCTGGACACTGGGCTTTGCGATTTTCGGCCTGGGCTTTGGAATTGCCGGAGTTGACGTGGCGATGAATGCTGCCGCCTTGCAAGTTGAGAAGGCAAACGATAGGCCAATCTTCACCTTCTTCCACTTGTTCTGGTCAGTCGGCGGTCTTTTTGGCGCGGCCTTTGGATTCATCACGATTTCCAACGGGTTTGATCAATCCCAAACCCTAAGCATCACGGGCGTGATTCTCAGCATCACCGGACTGATTGTTGCAGGATGGTTGATGCCCAATGAGGCCGTTGCATCACGGGGCGACAAAACCCAAAACAAGCAATCTAGCTCCGCCAACAGAAGAGTCCTGCCCTTCGTTATTTTGGCCGGGCTGATGGCTGCCTCCGGTGCAATCATCGAAGGCGTGGCTCATGACTGGTCTGCGCTTTATTTGAAGGACATTCAAGGGGTTTCGGTAGCTGCTGCCGCCTGGGGTCTTGCTGCCTTCAACTTGGGCATGATTCTCGGCAGAATATTCATCGACCGCATTGTCGAAGCCAAAGGCAGGGGCTTCATTATTCGATGGGGCTCACTAATCGGCGGAGTGGCGATTGCCGCCCAGGCGATTGCCCCGAATTTTGAGACCTCGCTTGCGCTCTGGTTCTTACTGGGGCTTGGAATCTCCGGAGTTGTGCCGCAGCTGTTTGCAGCCGGCGGAGAGATTGGTGAGGCAAGCCACTCTGGCCGCAATATGGCAAGAGTTGTTGGAATCACCTACATCGGCGCTCTAGCTGGACCGTCTGGAATTGGACTGCTGACGGCAATTTTCCCGCTGAACATAGCTGTTGGCTGGGGCACGGTGCTAGCGATTTTCATCCTGCTGGCCTGGCCGAAACTTGAAAGGCTTGAAAAATGAGCAAGCTATTTAGCCCCATAAAAATTCGTGACCTGGAGGTCAAAAACCGACTATGGGTCTCCCCGATGTGCATGTACTCCTGTGAGAACCAGGACGGTGTTGTAGGAGATTGGCATCTGGTTCACTTGGGATCAAGGGCAATAGGCGGAGCCGGCATGGTCATTGCCGAGGCAAGCGGAGTAAACCCGGAGGGCCGGATCAGCCCCTGGTGCCCAGGACTGTGGGACGACAGCCAGATTGCACCTTGGAAAAAAATCACGGACTTCATTCATGCTGCCGGCTCTAAAAGCGGCATTCAGCTAGCCCATGCCGGGCGCAAGGGGTCGGCGCACCGGCCAATCTCTGGCACCGGGTCGGTGTCGGTTAACCAGGGCGGCTGGGAAACCCACTCAGCTACTTCAGAGGCCTTCGAGGGCCTGGCGGCACCTCGGGAGCTGAGGGCCGATGAGCTCGGTCAGCTCGTTGCTGATTTTGCGGCGGCGGCAAAAAGGGCGAAGACGGCCGGTTTCGATCTCGTTGAAATTCATGCTGCACACGGTTACCTGCTGCACCAATTTCTCTCGCCTATCACCAATAAGCGCACCGATCAGTATGGTGGCACGCTTGCAAACCGCGCTCGACTGCTGCTGGAAATAGTTGCGGCAGTGCGGCAAGCAGTTGGCGACCAAATGCCGGTGCTAGTGCGCTTTAGCGCAACCGATTATGTTTCTGATGGCTGGGATCAATCACAGACAAACGAGGTTGCAGGTTGGTGCAAGGAGCAGGGAGCAGACCTATTTGACCTGTCCTCGGGAGGGCTAATAACTGGAGTCAAAATTCCAACCGGACCCGGTTACCAGGTTGATTTTGCAAAGAGCACCAAAACTGCCACCCATGCCGAGGTTGCGGCAGTTGGGCAGATAACCAATTCGGAACAGGCAGAGCAGATTCTGCAAGATGGCCTAGTTGATGTGGTGCTAGTGGGTCGAGAGTTTTTGCGAGACCCATATCTGGGGCTTAGGGCAGCCAATGAGCTTTCAGCGGAAGTGGACTGGCCTTGGCAATATGAGCGCGGCCGCTGGCCTAGCGAGTAGTTGCATCCTCAATTTCGCCAACTAGCTCCTCGATTATGTCTTCCAGGAACAAGCAGCCGACAACTTTGCCGGCCGAGCTAAAGCTTCTGACAATGTGGGCTCCAGATTTTCTCATCTGCGCTAGTGCATCCTCGAGCTCGGTGGTTTCAGGGATAGAAATCATGGCCCGAAGCTTCTTTGAAGAAAGCGGCGTGGCCATGACCTGAGGGTCGTTGGTAAGCCCATCCTTGATGTGCCAGTAGCCCAAGATATCGCTTTGATCCGGAGAACCTGGGGAGATTACCGGATACCTGCTAAAACCGTGCTCGGCAACTGCCGCCTGCAAATGACCCGGTGTTGACGAAAGATTCATGGCCACCAGCTTTTCCAGCGGGACAGCCACATCAGCAACGGTCTTTTCGGTGAACTCGAAGGTTTTGACAATCGCGCCAGAGCCATCGGCAAGAGTTCCCTCTTTTTGACTGGCGGAAACAATTTCTTCAACCTGCTCCAGAGTGAAGGCAGTGTTAGCTTCATCCCGAGGCTTGAAACCAAAAATAATCAGAATCAGGTTCGAAACTTGATTTAGGACCCAAACCAGTGGCTTCACCAACTGAGCAACCGCATAAAGCGCGGGTGTCAGAACCAGCGAAGCCTGAGTTGGGATTGAGATCGCGATGTTTTTCGGAAGCATCTCTCCAAGCACTACGTGCAGGTAGGTAACAAGAATCAGTGCGATCGTGAACGCCGTGACCGCGGTTGTTGCCTCACCAAGACCCAGTGCACCAAGCGGAATCTCCAGCAGGTGGTGAATCGCAGGTTCGGCCAACACCAGGATCAACAAAGAGGAAACCGTAATTCCCAGTTGCGCCGTGGCAAGCATTAGCGAAACCTTCTCCATGGCCCGCAACGTGATTTTGGCGGCTGGATTGCCAGCCTTGGCTTTGGGTTCAATCTGAGCCCGCTTCGCCGAAATTACGGCAAACTCAGCACCAACAAAGAACGCGTTTGAAGCAAGTAGCACTACGAACCACACCAAGCCCATCAGATCACTGTTCATCTTCAGTCACCTCCGGCTCAAACTTAATTCTGTCGACTCGTCGACCATCCATTTTGATGACCACCAGTGATCCGCCATCAATTCGGACTCGATCGTTGGTCTTGGGAATTCTTCCAAGTTCGCTCATGACAAACCCTGAGACGGTGTCGTAATCCTCATCTTCAGCAATCGCTAGGCCAAATTCCTCGAGCTCAGCTGGTCGAGTCAAGCCACTAAAGGCCAGCGAACCGTCTGCGTATTGCAAGAGGTCGGAGCGGTGTCTATCGTGCTCATCGGAGAGTTCCCCAACAAGTTCTTCCACCGCATCTTCTAGGGTCACAATTCCGGCAGTTCCCCCATATTCATCAATCACGATTCCAAATTGCAGCCCCCTGCCGCGCAGCTGCAGAATCAGCCGGTCCAGGGCCATTGTTTCTGGAACCCGAACGGGATCAACCATCAGAGCGCTTATCGGGACCTGACTTCGCCTTTCAATCGGGACGCCTATGGCCCTCTTCAAGTGAACAACGCCAACGATGTCGTCGGCATCTTCACCAGTGACCGGGAATCTGGAGTGCCCTGTGGCAGCGGCCAACTCAATCAAATGCAATGCTGATGCATCGCGCTCCAGCGAATACATCTTGGGCCGCGGAGTCATGATGTCATTTGCAAGCAGGGTCGACATCGCCAGGGTCTTTTCTAGAAGCTTGGCGGTGTCGTGTTCCAGTGAGCCCAGGGTCGCGCTTCGTCTCACCAGCGAAGCAAGCTCGTCGGCGGTCCGAGCGCTGGAAAGTTCTTCCTTTGGCTCAATACCAAATCTTCTGACTAACCAGTTGCCGTTGTTGTTCATGAAGCGCACCAGGTAGGAAAAGAGCCAGGTGAAGCCGAGCTGGAAACCAACTACCACCTTCAGCACTCGCTTCGGAGCAGCAAGCGCCATGTTTTTTGGAACAAGCTCGCCAATTAGGAAAGAGAAGATCGTGGCAATGATCATTGCGACAACCACTGAGAGAGTCTTTTGAGCGCCTTCTGACAGGTTGAAGCCTGCCAACCACGGGGAAATCAATCGAGAAATCGCAGGCTCGGCAACAAATCCAGTTAGCAGCGTGGTCAGGGTTATACCGAGTTGAGCAGAGGACAGATGAGTAGAAGTTTTTGAGATTGCTCGAATTGAGCGGTCCAGTCCCTTTTCGCCCGATCCTCGGTCAGCCTCTAACTGAGCGCGATCGCTGCTGATTATTGCGAATTCGCTGGCCACAAATAGGCCCGTACCGACGGTGAGAAAAACGGCAAGCAGAAGCAGCAGGTAGTCGCTCAAGCCAGCTCCTGCAGAAAACTATGTTTATCAAGCTCCATTTCGTATCAACTATAGCCAGCCAAGTCGTTAGACTTATAGCGTTTTCAGCAGGTTTTCGTTCTAAGGGGCAGCCTTGTCAGGCAGCGACAACAATAATTCTGATAGTGACTTTGGCGCCAACCAGTGGTTAGTCGAAGAAATGTACTCGCAGTGGCTAGCTAATCCGGACTCGGTTGACCAATCTTGGCAGCCAATTTTGGAGCGCCACCACCTGACTCACCAGGCCGATAGCACCGCTATTGCGGTCAGTGATACTGAGGCTCATCCGACCACCGGATCTATCACCGTTATTGACACTGACTCGACTGTTGTCACCAAATTTGACCCGGATGCACCGGCTCCAGCAACCGAAGCCATCACCATTCCGGTTGCTAAAACCGCTGATGACGCTCCAAAAACCGCTCCGGTTCCAGCGGACTTGCCCTCAACAGACACGGCGGCCGTAACGCTTGAGGAAATCAACGAGCAGCCCCAGGTAAACATCCTGAAGGGCATGAGCAAGACCCTTGCTTCAAACATGGATGCATCAATTTCCGTGCCTACCGCGACCAGCGTCAGACAAATCCCCGCCAAGGTCCTGATTGACAACCGAATTGTCATCAACTCGCACCTAAAGCGAACTCGTGGTGGCAAGGTTTCATTTACCCACCTAATTGGTTACGCAATCGTGCAGGCGCTGAAGGAATTCCCTTCGCAAAATGTTTTCTACGATGAAATTGATGGCAAGCCCGCCTCGGTTACCCCAGCAAATATAAACTTCGGCCTCGCAATTGACATCCCGAAACCAGATGGATCGCGAGCCCTGCTGGTTCCAAACATCAAGCGGGCTCAAAAGTTGAACTTTGCGGAGTTTGTGGCGGCCTACGAAGACCTCGTCAAGAAGGCCCGAAACAACAAACTTACGGCTGAAGACTTCAAAGACACTTCGATCTCACTGACCAACCCCGGTGGAATCGGAACCGTCCATTCAGTACCTAGGTTAACCAAGGGCCAGGGCTGCATTGTTGGCGTTGGCGCGCTCGACTACCCTGCGCAGTTCCAGGGAATGTCCGAGGACCAGCTGGCGATGCAGGGAATTGGCAAGATAATCACCGTCACCTCAACATATGACCACCGAGTGATTCAGGGTGCCGGTAGCGGCGAGTTCCTGAAGATCATCAACGAACTGCTTCTGGGAGAGCGTGATTTCTACGAGCAGATTTTTGCCGACATGCGCATTCCTTACAGCCCGGTTGTCTGGGCCAGCGATTTCCACTGGGATCTAGCAGATCAGTCCGGAAAGAACACCAGGATTCAGGAATACATCAATGCCTTCCGAGTCCGCGGTCACTTAATCGCGGACACTGACCCGCTTGAGTACGTGCAGCGCTGGCACCCGGACCTGGACATCCGCTCTTACGGACTAAGCCTTTGGGACCTAGACCGAACCTTCAAAACTGGCGGCTTCGGCGGTCGAGTCAAAGCCAAGTTCAGGAACATGCTCGGGATCCTGAGGGACTCCTACTGCCGAACAATCGGTGTTGAGTACATGCACATCCAGAACCCTGCAGAGCGAATCTGGTTCCAGGAAAAACTTGAGCGTCCATACCAGAAGCCAACCAAGGAAGAGCAGTTCCGAATTCTGAACAAGCTCAACGAGGCAGAGGCTTTTGAAACCTTCCTGCAAACAAAGTTTGTTGGCCAAAAGCGGTTCTCGCTTGAGGGAAGCGAATCCCTGATTCCGGCGCTGGATCAAATCCTTCAGGCCGCGGCTGACGCAGGCCTGGACGAAGCCGCAATTGGAATGGCTCACCGCGGCAGACTGAATGTGCTGACAAACATTGCAGGAAAAACCTATGGTCAGGTATTCCGCGAATTCGAAGGTTCAAGCGACATCAAGAGCGTTCAGGGCTCCGGAGATGTGAAGTACCACCTGGGCACTGAGGGTGTTTTCACCTCGGGCCATGGCACTCAAATCAAAGTCTCGCTTGCTGCGAACCCTTCCCACCTTGAGGCCGTCAACCCAGTGCTTGAGGGAATTGTCAGGGCAAAGCAAGACCGATTGGGAAATCCGGATACCTACCCAATTCTTCCGATTCTGATTCACGGTGACGCCGCTTTCGCTGGCCAAGGCGTAGTCCCTGAGACCTTGCAGATGAGCGGCCTTGAGGGTTACAAGGTTGGAGGAACCATCCACATTGTGGTGAACAACCAGGTTGGCTTCACCACCATGCCAAAGGATTCCAGAACAAGCCTCTACTCCACCGATGTGGCTAAAACCATTCAGGCCCCAATTTTCCACGTCAACGGAGATGACCCAGAAGCTGTAGTTCGGGTCGCGCAACTAGCTTTCGAGTATCGCCAAGAGTTCAACAAGGACGTTGTCATCGACATCGTTTGCTACCGCAGGCGTGGACACAACGAGGGCGATGACCCATCGATGACCCAACCGATGATGTACAACCTGATTGAAGCCAAGCGCTCGGTTAGAACCCTTTACATCGACAACCTGATTGGTCGAGAAGACATCACCAAGGAAGAGTTTGACGAGGCTAACGCTAACTTCCAGCAGAGCCTCGAGCAGGCATTCATTGATGTTCATGAGGCCATGAGCGAAACCGTTCAAATGCAATCGCGTCCGGAGGGAATCGGAACCACCGCCAGCGAAAAGCAGGAGCTGCTAAGGCAGACTGCAATTCCGCAGGAGTTGGTTGAGGCAATCGGAAACGCTCACGGCAATGAGCCTGAAGGATTCAACGTTCATCCGAAGTTGGCGCAGCTGCTTCAGAAGCGAGTGGAAATGAGCCGGTCCGGCGGCATCGACTGGGGCTTTGGTGAACTGTTGGCATTCGGCTCACTGCTAGTTGAAGGAGTGAACGTTCGGCTGGTTGGGCAAGATTCACTTCGGGGAACCTTCGTGCAGCGCCACAGCGTCTTTTATGACCGACAGACCGGTCAAGAGTGGACTCCGATTAAGTATGTATCGGAGCAGCAGGCAAAATTCCAGGCCTATAACTCGCTGTTGAGTGAGTACGCGGCGCTTGGCTTCGAATATGGTTACTCAATTGAGGAACCAGAGTCGCTGACTCTTTGGGAAGCTCAATTCGGTGACTTCGTAAACGGAGCCCAGACTGTTTTGGATGAGTTCATATCCAGCGCTGAGCAAAAGTGGGGCCAGCAATCATCGCTTGTGATGCTGCTCCCTCACGGCTATGAGGGTCAGGGTCCAGACCATTCGTCAGCCAGAATCGAACGCTTCTTGCAGCTGTGCGCTCAGAACAACATGACAATCGCGCAGCCATCTACTCCAGCAAGCCACTTCCACCTGCTAAGGCGTCAGGCATACACCCAGCCAAGACGACCTCTTGTGATCTTTGCTCCGAAGTCAATGCTTCGCCTAAAGGCCGCCTCGAGTTCAGTTGAGGACTTCACCACCGGTAGCTTTAGGCCGCTGATCAATGACCAGCAGAACCTAGAGACTGCAAAGGTCAAGAAGGTGCTGTTCTGCTCTGGAAAGGTCTACTGGGACCTGCTTGCCGAAAGTCAGCAGCGAGGCACTGGCGACACCGCCATTATTCGCCTAGAGCAGCTCTACCCGACCCCTGTTGAGGAAATGAAGGCAGCGATCGCCCAGTTCCCAGACGCTGAGTTGCGTTGGGTTCAGGATGAACCAGCCAACCAGGGAGCTTGGACCTACATGGGATTGTTCATGCCCAAGTACGGAGTGAACTTCAAGGTGGTGTCAAGACCGGCCTCAGCGTCACCTGCCACTGGTTCAGCAAAGCGCCATGCCGCTGAGCAGGCCGACCTGATCTCCAGGGCCTTTGCTGACTAATGGCTAACATCAGGGCAGTAATCCTGGGTGATGAGCTGCTCACGGCCGCCGGTGACCCAAAAGGCATTGGCTGGCTGGGAAGAGTTCAGGCTAGGTTGCCGGCAGCATCTGACATATCGATGTTTCCGCTGCCAATGATCGGTGAAACCAGCTCTGATCTTCTAGATCGGTTCAAGTCTGAAGCCCTGCCCCGATTCTCAGATAAAAGTCAAAATAAATTGATCCTGTGCCTAGGCTCTAGCGACATCGCAGCCGGGTTGACAATTTCTAGGTCGAGATTGAACCTTGCAACCCTGCTAGATGACGCGATTCGCGAGGGAATCAACGTCTTCGTTATTGGTCCAACGCCTACCGGAGTGCCGGAATTTGATGCTGAGGTCAACCATCTCTCAGATGGGTTCGCCGATGTCGTGAAGCGCAGACAGCTTACCTATGTCGATTGCTTTAGTCCGCTGGTGGAACATGAAGGCTGGCTGAAAGAGCTAACTGAAAACTCGCGGCGGCTACCGGGCCAAGTTGGCTACGGCCTGATTGCATGGTTGGTGATGAACCGTGGTTGGTTTGAATTCCTGGAGCTTAGAGAAAACTAGTCGTGCTCTTGAATGCCGCGCAGTCGCTGCATCACTCGCTCAGCTAGCTCCTCAGTAGGAGCTTCGTCGCAAGAGCGCTGAATGACCTGATTGAAGATAACTTCAATGTCGTAGTGCTGCTCGCACGAGTCACAGTTGGCCAGGTGAGCGGTAATAACGGTCAACTCTTCTTCGTGTAGCTCCGAGTGTAGGTACTCGTGAACTCCGTGCTTTACTTCTTCGCAGTCAACTTTCTTCAAGAATCAACCTCCGTCCCTGTGTCGTAGCCTTCTTGCTTTGCGTAATCATGCAACAAAGTTTTCAGCAATTTCTTCCCGCGGTGCAATCTTGACATAACTGTGCCCACCGGGGTTTCCATAATGTCTGCAATTTCCTGGTAGGGAAGCCCCTCTACCACCGCGTAATAGACAACCATTCGGAACTCTTCGGGGATCTGATCCAGAGCGTGCTTGATGGCCGAAGATGGCATGTTTTCAAGCGCTTCGATCTCAGCACTTCGGGAGGAGCGCGAGGTTACCGACTCACCCTGCCCGACCTGCCAATCTTCCAGATCATCCAAAGCCGTTTTGGCCTTGTCCTTGGCCTTCTTGTTATAGAGGTTGATGTGGGTATTGGTCATGATTCTGAAAAGCCAGGCCTTGAGGTTGGTTCCCTGCTCAAATTTTGCCCACGCCACAAAAGCCTTGGCGAAAGTTTCTTGAACCAAATCCTCGGCATCGCTGGGGTTTCTGGTCCATCTAAGGGCAGCTCCATATAGCTGGGGCATCAGTGGAAGCGCTTGGGCTTCAAAACTCGCTATTTTTTCAGACTTTTTATCTGGCATTAGGTGCAAGTCTAGCTGCCCTGGGGCCCCCAGAGCACAAGCTCTGAGGCAATAAAGCGCTGCGGCTAAGGGCTTCCGAGGCAATTTCCTTGTATCTTTGAGGCAATGGCTGACTCGACTAACTGGCATGCGCCCACATCCTCTGGATTTTCGGCAACCGTTGTCCTTCCCGGCAGCAAGTCGCTCACCAACCGAGAGCTAGTGCTGTCAGCTCTTGCCACAAGTTCCACAAGGTTGATTTCGCCCCTAATTTCCAGGGATAGCCGGCTGATGATTCAAGCACTGGAGGCTTTGGGAACAGAGTTTCTCTGGGATGGCGCCGACTTGATTGTAAAACCTGGCACACTGGCCGGACCGGCCAAAATCGACTGCGGCCTGGCCGGAACCGTAATGAGGTTCTTGCCTCCGTTGAGCCTGTTGGCAACCGGAGAGATCTCTTTCGATGGCGACTCTGGGGCCAGAACTAGGCCAATGCACACCACCATTGAGTCACTTAGGGCCCTGGGGGCCAACATCGCTGCAGAGCGGCCGTCCCTACCTTTTACGGTGACGGGGCTCGGGCAGGTTGAGGGTGGTGAGCTGGAAATAGACGCCTCCGATTCTTCGCAGTTTATTTCAGGTTTGCTGTTGAGTGCTCCCAGGTTCAAAAATGGCTTGAGCCTGACTCACGTGGGCGACCACCTGCCCTCGATGCCTCACATCGAAATGACACTGGCAACACTTGACTCTAGGGGCGTGTCAGCCAGGGCAGAAAGCGATACTCACTGGGTGGTTGAGCCGGGGCCAATCGCAGGTGGCGAAGTGGTAATTGAGCCTGATCTTTCAAATGCCGGACCGTTCCTTGCAGCTGCCATGGTTGCATCCGGAAAGGTGCGGATTCCACACTGGCCCGAAGCCACCACTCAGGTCGGCTTCCACTACCTCGACATCCTTTCCAAAATGGGAGCCCAGGTGGAACTAACAAACGGAACGCTGACGGTTGTCGGATCCGGCAGCATCCAAGGAATTGATATTGATTTGTCTGCAGCCGGCGAGCTCACACCCACAATTGCTGGGCTCTGTGCGCTAGCGGAAACGCGAAGCACACTCACCGGAATCCGGCACTTGAGGGGTCATGAGACTGACCGACTGGCTGCTCTGGCAACCGAGCTAAACAACCTTGGCGGCAAGGTGACCGAACTGGAAGACGGACTGGTAATCGAGCCAGCCCCCTTGCATGCCGGCATTTGGCACAGCTACCACGATCACAGGATGGCAACCACCGGAGCGATTATTGGCCTTGCGGTGCCGGGTGTGGAAGTTGAGAACATCGAAACCACCTCGAAGACCATGCCGGAATTCGCCACCATGTGGCTTGAGATGCTGGAGAGCAAGTGAGCTGGTTCGACAGAGACCTAACACCTGAAGACCTCGATGAGGATGATGTCAGGATTAGGCCCAATCCCAAGGGCTCTCGACCGCGAACCAAGCGGCGCCCCGATTTCAGCAATGCCCCGACCGGAATGGTGCTTGAAGTCCACCTGGCGCGCTACCGGATCCTCACCGACGAGGGTAAAGAAATTACAGCCACTCTTGCCAAGGAGCTTCGAAAAGACGGCTGCGTAATTTGTGATCGAGTTCGCCTGGATGGCGACATCTCTGGCGAAACCGGAGCACTGGCCAGAATTGTCGGCTTAGAACCCAGGCGCAACACCCTGTCACGTTCAGCCGAGGATGGCGATGTGCAGGAGCAAACAATCGTTGCTAACGCCGATCAACTGGTTGTGGTGATGGCCGCGGCTAATCCTGAGCCGAGGTCTCGACTAGTAGATCGCTACCTCGTCGCAGCGTTCCATGCCGGACTCAAGCCAATTCTGGTGATGACCAAGTGCGACCTAGCCGACCCAACCGAATTCATTGAGAGCTTTTTGGGTTTCGATTTGGAAATCATCAAGACCTCCGAAGACAACCCGAACCTTGAGGACCTGAGGCAGCTGCTTGCCGATAAGACAACAGTGTTTGTTGGCCACTCCGGTGTTGGTAAAACCACGATCATCAACCAACTGGTGCCTGGAGCAATCAGGGCAACCGGGGTCGTGAACAAGGTCACCGGTCGAGGCCGGCACACATCTAGCTCTGCCCACGCCATCAGGGCCTATGGGGGCTGGATTGTGGACACTCCTGGCATCAGAAGCTTTGGTCTTTCTGCTATTGACAGCAATGGCCTGCTGAGAGGCTTTGAGGACCTGAATCTGGCAAGCCAGCAATGCCCACGGGGCTGCAGCCACCTGTCAAATTCCCCAGACTGCACACTGGATGAAAAAGCTGCCGCCGGAGAGATTTCTCCGCTCAGGTTGGATTCATTCAGAAGGCTGGTTGACTCAATTGGGCAACTAGATTAGGAAACCATGAACGACATTGAACTACTCCAGGTGCTAGCCAACGCGGCAGATGACATTTCACTGGCGCGGTTTAGGGCACTAGATCTAGTAGTCGAGGCAAAGCCGGATCGAACTCCGGTTACTGATGCCGATAGGGCCGTCGAGGGCAAGCTCCGGGAACTTCTCAAGCTCTATCGACCCACCGATGAGGTTATCGGTGAGGAGATGGACAAGACTGGGGATTCAAACCGCAGTTGGATAATTGACCCAATCGACGGAACTGCAAACTACCTGCGCGGAGTTCCGATCTGGGGCACCCTAATTGCGCTTCGAGTCGACGGAGAAATCACAACCTCCATAATTTCCGCGCCTGCTCTTGGCAGAAGATGGTGGGCAGGCAAGGGCCGCGGGGCATTCACCAAGGACATTGACGGTTCAGTCAGAAAGATCACTGTTTCCAAGATTGCAAAGCTGGAGGATTCAACCCTGAGCTTTAACTCGCTGGAACAGTGGCGAAATCAAGGACTACTGGAACAGCTGCTGAACCTAAGCACTGAGGTTTCCAGGACCCGTGCCTACGGTGATTTCCTGAGCTACATGTTTGTTGCCGAGGGGGCAATTGAGATTGCGTCCGAGCATGACCTCAAGATCCACGACATTGCTGCACTGGTGCCGATTCTGACTGAGGCGGGCGGGCGAATCACAGACCTGCAGGGCGAACTTACTGAAGACAGCTCATCGGTGATCGCCACCAACTCGCTACTGCACGAGGTAGTGCAAGACGCACTGAAGTAGGAAGCTTGAGAAGCGACAGAACTACAAAATGGTTCGCGATTGCGGCCATAGCTCTGTTTGCAATAAACATGCGAACGGCAGTGAGCTCGGTCTCACCAATTGTTACCTACATCCAAAAAGAGATATCGCTCCCAATTGTGACCATTGGGCTCTTGGGGCTGGCCGCACCGCTTGCCTTCGCAATTGCCACTTCCCTGGCTAACACCCCTGCCAGAAGAATCGGTGTTGAAAAAACCCTGATTGGCACTTCCCTCTTGATCGTTGGAGGTCACGCGTTACGGGCCTTGGCCTGGGATTCAACCGCATTATTCGCCGGCAGCCTGATGAGCCTGCTGGGAATGGGAATTGGCAATATATTGCTGCCGGTGCTGGTCAGAAAATACTTCCCCAATCGAGTCGGGCTAGTTTCCAGTTTCTATATTTCACTCACAGCCATAAGCGCAACGGCCGCCTCGTTCGTTGCGGTTCCAGTGGCTGAGGCTGCTGGCTGGAGACTCTCATTGGGCCAGTGGGGCTTTTTGGCAGTTCTGACGCTGTTGCCACTTCTGGCACTTAGGCATAATTCAGTTCCCGAAAAAAGAGAGCTGAACCAACCGCGCCAAAAAGCCATTTGGAGATCGCCAACAGCCTGGGCGATTTTTGGAACCCAGGGAATGACCTCGGTTTTCGGGTATGTCAGCTTTGCCTGGCTGCCGCTTTTGCTACTTGAGCACAACAACGTGACCGTTGGTCAGGCCGGTGCGCTGCTGTCGCTATTTGCAATCTTGGGATTACCTGCCGCGCTGGTGGTGCCAGTTCTAGCGAGCAAATATCACAAGCTCCACGCTCCAATCATCTGGTTTTCGAGCTCGATGGGCATGACTGGGGCACTTGGAATTCTCTTTGGGGAAAGCTCGACGCTCTGGATCTGGGTGGCTGCCTTTGGTCTTGGTCCTGCGATGTTTCCGCTTGCACTAACGCTGTTCAACCTGAGGTCTAGAACTAGAAGCACGGTGTTGGCTGTTAGTGCATTTGGTCAGGGCATGAGCTACACCGTCACCACAGTGATTGTCTTTGCGGTTGGAGTTTCCAGAGAGATTACCGGCGGCTGGGAGGCAACACTCTGGATGTTCTTTGTGGTTGCGTTGATAAGTGCACTTATGGGAATTCAGATAGCCAAAAACCACTTTGTCGATGACGAACTAGTTCGATAGTTCAATCCCGTACTCAGCACACTTCTGCGCAATGTCGGCGGTGATCTCCTGAATCTTGGTGGAGGCTCCCTGCGCTGAGTCGGTTTTGCCTAGCTCGCCGGCAAGCTCCCGGATGGAATCGGCAAGCTCAGTTGACAGCAGAAAGTCAACCTGCTTCCCAACCAGCTGATCAAGTTGGTCAATTACCCCAGAATCAACCAAACCAGATTCGTAGGCTGTAGAAAGTCCAGACAGAGTTGAGCTGAGCGCCTTGCAGGCTGCCGCATCGGCGGCAGTGGCTGCAACATCCTGCACACTGCATCCTGCCAGCAGCAGAGTGCTCGCGACTGCGAGGGAGAATTTCAAGGAGTTCATGGCTTGAACAGTGTAAATCCGCAGCCAATGGTTAGCCTGAAGGCTCACGCTGTGGGAGTAATTATTGGTAATAGGGACTGCGACAAGGGTTTGTCTGGTTACACTTCCCTAGTCTTAGCTAGTGAGGATCAGATGCGCGTCTATCAGAACATAACCGAAGTTTTTGGCAATACTCCGTTGGTTCAGCTCAACAACATTATTGATGGTGCGGCGGCTACGGTCCTTGCAAAACTAGAGTTTTATAACCCCTCATCCTCAGTAAAAGACCGCCTTGGCATTGCAATGGTGAATGCGGCCGAGAAATCAGGCGAGCTAGCACCCGGCGGCACAATCATCGAGGCAACCAGCGGAAACACTGGTATTTCCTTGGCGATGGTGGGAGCAGCTAGGGGTTATCGCACCATTATTGTGATGCCGGAGTCGATGAGCCTGGAGCGCAAGATTCTGATTCGCGCCTACGGGGCCGAGCTATTCCTGACTCCAGCCGCAGAAGGCATGAAGGGTTCGGTTGCCAAAGCTGAGGAGCTTGGTGCAAGCATCGAAGGTGCGATCCTGGTTCGTCAATTCGACAATCAAGCAGGCCCTGCCATTCACCGCGAGACTACTGCCGAAGAAATTTGGGCGGACACTGATGGTCAGGTTGCTGCTGTTGTTGCAGGTAGCGGTACCGGTGGAACCATCACGGGTGTCTCACAGCGACTAAAGGAACTGAACCCGAAGATCAAGACTTTTGCGGTCCAGCCAGCCGCCTCACCGCTATTGACTGGAGGCGAGGCCGCCGGCCACCCACTGGCTGGAATTGGACCAAACTTCATTCCCTCGGTGCTGGACACTTCCGCCTACGACGAAGTAATCAGCGTGGAAAACGGAACTGCATTTGAATACGCCAGGCGAGCTAGCGCCGAAGAGGGAATCCTCGCCGGCATCTCATCTGGTGCGTCGCTCTGGGCAGCAAGAGAAGTTGCAAACCGACCTGAATTTGCCGGCAAGATCGTAGTTGTGATTGTTCCGTCCTTTGGAGAACGATACGTTTCGTCGACTCTTTACCGTGATCTACAAGAAGAATATCAGACCAAATCTTGAGCATTAGAGATGACTTCAAAGCTGGACTCGAGCGAGATCCGGCCACTTTAAGTGCCTGGGAGCTGTTCTTCACCTCCCCCGGGCTTCACGCAATTTGGATCTATCGAATCGCTCATAGACTGTGGCGCCTAAAACTAAGAACGCTTTCACGCATGGTTTCCAACTATGCCAAGTTCTTTACAGCCATTGAGATTCACCCCGGAGCCACTATCGGCAACCGCTTGGTAATTGACCATGGAGTCGGAGTGGTGATTGGCGAGACTGCAGTGATCGGCGATGACGTGTTGATTTACCACGGGGTTACCCTCGGTGGCAAGACGCTGGACCCAGTCAAGCGCCACCCCACAGTTGGTGACAGGGTGATTATTGGCGCAGGTGCAAAACTGATCGGAAACATAACCATCGGTAATGACTGCGCAGTGGGAGCAAATGCGGTTGTGACCAAGCCGATGCCGGCAGGGACCGTTGCGGTTGGCGTGAATGCCAGGCTGCTAAACATGACCGGCGACGATTTTTATCTGATCTAGTTCTGTCCCTCAACCCCTGCTGGCTTTTTCGGCAAGTAACTTACGCTTCTCAGCAACCAGTTTCTCCACTAGCTGTAGTGGGATTCTGTGGTCGAAGCTGAACTGAAATCCACCCTTGGAGCACCTGTATTGCCCAAGCTCGCCAAGGGTGTTTGTGATCACAATCGAGCTGTGTGGAAAATAGCTCAGATGGTTCTTGAAGCAGGCGTAGCCGGCCAGCACCTTTCCGTCTTCAATCACCGCTGGCATGCCGTAGGAGATGCCCTCCTCGGCCGCTGGGACTAGCTGCAGCAGTTTGGATCTGAGATCGTCCAAACCGGCCCGTTGCTCCGCGCTGAACTGGCTTAGGTATAGATCAACGTCCCTGGATGACATGCCTAAATGCTATCCAGCAGTTTCGGGTATGTCCCGTTTTCGCTCTGTGCCGCCGGCCAAATAGAGGCCGACCGCGATCAGCGGCAGGCCAACTGCTAAACCAGTTGTGATTGGCTCAGCCAAAAAGATAATGCCCAGAGACAGCGCTACCGCAGTGTTCACGTAGGTAATTAGGGTTGCCTTGACCGGACCGACTTCCTTGATTAGCTGGAAGAAGATCACGAAGGCCAAGGCGGAACAAACTAGACCCAGCACCACCAGCGCCAAGATGGACTTGGCTGAAGCGTCAGAGAATTCTGGGGCGAAATTCGGAAGCGAAAAAGGTGCGTAGATTGTGGCGACAAGCGCCATGCTCACGCCAATCACGGATGCGCTTGGAACCTCCTGGAGCTTCCGGTTGGCAATGATCGGCGCTATCGAATAGCCAACAGCCGCGAGCACAACCATCAGCACATACAGCGGGTTGACAGCTCCCAAAAATGAATCAATTCCAACCAGCGCCGCGACACCAATAAAGCCGATAACCATCCCGGTCAAAGACCTGGGACGAAGTGCCTTACGGTCCTTTAGGAAAATTGCCAGCACTGCAACCGCGAAAAATGGCACGGTCGCAATCAAGAGACCGGCCAACCCTGAGGATATGTGCTTCTCGCTCTCGGTGATCAAAAACCAAGGCCCAACCATTTCAATCAGCGCAAACAATGCCACGTAACGCCAGGCACGAAGTGCCTTTATCAGGCCGCCGGTGATTGCCGCATAGGGAATCAAGACCAGGGCACCCAAGAAGGTTCTGGCAAAGACGATTGTTGGAGTTGAGAAGCTCTCTAGAGCGAGTGCGATAAAGAAGTAAGGGAGGCCCCAGAATAGGCCAGCCAGCGAGAACAGAACCAAACCTCTAGACGACACCACCCAATGGTAGTGCCCAGAAGGACTAATAACTAACCATCTAGAGTTGTAAAAACTATGACCTCTTCACCATTAGAAAAACCAGCCCACACCACAGCCGACCTGCACCCATTAGTGGCTGGCCGCTGGAGTCCGAGAATCTTTGATTCGAGCTACGCGCTCACCGACTCCCAAGCCATCAGCCTTGGTGAGGCCTTCCGCTGGAGCCCATCATCTTCCAACCAGCAACCGTGGCATGTAGTGATTCTGAGATCAGGCACCAGCCTGTTTGATGAGATCTCTGAATCTGGGCTGGGTGGCTTTAACCAGGCCTGGGCGCCAAAATCTTCTGCCTATGCCGTATTGCTTGCGGATCAGTTATTTGAAGACAAACCAAGAAACCAGGCGTCCACCTTTTTCGATGTTGGTCTGGCGGCCAGTCAGCTTGTTACTCAAACCGAAGCGATGGGGCTCAGGGCTCACTACATGGGGGGCATAAACCCCGAAGCAGTAGCTCAGACAGTCGGAGCTAAGAATCAGGACGTAATCTGCGTTATTGCAATCGGCAAGCAGGGCACCCTGGAAAACCAAAGTGCCGAGCTAGTCGAGCGTGAGCAGCAGGAACGAACCCGAAAAGAGCCTGGCGAAGTCTATTCAATAGACTCCAAGGCCAACTAGTTCTCGGACGCGCGCTTCCTGGCAGACGCTTGGCGGGCACGGACGTTGGCATCCAGCTCGAGCTTACGAATTCGAATTGCATCAGGGGTAACCTCAACACACTCGTCCTCGCGTGCAAACTCAAGGCACTCCTCCAGCGAAAGCTTCTTCGGAGGAGTTAGGCCAACAAAGTTGTCAGCAGAAGCAGCACGCATGTTAGTTAGCTGCTTTTCCTTCGTGATGTTGATGTCCATGTCATCAGCCCTGGAGTTCTCCCCCACGACCATTCCGGCGTAAACCTCGCTGGTTGGCTCGACAAAGAACGCGCCGCGCTCTTGGAGAGCGATCATGGCAAACGGAGTTGCAACACCGGCACGGTCTGCAACCATCGAACCGTTCTGGCGAGTGGTGATTGACCCAAACCATGGCTCGTAACCGGCAGCCAGGGCGTTGGCAATACCGGCGCCCTTAGTTGTGGTCAGGAACTCAGTTCTAAAGCCAATTAGTCCACGGGATGGAACCTTGAATTCGATTCGCACCCAGCCGGTGCCGTTGTTGGTCATGTTGACCATTCGACCCTTGCGGGCGGCCAACAGCTGCGTCACAGCTCCCAGGAACTCCTCTGGGGTATCAATGGTCAAATCTTCAACCGGCTCGTGAACCTTGCCGTCGATCTTCTTGGTTACCACCTGCGGCTTGCCGACAGTCAGCTCGTAACCCTCGCGACGCATCTGCTCAACCAAAATCGCCAAAGCAAGTTCGCCTCGACCCTGAACTTCCCATGCGTCTGGACGTTCGGTTGGAAGCACCTGAATTGAGACGTTACCGATTAGTTCGCGATCAAGTCGGTCTTTCACCAAACGAGCGGTTATTTTCGCGCCCTTTACTCGGCCAGCCATTGGTGAGGTGTTGATTCCAACAGTCATAGAGATAGCAGGGTCGTCAACTTTAATCAGCGGCAGTGGTCGAACATCATTTGGGTCACAAAGTGATTCACCAATGGTGATGTCTTCAATTCCAGCAACAGCGACGATATCTCCCGGGCCAGCCTTTTCAATTGGCAATCGCTCCAGAGCCTTGGTTCCAAGCAGCTCGGTAATCTTCACATTCTGCGTGGTGCCATCCTGGCGCACCCAAGCAACAGTCTGACCCTTTTTGATCTCGCCATTGAAGATTCTCAGCAACGCCAGGCGTCCAAGGAATGGGGATGCATCCAGGTTAGTAACGTGAGCCTGCAGTGGCGCACCCTCTTCGTAGGAAGGGGCTGGGATGTATTTCAGGATCGCCTCGAATAGTGGCTCTAGGTCCTCTGAGTCTGGAAGCTCGCCATCATTAGGTTTGTTTAGTGATGCTCGACCAGCTCGGCCGGACGCGTAAATAACGGGTAGGTCCAAGATTGCGTCTACATCCAAATCTGGCACGGTGTCGTTGAGGTCCGAAGCAAGACCCAACAGTAGGTCATGGCTTTCTTCAACTACCTCATCGATTCGGGCGTCAGGTCGGTCGGTCTTGTTGACAAGCAGCACCACTGGCAGCCTTGCTTCCAATGCCTTGCGAAGCACAAACCTGGTCTGTGGCAATGGGCCTTCAGATGCGTCCACTAGCAACAGCACTCCGTCAACCATGGACAATCCACGCTCGACCTCGCCACCGAAGTCAGCGTGACCTGGGGTGTCGATAACGTTCAGGACGATTGACTCACCCTTGGCGGCAGGACCCTCATAGCGAACCGCGGTGTTCTTGGCAAGGATGGTAATTCCCTTTTCGCGCTCTAGGTCACCTGAGTCCATAACGCGCTCATCAACAGTGCCGTGCGTCGCAAAGGAATTGGTTTGGCGCAACATGGCGTCAACCAAAGTTGTCTTGCCATGGTCAACGTGTGCAACGATCGCTAGATTTCTAAGCGCGCTGTTTTGCTTTTTCATAAAAAACCTTGGGGTAAATAAATAGAGGAGGCTGATGCAGCCTCCACAAGTCTATTGGCAAGCGCCTAAACTTTGGGGTATGCCCGCAAAAATACTTGATGTCGCAAAGGGGCTTGAATTTGCGGTCAGAGCCTGTGAAGAGCTTCTAGATAAACATAATTCACCGGTTGTGCTGATAGATGGCAGGGCCGGGAGCGGCAAAACACATTTTGCAAAAGCTCTCAGCGAGAGAATATTTCAGTCACAGCGCCAACTTCCAAAGCTGATTCAAATGGACGACATCTATCCCGGTTGGGACGGATTGCGAGCTGGTGCGCAGTATCTAAATCAACAGATATTGACACCGATAACACAGGGCCAAGCCGCCTCTTGGCAAATCTGGAACTGGGATGTTGGCCAACGCGGTGCTCCAACCGAGCCTGCCAATGGCTGGCGCAGCTTTGAAGGCGGCAACCTGGTGATTGTCGAGGGCTGCGGCTCGCTTTCAAAGGCCGCCCGCGATTTAGCGGCGCTTTGTATTTGGGTTGAGAGCGATGCGCCCATCCGGAAACAGCGATACAGCGAACGTGATAACGGCATCTTCGACGAGTTTTATCTAGCCTGGTCTATCCAGGAAGATGAGTTCTACCAAGCCGAGTCGAGCCAAGAATTGGCCGACCTAATTGTTTCTAACTAAACCCGGTTCGCGCGCCAGGTTCGGATACCGGCAATCACGCTCATGGTGATTACGACAATTGCAATCACATAGACCGCTGATCGAACTGCTGGAATCGAATAGGTGAAGTAGCCGGCAAGAGTCAGCCCACAGCCCCAGAGAGTCGCACCAACGGCATTGGCGCTGAAGAACTTGTAGTAATTCATCTTGCTGATTCCAGCCAACGCCGGAATGATAACTCGACCCCAGGGCACAAATCTGGCAACCACAATCGACCACCAGCCATAGCGCTCATAGAACTGGTCTGAGCGAACTATTGCCCTTTGCAACCACTTGCCCTGGCGCTTGTCGAGATAGGGCCTACCAAAGTGCCGTCCAAGGGTGTATCCAACCTGATCACCCAACCAGGCGGCGATTCCAACGCCGATGACCATAACAAAAATGTTGATGCTGTCTTGGTGCGCCGCTGCCACCAGGCCTGCGGCAAAGACTAGAGAGTCGCCTGTAATAAAGGGGATGAATGCACCAATAAACAGGCCGGTCCCGGCAAAAACTAAGCCGAAGACAGCCGCATAAAAAAGATACGGGCCAATAACGTCAAACCAACCAATGATGTCGTCAGAAACTGACAGCCGAATAGTTGGGGAAATCACGCTCTAAAGTCTAAGCGACTAAACGTTAAACCTGAACTCCACGACGTCACCGTCCTGCATCGTGTAGTCCTTGCCCTCAATGCGGGCCTTCCCGAGCGCTTTTGCTTGTGCCATTGAGCCCGCGCTATCCAAGTCGGCAAAGGAAACAACCTCGGCTTTGATGAAGCCTTTTTCAAAATCGGTGTGGATTACACCCGCGGCTTGCGGAGCCTTAGCACCAACTGGAATAGTCCAGGCCCTGGATTCTTTTGGCCCTGCGGTCAAATAGGTCTGGAGGCCCAGCGTTGCAAATCCGATTCTTGCTAGTTGATCCAGGCCAGATTCATTTTGCCCCAGAGAGGCAAGCAGCTCCGCTGCCTCCTCTTTGTCCAGGTCAATCAACTCTGATTCAACTTTGGCGTCAAGAAAAACCGCCTCGGCTGGCTTCACCAGATCTGCAAGTTCCTGCATTTTGGCGCTGTCAGTCAGAACTCCCTCATCAACATTGAAGACAAACAGAATCGGCTTTGCAGTCAAAAGCCCAAGCTCACGAATTGGCTCCAGGTCGATCTCCACCAGGGAAAGCGGCTTGCCGTCGTTCAAAAACGCAATGGCTTGGTCAACAACCTCGAGCACCTTGGGGTCGGCCTTTTTGCCCTTGACTTCTTTTTCTAGCCTCGGGCGTGCCTTCTCGAGGGTTTGCATGTCAGCAAGAATCAATTCGGTGTTGATGGTCTCGATGTCGCCACCCGCATCCACCTTTCCATCAACGTGGATTACGTCGCTGTCAGCGAAACCGCGAACGACTTGGGCGATGGCATCAGCCTCTCGGATGTTTGCCAGAAACTGATTTCCAAGGCCTTCGCCTTCGGATGCTCCTCGCACGATGCCCGCGATGTCAACGAACGAAACCGCCGCAGGCAGGATTTTCTCCGAGCCAAATATTTCGGCAAGACGCGTTAACCGGGCATCTGGCAGATTCACAACCCCAATGTTTGGCTCGATGGTTGCGAACGGGTAGTTCGCTGCCAAAACATTGTTTTTAGTGAGTGCGTTGAAGAGGGTGGACTTACCAACATTGGGTAAGCCGACGATTCCGATAGTTAGGGCCACGTGCGAAAGTTTATTGGTTCATAATTGTTTCGTGGCCATGGAATTCATAAGTATTGACTTTGAGACGGCCAATTCCTCTCCGGCATCACCCTGCGCAGTTGGTTTGGTGAGGGTTTCACAGGGTCAAATAACGGAGTCGCTTTCAATGTTATTTCGACCGCCATACCCTCATAACTGGTTCCACGAAGGCAACATTCGGATTCATGGCATCAGGCCAGAGGATGTTTCAGATGCTCCGGAATGGGAAGAAGTGCTGCCGGAACTGCTGCTTTTCACCGACGGACTTCCCCTTGTTGCCCACAACGCCTCGTTTGACATGTCTGTGCTTCGAAACAGTGCAGCAGCCATAAATTTCGACCTCCCGGCCCTGGGGTACGCCTGCACCCTGGCGATGGCCAGAAAGACATACAACCTCGAGAGCTACCGTTTGAACGCGGTTGCTTATGCCGTCGGCCATGAAGATTTTCAACATCACGATGCGCTCGCGGACTCCGACGCCTGCGCTCGTATCGCCCTAGACATGGCCGCAAGGCACGAGGTCGATTCACTGGAGGACCTGTTAATCAAGACCAAGCAGCGTTTGAAGCCTCTGGTTGTCTGAACCCACTGCAATACTTGGCACCATGCAAGATTCCATTTGGTTGATAGTTGTTACCCTCCTGATTGGTTCCGGGGCTGGATTCCTGATTGGGATGCTTTGGCAAAAAAACCGAACCCCGGCCACCGATTCTTCGCTGGCCGCAAAACTTGCCGGCCTCGAGGCAACCGAGCGCGAACTGCGGGCTCAACTAGCCAAATCTGAGCAAACGATATCGACTCAGGCTCAACAAACGGACAAAGAAAACAAGATTTTGGTTCAGTTGGAGCCAGTGAAGCAGCAGCTTTTGCAAATGCAGGATGTGGTGCAGCGACTGGAAAAGGAACGAACCGAGCAATTCAGTTCCATCTCAGAACAGCTGCGCGCCTCAATTGAGACCGATGAGAACCTTAGAAAACAAACCCAGCAACTGTCTCAGGCGCTCAGTTCTAACAGCCTTCGAGGCGTCTGGGGCGAGACCCAACTTCGGAAGCTGGTCGAACTTGCAGGGCTAATCAAACATGCGGATTTTGCCGAGCAAGCCACAATCAAGACCGATAACGGCACCGGCAGGGCCGACATGGTTATCAACCTGCCCGGAGGAAAGTCGCTTGCGATTGACTCGAAGGTGCCGTTTAACTCCTACCAGGAGGCCAGCAGCATCAGCGAGCTGGCCGGCGGCGAAGAAGCCAACCGCAGGGCAATCCTTATCAAAGAGCACGTAGCTGCGGTTAGAAAGCACATCGATGATCTAGGCACCAAGGCCTATTGGAGCGGCCTTGATTCCTCGCCAGACTTTGTTATTTGTTTTGTGCCAAGCGAATCACTGTTGTCTGCGGCCCTGGACGCCGACCCATCATTGATGGAGTATGCCTTCAAGAAAAACGTCGCGCTTTCCTCCCCCGTTTCGCTGTTCTCAGTGCTAAAGACCATCAACTACATTTGGCGCCAAAATGCAGATGAGTCACAAGTGCGAGCAATGATTAAACTCGGCAAGGAGCTCTATGAGCGGGTCGGGAAGATTGCCGCCCTCGCGCAGGACCTTGGAAACAAGCTCACCTCAACCGTAAAGTCATACAACGCGTTTGTATCGAGCCTTGAATCCAGGATGCTGGTAACTGCCAGGAAGCTCAATGACCTGGACGAAAACGAGCTAGGGATTGACACCATTGTGGAGCCAAAGCAGCTTGATGATGCCCCAAGTGCTTTGACCTCCAAGGAGCTGTCAGAGGACTAATAAATCGTTTATCTGTATAGTGTTTGTATCGCGCCTACAAAGATGTGAGTGTTACTAATTACAACTCTCAGCCTCACATTCAAGGAGTCCCCATGACTGGCAAGAATGCACCCATTGTCACCCTTACGCCTGCTCCTACGCTGGACCGCACTTATTTTGTGAAGAACCTAGAGCCAGGAGCGGTAAACCGTGCTGACCGGGTCGGTGAAGAGCTTGCTGGCAAGGGTATTAACGTTTCTAGGGCACTGCGCCTAGCCGGAATTGATGCCCCTGGAATTGTTCCAATTGGCGACGCCGACAAGGGCGTGCTTGAGCGAACACACTCGGAATTCTTGACTCCCCTTTGGGTCGATGGCACTCTTCGCGTCTCAACGACCATCGTTGAGCTCGATGGCCCAACCACCAAAATCAACGAACACCCACGACCCCTGAAGCAGGCAGACTGGGATCAAGTAGTCAAGCTCACGATCCAGACGATTGAGTCGACCGGGGCGAAGTGGCTTGTGGTTGCCGGGGCGCATCCTGAGATCGTGGAAACCGGCAAGGTAATTGACCTGCAGCCGCTATTTGAAAAAATGGAATCTCTGGGCATTCGAGTCGTCCTTGACACCTCCGGACCGGCGCTTCGCTACTGGGCCAAGAGCGGAATGGCGACAATCATGAAGCCAAATGCCCATGAACTTGCCGAGTGCGCAGGGAAAGATTTGAATACCATCGGCGATGTAATCGATGCCGCCAGACAGCTAAATAATTGGGGAGTCAACTGCGTTATGGCTTCCCTCGGAGTCGATGGCATCATCGCAGTTACCGGATCGCACGCGATTCACGCGTACACGGACCATGTCAAGGTGATAAACACCGTCGGCGCTGGTGACTCAACCATCGCGGGATTCCTTTCGGCAGTTACCGCCCATCCCTCCGAAGAAAATCACTACGGAGTTGGATTTGATGTGGCCGAGGGTATTGCCGCTGCGGTGCAGTGGGGTGCCGCGAAAGTGCAGCAGCCGACAAGTGGGCTTAGCAGCATTGAGAACCTAGTAGAAGCCCACATTGAACTTATTCCAAACCGGGACCAACTTCTCGGCGAACCAGCAACCGCCTAAGGAGGCACCACAATGGCAATCGCAACTTCCGCTGAATATCAGGAGATGCTTGACCGAGCAAAGCAGAATCGTTTTGCCTACCCAGCACTAAACGTTTCGAGCTCACAGACCCTGAATGCGGCACTGGCTGGCCTGCAGGCAGCTGGCTCTGATGGAATCATTCAGGTCTCCACCGGAGGTGCTGACTACTGGTCTGGCTCGACAATCAAGCACCGCGTTACCGGTGCTCTTGCTTTCGCCGCGTTTGCCCGAGAAGTCGCTAAGAACTACGACATAAAGGTTGCCCTTCACACCGATCACTGCGCTGAAGATCAGCTTGATGGATTCGTTAGGCCACTCTTGGAGCTTTCCGCAGAGCGAGTAAAGGCCGGCGGCGAATCGATTTTCAACTCACACATGTGGGACGGGTCAGCCATTGCGCTTGATAGAAACCTAGAAATCGCCAAGGAACTGCTAGCAAAGACCCACAACGTGGGAGCGGTGCTGGAAATTGAAGTAGGCGCAGTTGGCGGCGAAGAAGACGGTGTTGAGGGCGCTATTGACGAGCACCTCTACACAACGGTTGAAGACGGACAGAAGACAGTTGAGGCACTGGGCCTTGGCGAGAATGGTCGCTACATCGCAGCCCTTACCTTCGGAAATGTTCACGGAGTTTACAAGCCAGGAAACGTTCACCTGCGCCCTGAGCTGCTTGAGGAAATCCAAAGAGAAATCGGCAACAAGTACGGCAAGGAAAACCCGTTTGATTTGGTGTTCCATGGTGGTTCCGGCTCAACCGAGCAGGAAATTGCTGACGCAGTTTCTTTTGGAGTCATCAAGATGAACATTGACACCGACACCCAGTACGCGTTCACCAGGCCAGTAGTGAACCACATGCTAAAGAACTACGACGGAGTTCTTCGCATCGATGGCGAAGTCGGAAACAAGAAGCTTTATGACCCACGCAACTGGGGCGCTAGTGCCGAAGCCGGAATGGCTGCGCGAGTAGTTGAAGCCGCAAACCAGCTTGGCTCAGCCGGCAAATCCAGCTGGTAGCAATGGAAGGGGACCACAACCCCTTTTACGCCAACGGACTTCCTCGGTTCAAAGGTGAGTATCTCGACGGCCAGATGCACGGTTACTGGGAGTTTTTTCGGAAAGACGGTTCGCTGATGCGAAGCGGATCTTTCAACCTCGGATCTCAGGTGGGAGTTTGGAAAACGTTTAATCGCGACGGGTCCGAGGTTAGCTCGAAATCCTTCGACTAACTCTTTTTCAAGGAAGTGTTATGTCCGGCACTCTTTAGGTCTTTCCTGAGTTCCTTTGGAAGCGAGAACTGGATATCTTCTTCTGCGGTGGTGACAGTTGAAACATTTCCGAAGCCATTTTTGTCAAGGTATTCCAGGACCTCATCAACAAGCTCCTCGGGAACCGACGCACCAGAGCTGACGCCGACTGTCTTCACGCCCTCAAACCACTCCGGTTTAATTTCTGAGGCAAAATCTACGCGGTAGGCAGCCTTGGCACCGGCATCTAGGGCAACTTCGACCAGGCGTACTGTGTTGGATGAGTTAGCTGAACCAACAACAATGACTAGGTCAGAGTCGGCTCCGACCTTCTTGATTGCAACCTGCCTGTTTTGGGTTGCATAGCAAATGTCATCGCTAGGAGGATTCTGGAGCGTTGGAAACTTCTCGCGCAGCTTTAGGACTGTATCCATGGTTTCATCGACTGAAAGCGTGGTTTGAGATAGCCAAACGACCTTGTTCGGGTCCTTCACCTTTGCGTCCCTGATGCCCTGCTCGCCGTCAACCAGTTGCACCACATCCGGAGCTTCGCCGGCTGTTCCTTCGACCTCTTCATGGCCCTCGTGACCCACTAGAAGAATGTCGTAGCCCTCTTTCTCAAATCTTTGAACCTCTCGGTGCACCTTTGTCACCAGCGGGCAGGTTGCATCGATTGTCTGCTGATTCCTGGCCTCCGCGGCCTTGATTACAGCTGGAGATACGCCGTGCGCACTGAAGATCATGATGCAGCCTTCTGGGGCCTCATCTACCTCATCCACAAAAATTGCACCGCGTTTTTCAAGTGACCTGACCACATGCTTGTTGTGCACAATCTGCTTGCGAACATAAATGGGAGCACCGTAGTGATCAAGCGCTTTTTCAACTGCAATGACCGCTCTATCAACCCCTGCACAGTAGCCGCGAGGGGCCGCCAGAAGGACTTTTTTAGTCGAGTCAGTGTCGGTTTGGTCGGTATTGTTGATTAGGGTCACCATTCAATTCTAATTACCGCTGCTAGGAGGCAAGGATGCAACAAGCAGCGGGCGTTAATAATCAATCTAAAGTTAGCACCGAGCATTCCCCCTGGCAGGTTTCTGCTCTATCTAAATCACTCAAGGACTGGATTGAAAAACTTGGAAAAGTCTGGGTTGAGGGTGAACTGCAGTCATTCACAGAGCGCAGCTCTGGAACATTCGGTTCAATCCGCGATCTTGACGTTGAAAATGCCATTGAAATACATGCTTTTCCTAACGCTGGGGCGGAAATAGCACCTGGGCTGAGTCAGGGTGACCGCGTTGTAGCGCTGGTGCAACCAGTGTTTTGGCCGAAAAACGGCAAACTTACGATGCGTGTAATACAAATGCACAAGGTTGGCCTGGGCGAACTACTGGAGCGAATTGAAAAACTAAAACTCCAGCTGATTGCCGAAGGTCTTACCGATGCTTCCAGAAAGCAGCCGCTGCCGTTTTTGCCGAACAAAATTGGCCTGATTACTGGAGCGAATTCAGACGCCGAAAAGGATGTGCTTGAAAATTCCAGGCTGCGCTGGCCAGAGGTTGAGTTTGAAGTAATCAACACCCTGGTTCAAGGCGATCGAGCAGCCAACGAAATAATCCTTGCCCTGGAGCAGCTAGATGCTGATCCTGAAGTGGACGTAATCATCATTGCTCGAGGCGGTGGCAGCTTTCAGGACCTGCTGCCATTTAGCGATGAGCGACTGGTGCGAGCCGCAGCCAACGCCAGCACCCCGATTGTCAGCGCAATTGGTCACGAGAATGACCAACCGCTGCTGGACCTAGTTGCCGACCTCAGAGCCTCGACTCCAACCGACGCCGCTAAAAGAGTCGTTCCCGACATTGCTCAGGAGCGCGCTAACATCGCCAGTGCCTTTGAGCGCATCTGGTTTCGAATGTCGTCGCTTGTCGACAACCAAAGTCAGCTGATTCTCTCGCTTCGGTCGCGGCCGGTAATCGCATCCCCATTTGGTTTCATTGACAATCAGCAGGAGCTGCTGGGTTTCTCGACTAAGAGGCTCGGCGAGATTCTGGATTATCGAACCGAAAAGGCCTTGACTGAGATTCAACAACTGCGGGCCAGATCAAGATCACTTTCGCCACAGCTCACTCTCGAGCGCGGCTACGCGGTGCTAACAGACGACAAGGGCAAACCCCTAACCGATCCCGCTAAGGGAGCGAAAATCCAAATAGTTTTGGCCAAACAGGAAATTTCGGCCATCATCGACGCTGTTAAGGAGAGAGATGTCCAAGGAAATTAGTTCACTCAGCTACGAGCAGGCCCGTGACGAGCTGCAATTGGTGGTTCAGCAGCTGGAGCAGCAGAACGTAAGCCTAGAAGCCTCTATGGAGCTCTGGGAGCGCGGTGAGGCGCTAGCCGAGCACTGCGAGCAGTGGCTAAGTGGCGCGCGTAAGAAACTAGACAAGGCTGCAAAGGATCGTCAAGCCAAGTGAGTGATGCAGCAGCCCAAAGACGAGCCAAACAGACTGTTAGAAATCTAGTACTTTCGCTACTTGTAACATCCGGGTTGGTAGCCGCCATTTACCTGGGAGTTCCACGTGACGACAGCAACAGAATCACCGAGGTGGACTACCAGGCAATCGCCCAATCGGCCTCTGAATCGCTTGGCGAAAAAGCGGTTGGCCCTGAGGTTCCAGCCGACTGGTGGTCAAATGCGGCCAGACTTGAAAGTGACCTTGGAGTAAAAAGTTGGTATGTCGGTTTTGTGACCGATGACAACCAGTACCTGGGGCTGTCTCAGGTGTTTCAAACAAACCCCTCCTGGGAAAGCCAGATGTTGGCGGGAAACTTTCTGGAGGGCGAAATTGAATTGGCAGGCTTAAATTGGGAAATTTGGCCAACTCTAAACCCCAGCACTCCCAAGAGCACCAAAGAGTATGCACTGGTTCACAGGGAGGACGACGGAGTGGTTGTAATCTATGGAGCAGCAGATACCAATGACTTCGAGGTCTTGGCTAAAGCGATTGCAGCCGAGCTAAATTAGGAATTTATGCCAAAAGTAACAACCGCATCAGCTGCTTGGCAGCTTTTGGTTGCCGGCAATTTAAACTTCATCGCGGGTACTCCTGCCCACAAACATCAGGATGCTCAGGAGCGGCGCGATCTTGCCATCGAGCAGACGCCCTTTGCAGCCGTGTTCGGTTGCTCCGATTCCAGGCTTGCCGCTGAGATGATTTTTGATGTCGGATTGGGTGACCTATTTGTGGTCAGAAATGCAGGACAGGTTATTGCCGAGACCATTCTTGGTTCTCTGGAGTTTGCAGTTGAGGTGCTGAAGGTTCCTCTAATTCTGATTCTGGGACACGACAACTGTGGAGCAATTAAGGCCACTGTCAGCGCGCAGCAGGGAACCCTCAAAACCGAGGGCGAATTTATTCAAAACATCGTGACCCGAATCACACCCACCATCGAGCGAGCCATTGCCGCTGGCGAGAATTCAATCGATGATTTCACCGACCGGCACATCAGGGACACCATCGCCGAGATTACAGATCGCTCAAAACTAATTGCCTCGGCAGTGACCGCAGGGAAAGTTGGTATTGTCGGAGCGCAATATAATCTGGCTCTTGGAGAAGTTCACCTGGTTGAAGCTGTCGGGGAAATTGCCTAATAAAGCAAAGGAAAAGTAATGGAATACCGCATCGAACACGACACTATGGGTGAAGTAAGAGTCCCTAAGGATGCGCTTTATCGAGCACAAACCCAACGTGCTGTAGAGAATTTTCCAATTTCTGGCTCAGGCCTAGAGCCTGAGCAAATCATTGCGCTTGCTCGAATCAAGAAGGCTGCGGCGATTGCGAATGCAAAGCTCGGCATTTTGGATGCACAAATTTCAAGCTCTATTCAAAAAGCGGCTGATCAAATAATTGCTGGTAACCACCTAGACCACTTCCCGGTCGATGTTTTTCAAACCGGCAGCGGCACGAGTTCAAACATGAACATGAATGAGGTACTAGCAACCTTGGCAACAACTGAACTCGGGTCAGAGGTTCACCCTAATGACCACGTGAACATGTCTCAGTCGTCAAACGATGTTTTCCCAACCTCCGTCCACGTTGCCGTGACCAGTGCGTTGATCAACAACTTGCTTCCATCGCTTGACTACCTGGCTCAATCACTTGAGAAAAAGGCCAAGGCATGGAAAGAGGCTGTGAAGCCTGGTCGCACTCACCTGATGGATGCCACCCCGGTCACCTTCGGACAGGAATTTGCCGGATACGCAGCACAAATCCGCTACGCAATCGAGCGGGTTGAGGCAGCCCTGCCGCGAGTCAGTGAAGTCCCTCAGGGTGGCACCGCAACTGGCACTGGCATCAATACCCCGAAGGGCTTTCCGCAGGCAATCATCAGCAGTCTTGTTGAGCAAACTGGTCTGCCAATTACTGAGGCCAGGGATCATTTCGAAGCACAGGGCGCCAGGGACGGCCTCGTCGAGGCCTCCGGAGCGCTGAAGGTTCTCGCCGTGAGCCTCACCAAGATCAACAACGACATTCGCTGGATGGGTTCTGGCCCAAACACTGGACTCGGAGAGCTGCAACTGCCTGATTTGCAGCCTGGCAGCTCGATCATGCCCGGCAAGGTGAACCCGGTAATTCCGGAGGCTGTGCTCATGGTCTGCGCCAAGGTAATTGGCAACGATGCCACCATCACCTGGGCCGGAGCTAGTGGCAGTTTCGAACTCAACGTTGCAATTCCAGTGATGGGAAATGCCCTGCTTGAGTCCATCAGACTATTGAGCAACTCGATGAAGGTCATGGCGGACAAGACAATCGAGGGTCTAGAAGTAAATGTTGAAAAGGCCAAAGCCTTGGCCGAGTCGAGCCCGTCAATCGTGACCCCGCTGAACAAAATCATCGGGTATGAGGCGGCCGCAAAGATTGCCAAGCATGCGGTTGCAAACGGAATCACAGTGAAGCAGGCGACCCTGGACCTGGGATATGTTGATGGCGAAAAACTTACAGTTGAGCTTCTTGACAGCCTGCTAGAGGTCTTGCCTATGACCAGGCCACCCCAATAGCAGCTCGCACCGAAAGAACAGAGGTTCCCAGAAATCCGATCAGCAGAAACGGACCCAGCGGGATCAGCGAAGTTGGCTTGAATTTGCCGGCAACCATGCCTACCAGTCCATAGACGGTGGCAATCAGCAGCCCAGCAGAAAGTGAAATCAGGGGCAACATCAGATGCTGCCAAGCAAGGGCAGTATGCATTGAGGTCAGTAGTTTTATGTCTCCCATGCCAATTGCACCGGCTCGCGCCAAGAGGTAGCCCACGAAGAAAGTAAGCGCTCCCGCAGAAATTGCTGCTGCAAGATCTTGCCACTGCTTTGTCCACACAGTGACTACCGACAAACAGCCAACGGTAAAGACCAGAGTGGGATAGGTGTAGCTGTTAGGCAGCCGGTGTTCGCGAATGTCAATCCAGGAAAGCGGCACCGCCAACACCGCAATCAGCAACAGAGGCAGCAGGCTAAGGTGTTCGATAGTCACCGAAACAACGCTAGGTTGTTCCTTGGTGGGGCGATTCGAGTTATCCCCAGAGCTAGTCGAGTAGGTCTGTCACCAATGCTGCGATTTCGCTCCGCTCAGACCTGGTCAGCGTTATGTGACTAAAAATCGACTGGCCCTTCAGTGTCTCCACAACTGAAGCCACTCCATCATGACGCCCGACTCTCAAATTGTCTCGTTGTGCAACGTCGTGAGTGAGCACAACCCGCGACTTTTGACCAATGCGCGACAGCATTGTCAACAGCACATTTCGCTCCAGCGACTGAGCCTCGTCAACAATGACAAAGGTGTCATGAAGCGAGCGACCGCGGATGTGAGTCAGAGGCAAAACTTCCAAAATCCCACGGTTCATAACTTCGTCAATAACCTCTTTCGAGACCAGCGCACCCAAGGTGTCAAAGACAGCCTGGGCCCAAGGGTTCATCTTTTCGGCCTCTGTGCCAGGTAGGTAACCAAGCTCCTGGCCGCCGACTGCAAACAGCGGTCGGAACACCATGATCTTCTTGTGTTGACGTCGCTCCAACACCGCTTCTAGGCCGGCACAAAGTGCCAGGGCGCTCTTTCCGGTTCCGGCTCGTCCTCCAAGGGACACGATTCCCATGTCTGGGTCTAGCAAAGAGTCGATTGCCAATCGCTGCTCAGCCGAACGGCCGTGCATTCCAAACATTTCTCGGTCCCCTCGAACCAGCTTGACGGTTCGATTCTCGGTTATCCGACCAAGAGCGCTGCCGCGCTCCGAAGTTAGAACTAGACCAGTGTTTAGAGGCAATTCCTTGGCACTGTCAATCACTAGCTCTTCATTGTCGTAAAGGTTTGCCATCTCATCACCGGATAGTGAGAGTTCCGAAACTCCACTCCACTCCTCGGTGGCTAGCTCGTGGAGGTATTCCTCGGCATTCAAGCCAATCGATGAAGCCTTGACTCGCATCGGAAGGTCCTTGGAGACAATCGTCACCTCGAAGCCTTCATTCTGAAGGTTGGCTGCAACGGCAAGAATTCTAGAATCGTTGTCACCAAGCTGAAAACCGGCCGGCAAAATGCTCTGATCGATATGGTTAAGCTCCACTCGAAGGGTTCCGGATTTGCCAACCGTTACAGGGAAATCCAATCGTTCGTGCTTTTTCCTTAGGTCATCAAGCAGTCTGAGGGCCTTGCGCGCAAAGAACCCGATTTCCAAATCGTTTCGCTTTTTTTCGAGTTCGTTGATTACGACTATCGGCAGGACTACTTCATGTTCGGCAAAGCGGAACATCGCCTTTGGATCAGAGAGCAGGACCGAGGTGTCTAGCACGAAAGTTCGCACCTTGGTTTGCCCGGCTTGCTTTTTGGCCTTTGTTGGAGTCTTCACCACCTCAGGAGCCTTTAGCTTGCCAGCACTGGACGGGGTTCGAGGTGAAGAACTATTTGCCAACTTGGCTCCTTTGCGGTGAACCTGTCAACAATCTAAACCTTGGAGATTCTGCGAAATGCAACCAACACGCCGAAAAGAAAATCGTTTACCTAAGCGAAATCTAACTTCCGTATCGACGGTGACGACGCTGAAAATCACGGAGCGCTCGAAGAAAATCCACTCGCCTAAAATCTGGCCAAAGTGCCTCTGCGAAATAGAACTCGCTGTTTGCGCTTTGCCACAGCAAGAAGCCGCTCAAGCGCTGTTCACCGCTGGTTCTAATCAGGAGGTCTGGATCCGGCTGTCCGCCGGTGTAGAGATTTTCGGCAATCAATTCCGGAGTCATGATTTCGGCTAGCTGATCAATAGTGCTGCCCTGTTGAGAGTGCTTGCGCAATATGCTTCGCATTGCATCGGCAATCTCCTTGCGCCCACCGTAGGCAATTGCGAGATTCACATGCGGTCCTGGATTATCAGCGGTTTTAGCCTCGACTTGCTGCAGTCGACGGTTGGCCTCTTCTGACAGCGAATCGCGGTCCCCCACAACCTGCAGCTTCCAGCGCCCAATCTGAGCAAGCTCCTCGGCCAGACCAACGATTATGCCGATTAGCTCCTCGAGCTCCTCTGCCTTCCTGCCAATCAAGTTGTCGGTGGAAAGTAGGTAAAGGGTGACGTGGGCAATTCCAAGTTCTGAGCACCACGAGAGGAACTCGGTTATTTTCTTGGCCCCGGCAGCATGGCCCTGGCCGGCTGCATCGAAGCCCTGTTCTTTGGCCCACCTTCGGTTACCATCAACCAGTACGCCGACATGCTTTGGCATTTGGTCAGAGGGGAGCCCTCGTTCCAGCAGTTTTGAGTAGAGACCATAAACGAGCTTTTGCACCTCTGAATGCTACCTGAATCTGCCAGATGCCTTAGCCTTGACTTCATGGTTGAAGCGCATGGTCCAGATCCACTGTACGTTCCACTAGGCCAGCTCAAGGGGTCCGTTACCCAGGACGAGGAACGACCGAGCTGGCGAGGCTGGATCCACACCGGAGTGCTGCCATTCGTGGTCGCTGCTGGGATAATTCTGATTATCTTTTCGGATGGCTGGCAGGCCAGAACAGCGGCCGCCGTCTACTTCGCAAGTTCACTGCTGCTTTTTGGAAACTCGGCCTTGTATCACCGTTTCAAGTGGCGGCCACTAACCAAGGTGATTCTGAAACGAATTGACCACTCGAACATATTCCTGTTGATTGCTGGAACCTACACGCCAATGGCCGTTGGTGCTTTGTCTTCAGACAAGGGATTCTGGTTGCTGGTTTCGGTCTGGTCGATAGCCGCCTTGGGAATTGGCTTCCGTATTTTTTGGATTAACGCACCTAGGTGGCTCTACGTGCCGATCTATTTGGCAATGGGGTGGATCGCAGTCTTTTTCGTTCGAGATTTCTTTGAGACCAACTGGGTCATGATGACGCTAGTTATTGCTGGCGGATTGATGTACTCAGTCGGTGCCGTTATCTACGGGCTCAAAAAGCCCAACCCATTCCCAAAGCACTTCGGCTTCCATGAGATTTTCCATGCACTGACAGTGACCGCATTCTTCTGTCACTGGAGCGCAGCTCTGATTATTGGGCTGGATCCTCTGGTGGGCTCGATCGCTTTGGCTTCTTAGGGGGTTCCGGGCGATCCGGTTTGGTAATCTCTAGGCCTTCTAGCTCTTCGGCCGCGAGCTTCGCCCTGATTTCGGTGCGGTATCTGGTTCGCCGCACTCTTCTGTTCATGTCAAAAAACAACAACACAGCCAATGCTGCAATTGCAAAGGTGATTACGAATCCTATGGTTCCAGGTGAGTTGTAGTTGTCATCGGGAACCGGGGTCGGCGTGGTTGTTACTTCAATCAGAATCGAAAATAGGAAATCCATGCCTCAAGTATTCCACCTGTGTCGTAGCCTTGTTACAACATGAGTGGAAATGAAGAGCTGCTAGCTAGTCGCTATGGCGTCAAGAGCAAGACAAACCCAAAACGCAATCGCATCCTTGCCTTTGTAGGAATCTTGACCATGATTGCAATCGCTGGTTACTTCGCAGCGGCGAACTACTCTCCTGTGTCGTCCAAAGACATTGGGTTTCGAGTTGTGTCTGATTGGCAGACAGAAATTGATTTCGAGCTAACTAAACCCAGTGATCGCACTGCCATCTGCTCCTTTGAAGCGCTCGACAATAGCTTCGGTGTTGTCGGTTGGAAAGAGCTTGAGTTTGGACCATCAGATTCGCATACCAACCGCTACACAGTGACCGTCAACACTCTTAAAATGGCTGTTACCGGCTTGGTTGACTCCTGCCAGCTGCGTTAGAGTATTCCGAAGCTCGCTTAGCGAGCTGTTTTCATACCCGAAAGAGATTTTCTTATGAGCGACCCAATTCTGCTTACCCAGGCGGCCTACGACCGCCTGATGGAAGAGCTGACTCAGCTAATCACTGTTGAGCGCCACGCCATTTCTCTGAAGATTCAAGAAGCCCGTGAAGAGGGCGACCTGAAGGAAAACGGCGGCTACCACGCAGCCAAGGAGGAGCAGGGCAAGATGGAGTCGAGGATCAATCGCCTCGAGGAGATTCTTGCAAGTGCCGAGATCGGTGAGGCAAACCCCGCAGACGGCATCGTGAAGCAGGGATTGATGGTCAGCTGCAAACTGAACGGATCGTCAAAGGACTTCTACCTGGGCAGCCACGAGGTGTTTGAGGGAACCAAGTTTGAAGAGCAAATAGAAGACGGAGACCTTGACGTCTACTCTCCAGACTCGCCAATTGGTGCCGTTGTAATTGGAAAGAAAGTCGGCGACAGCGTCAGCTACACCGCACCAAACGGAAAAGAAATTAGCGTTGAAATTACCGGAGTTGCCGGCTTCGACTTCTAGTCCTGAGTCATCCTCGGACTCAGTCCAGCTTTCTTGAGGGCTGCAAAAACATCGTCCCGATGTTCCTTGCCCCGGGTTTCAATACTTAGATCGAGCTCGACCTCACTAATTTGTAGACCGTTGCCGTGTCTGGTGTGTAGCACTTCAACCACGTTTGCACCGGCGGCTGCAACCGCTTCAGCGGTCCTCACCAACTGACCTGGCCTATCTGGCAGCATCACTGCAATGTTTGTGTAGCGGTCTGATGCAGCCAGACCATGGCGAATCACACGCTGCAGCAGAAGTGGATCGATGTTGCCGCCAGAAAGTATCACGGCCGTTGTTCCCTTGAGCTTTAGCTTCTTGGCCAAGATGGCCGCGACACCGACAGCGCCGCCAGCCTCGACCACCATTTTTGCCTTCTCCATCAGCACGACCATGGCCCTGGCAATTTCATCCTCAGTCACGGTCACAACTTTGTCGACATTCTTGGCAATTAGGTCAAATGGGACTTTTCCCGGCTTTGCCACGGCGATGCCATCGGCAATTGTCGGTGAGATCTTTATTTCGGTTGGCTTGCCCGCCTTGAGCGAAACCGGATATGCGGCCGCAGCCTCAGCTTGAACGGCATACACATTCACCTTTTTTCCGCGTTGTTTTGCAAGCAGCTTGGCTGCTGTAGCAACACCTGCGGTTAGGCCTCCACCACCTAGGCAAACCAGGATGTTGTCTACATCCGGAAGCTGCTCCATGATCTCCAGGCCAACCGTTCCCTGGCCCACGACCACATCAATGTGATCAAATGGCGGAATGAAGATAGCACCGGTTTTATTGGTGAACTCTTGGGCCGCCCGCAAAGTTTCATCGAAAATCGCCCCCGCCAGTACGACTTTGGCACCAAAGTCCAAGGTTGCCTGATACTTGGGCAATGAGGCGCCGATTGGCATAAAAATTGTTGCTTTGATTCCAAGCTGCTTTGCCGCATAGGCAACTCCCTGGGCGTGGTTGCCAGCTGAAGCTGCAACGACTCCCTTTTTCTTGTCCGCCGCAGACAGCTTGGAAAGAATGTTGTAAGCACCTCGTAGTTTGTATGCACCGGTGCGCTGCAGGTTCTCACACTTGAAGCTCACCTTGCTGCCGGAGAATTCACTTAGGTAGTCGCTCTCCAGCATGGGAGTCTTGATGGCAATGCCGCTGACGGTTTTCGCTGCTTCTTGGAAATCGGCAAGAGTTGGAGTCGTGGTTGGTGCCATTAGGAAACCTTCAATCTAAGCGTGAAAGAAAGTCTAGCGATTTAGAAGCCGCTGCCAATCTGCTTTAGCCGCTCGACTCGTTTTGGAATTGGCGGGTGAGTGGAAAATGAGCGTTCAACCAGACCTGGTTTTAGCGGGTCGTTTATGTACATGTGAGCCATAGCTGAATTGGCGCGCTTCATAGGTTTGCCATACTGGCCAAGCTTTTCAAGCGCAGAAGCTAAGCCATCGGGATAGCGCGTCATCTGCACCCCGGAGGCATCGGCAAGGTACTCACGCTGCCTAGACACTGCAGCCGAAACCAGTGGCCCAATCAGCCAGGCAATGATCATTCCGACGATGCCTGCTATCACCAGCACGGCACCGAGCTGGCCGCTGTTTCGATCGCGACCCATTCGCGAGTAAAAGGACATTCGAATCGCCATGTCGGCCAGAATTCCAATCGCAGAAACTAAGCCGAACACGATCATGGAAACTCGAACATCGTAGTTCTTGATGTGTGAGAGCTCGTGCGCCATCACTCCCTCAAGTTCGTTGTCGTCCATGATTTCTAGCAAACCAGTGGTTGCAGCAACGATTGAGTTCTCAGGCTTTCTGCCGGTTGCAAATGCGTTCGGAGCTGCGTCCTCGATAACGTAGACCTTGGGCATTGGCATCCCCTGGGAAATGCTCAAATTCTCAACAATGTTCCACAGTCGTGGGTTATCTCGCTTCTGGATCTCCTTGGCGCCACTGATTGCCACAGCCAATCTGGAACCGGCGTAGTACTGAATCAGCGCATAGCCAATTACCAGAGCGATTATCCAGATAGCACTTGATCCGTTCCCGCTGTATTGACCCCAGAGCCATGCCAAAACCCCTAGCAGCGCTATGAAGCCGGCGATGATGATGAAGGTGTTTCGCTTATTGGCGGCAATTGCCGAATACATTTAGGGCCTTAGAACTTAACGCTTGGTGGCTCTGCAATCGAGCCTGGATCCTCAACCTCAAAGAATTCGCGCTCTGCGAATCCAAGGTTCTTGGCAAAGACGTTGTTTGGGAACTGCAAAATCTTGGTGTTTAGTTCGCGCACGCCGCCGTTGAAGAAGCGCCTGGCAGCCATGACTTTGTCCTCGGTGTCGGTAAGTTCTCTTTGAAGCTCCAAGAAGTTGGTGGACGCAACCAGAGCCGGGTAAGCCTCGGAGACGGCAAATAGGCTCTTTAGGGCTCCTTGAAGCTCACCCTCGGCCTTTGCGGCCTGAGCGGGGTGCTCGAGTGCTTGCGGGGAGATTGTGGCGGCACGAGCTCTTGTGACGCTCTCGAAAACCTCTTTTTCGTGAGATGCATAGCCACGAACCGTCTCAATCAAGTTCGGGATTAGGTCCGCACGGCGCTTGAGCTGGACAGTGATGTCGCTCCACGCTTCATCGACGCGAACCTTTAGCGCAACCAGGGCGTTGTAAGTCACCCATAGGTACAAACCAACAACTGCAATGATTCCGATTAAAACCCAGATACCGATATCCACGTTTCTCCTTTGTAAATCAACAACCTTCAGACTATTGGAATTTGCTGTGCGTGTACTGAGAAATTGTGCCCCGAGTGGGACTCGAACCCACACTGTGACGATTTTAAGTCGTCTGCCTCTGCCATTGGGCTATCGGGGCGGCTTCCAAGAAAACGGAGCAACTGCCCCATTCAGCTACTAAGGCTATTTGCCAGCCTTGGTTGCCCAAGTCTCAAAGAATAATCGGGGGTCTCGCATTGCCTCCACTGAGGACAGGTCGCGACCAAGAATGAAGTTCCAAGCCCAGCCCGAAACAACCCTGATCTTGCGCTCCCAGGTTGGCATAGCCAAACCGTGGTAACCGCGGTGGAAAATCCATGCAACGAAACCGGTTAGGCCGATCTTGCCAGACTGGAACGCACCAACACCGATTCCTAGACCCGCAACCGCTCCTAGGTTCTTGTGGAAGTACTCCTTGGGAGCCTCTCCACGAATGCCGGCAACCAGGTTCTTAGCAAGAAGCTTTGCCTGGCGCACTGCATGCTGAGCGTTTGGAACGCAGAAGCCACCGACTCCGCCACCAGAAAGGTCTGGCACTGCAGAGACGTCTCCTGCTGTCCATGCCCCAGCGATCACCTTCTCGCCATCAACAATTTGAAGCTTGGCGTTAGCCATGACCCGGAACCTTGCATCCAGTGGGAAGTCACAGTTCTTAGCAACTGGGGCTGCTGCAACACCAGCAGTCCAGATGATTAGGTCTGACTCCATGGTTTCACCAGTGGAGAGCTTCACAACGCCGTTGTCAGCAGAAGTTAGTTGAGTGTCTAGGTGAACAATCGCATTGCGCTTGGCAAGGTTGTCGATGACCCAGAGCGAGGTCTTTAGAGACACCTCAGGCATAATTCGACCCATGGCCTCAATCAGGTGGAACTCAACCTCTTCAAAGTCAATCTCTGGATAGTAGCCAACTAGCTTTGTGGCCGCACTTCTCAGTTCAGCAAAAGCCTCGATTCCGGCAAATCCGCCACCAACCACGACGGTTGTCAAAAGCCTCTTGCGAAGCTTCGAGCTTTTGGGGAGAGCTGCAGCTCGCTCGAAATTACCAATCAAGCGGTTCCTAACCTCAACGGCCTCTTCAACGGTCTTCATACCGATTGCTTGCTCGGCAATGCCCTTGATTGGGAAAGTCCTGGTGACCGCACCGGCAGTCATCACGATCTGGTCATACTCGATGACCCGGCTCTTGCCACCCTGAATGGAAATCGTTGCCTTTTTGGCCTTGTGGTTGACCTTACTCATGCGACCCGAGACCAGCGTGGTCTTCTTTAGGTGCTGGCGGTGAGAAACAATAACGTGTCTTGGCTCGATAGATCCGGCGGCAACCTCAGGCAAGAATGGCTGATAGGTCATGTATGGAAGAGGGTCAACCAGAGTGACCTCAGCTTCGTTTTTCGAAAGCAGCTTCTCTAGTTTCCAAGCTGTGTAGAAGCCGGCATATCCACCGCCAATGATCAAAATCCGCTGCTTCGGCTTTGGATTCAGGATTGCTTCGGCTACGGCCGCTGGTGTTTTTGAGTTTGTTGTCTCAATTGTCATGATTTCGCGCTGATTACTTTCGTATTTTTCGCTCTAGTCAACTTTGCGTTTGTAACGCAAGGCAAACCAGAAAGATAGTGCCACAAGGGATAACAAAAAATAGAGTAGCGGATTTATGTACCAGGGCGCTTGAACATCGAAAGATTCAGGCGGATCCGCAGGAGCAGACTGGGGCCTCAGCGGCTCCGGAGACTCTGGCGAAACTAGGTCCACGGCCGCTAGTTCATCCAAACTCGATGCCCGATATAGGCTCACCCAATACTCCAATGACCCAAGTGGATTGGTGCTGGATGTCAGTGAAGAGTCCAGAGCGAGAGAGGCGTCAATCAGTCCGAACCCATATTCGGCGTCAAAGCCCTGCTGCCCCATGTCCCTGGCTGTTGAAATCAATCTGAAAATGATGTCATTGGCAGTTGCCTCCGGATCCTTTTGCATCATCAGGGCTATCACGCCCGTGACAATCGGAGCGGCAGCTGAAGACCCAGACCAGCCGGCAATTTCATCACCCGGGTAACTTCCAAACATGTTCTTTCCCGGTGCGCTAATAGAAACTTCATAGCCACTGGCGCCAGAGGCTGGTTGTGAAACAAAATCTTGATCGACGCCGGTGACCGATATGACTCCGGGAATGGTTGCTGGTGCGCCAGGAAGTGCATTTCCCGTAAGTTCGTTTCCGCTGGCCGCAACAATCACCACGTCATTTTCAAAAGCATGCAAAAATGCAGCGTCCCAGCTTGCCGGCCAAGTCTGAGCATTTCTACTGAGTGAGAGGTTGATAATGTCCGCCCCTGCATCAACTGCCCAGGTAACGGCCGCGGCTATTTGAGCATCAGTATCGCTTCCGGGAACTCCGAGACCGACCGAAACTGACAGGAGTTTCGCGGCCGGGGCAACGCCAATCACACCACCGGTAACTAGCCCCTGACCGGCGATCAGTGAGGCAACCATGGTGCCGTGAAACGAGCTATCGCCAACGGGAGTTCGGCCATCGGGGGTGCCAACGGAAGAGAAATCTGCCCCGCCAATCACCACCGAATCAAGATCTGGGTGGGTGGTGTCGATTCCAGTGTCGATGACCGCGACGACGACTGATTCGCCACCTGTCGCCTGCCCTGCCTCTGGTCCAAGCGCCTGGAGCCACCATTGCTGATCGGGGCTAATGGTCGCCGCTAGCAGTGAGCCAGCCGTAAGCATTGCAATCAGACGCATGTGCAGACTGCTGGAGACCATTCAAGAGAGGCCAGGGCCCGATCTCCAATTGGATTGATGCCCTTGCCTTTGGCAAGCGAGTGCGCCACTAGCGCGTGCAGGCACTTCACCCTCACCGGCATGCCTCCTGCGGAAAAATCAACCAACTCAGGAACTTCTTCTATCGCATCACGCTCAGCCAGGTAGGACCGGTGAGCCGCTTGATACTCGGCCAGGACTTCATCGTCGCTGGCCAACAATTCCTGCATTGCAACCATAAAACCGGTGGCCTCTAGCCCTGAAATAGCTGCGGTTGCCGCAGGCTGAGTCAGGTAATAAAGAGTCGGGAACGGAGTGCCATCATCAAGCCGCGGCGCTGTTTTGACGACCAACGGCCGCTGGCAAGCACATCTGCTTGCAACTTCCAGAATTCCACGAGCCGGTCTGCCCAGCTGCCTTGAAACTTCCGCGATGTCGTTCTCGGTCACGCTCATTTTGCATCCTCCGCCGGGACTTCTACCGCAGCGCGGAGTAGCACTTCTAGGACCGATTCAACCCAGTTTTCCTTCGCCGCCGAAACCTCAAGACTTATTTCATCCGCATTCCGCTGCTGCGCCAACAGCGCTCCAAGGGTTGCAGACTTATCGCTGAGGTCTAAGCCCTCGGCGTCCATAACCAGATAGGAAACTTCGCCGGGTAGAACGTAGTAGAGCCTGTCTCTTGCTTGAGACCTGATATAAACCGGGTCCTGCCAGCGATCACGCTCGGCCTGCATGTCTTGAACCTCGTCTTTGGCTTGCTGAATGCTCTCCTGCATTTCAACAATTTGGCGTCTTTGATTCAAATAGCTCTGCACGTCAGGGGAAATTAAATATGTCCCCAAGACGATAACCAAAATGACGCTCACTGAGACGCTATTGAGTCTCAGCATTCGCTGCAAAATCTTCCCCTGACTCAACGAGACGGGGATTTTTGGTTCGCGATCCTTGCTAGCCATAGCTAATTGAGTTTACGAGTCAAAGCTGGCAAAGCAGTTCAGGCCACGGGGTTAGTCTCGGTATCGAGGAAAAGCCTGGCGGCCAGCATAAACAGCTGAGTCGCCTAGTTCTTCTTCAATCCTCAGCAGCTGGTTGTACTTTGCAACGCGCTCTGACCTGGCTGGTGCACCAGTTTTGATCTGGCCGGCATTGGTTGCAACTGCAAGGTCGGCGATGTAGGTGTCCTCGGTCTCACCGGAACGGTGAGAAATGATTGCCTTCATTCCGTGACGCTGGGCTAGTGAAACCGCATCCATGGTTTCAGTGAGGGTGCCAATTTGATTCACCTTCACGAGAATGGAGTTTCCCGCTGCCATGTCGATGCCCTTTTGAAGGCGCTCAGGGTTTGTGACGTAGAGGTCGTCTCCAACAATCTGCACTTTGTCGCCAAGTTCAGCGGTCATCTGGGCCCAGCCGGACCAGTCATCCTCTGCCAGTGGGTCCTCGATTGAAACCAGTGGGTAGTTGGCCAAAAGCTCTGAGTAGTACGCGACCATGTCTGCTGCCGATTTCTGGCTACCTTCGAAGTTGTAGCTGCCAGTTTTCTCATCGAAGAACTCGGTTGAGGCAACATCTAGTGCAAGGGCAATCTGTGTTCCAACTGTGTAGCCAGCCAAAGAGATGGCCTCAACAATCAGATCAAGTGCTGCACGGTTGGTTGGAAGATCAGGGGCAAATCCACCCTCATCGCCCAGTCCGGTGGCAAGACCCTTGTCTGAAAGAAGCTTCTTTAGAGTGTGGTAAACCTCTGCGCCCCAGCGCAGGGCCTCGGAGAAGGACTCCGCTCCAAGTGGAACGATCATGAATTCCTGGATGTCCACGCCATTATCAGCGTGGGCGCCACCATTGATGATGTTCATAAGTGGCACTGGCAAGACACAGGCGTTTGATCCGCCAAGGTAACGGTACAGCGGCAGGTCAACCGACTCCGCTGCCGCTCTAGAGGCAGCAAGCGATACACCCAAAATTGCATTTGCCCCAAGGTTGGATTTGTTGCTGGTTCCATCAAGCCTCATCAGCTCCTGGTCCACCAAGCGCTGATCGGTCGCATCAACGTCCAAAAGCGCGGTGTCAATGGTTTCGATTACGGCCTTGACCGCATTCTGAACGCCCTTGCCCAAATAGCGAGCCTTGTCTCCGTCGCGAGATTCGTGTGCCTCAAAGGCACCGGTGGAAGCACCCGATGGAACAGCAGCCCTACCAAACGAATTGTCGGAAAGTAGAACCTCTACCTCTACGGTTGGGTTTCCCCTTGAATCAAGAATTTCACGTGCACCAATGGCGGTGATGATAGACAAGATGTCTCCTTAGCTAATTGCGTGGTCTGAAAAAGAAAATGCGAAAACGACGCTGGCTTCAGCAACAAAGTTTAGTGAGTTAGTCAAGTTTGCGAATGTCTAGTTCGCTGACACTCTTGATTCCATCCCCAACACTGGCGAAAGAGTCAAAGCCCTGGGTTGCCAAATTGGAAAGCTGAGCCTTGATGTTTTTCTGCCGAATCTCGATTCGGCAGCTGCTTCCGGACTCAATTAGTTCGGCCTGAAGCTTGAGAGCGAGAACCGCGTGCGCCTCGGATTCGATTAGCAAGACCGTGTTCGAAGTCTCAATCTCTGGCAATTTAGCTAGTTCAATGATTCTTTCAATTCCCAGCGAAATGCCGACAGCTGGGACTTCAGTCCCTAGCCACTTTCCAACCATAGAGTCATATCGACCGCCGCCACCGATTGACGAAGTTGCGGCAGGGTGCTCGATTTCGAAAATAGCGCCGGTGTAATAACCCATGCCCCGCACCAGGCTAGCGTCATAACGAAGCCTTGGGCCCAGGTCGCTTAGTGCTTCAACTAGCGGTTTTAGCGCTTCTGGGAACTCGGTTTGATCCAGTGAACTAAGCCAACTGTGTCCGGCTGCGGCAACCTCAGGCCCGAATGCCTCCTCCAGTTCAGTTCGAACCCCAGCTACGCCAATTTTGTCGAGCTTGTCGATGATGATCATGGCCTTTAAGGCGTCCTCGGATGCCACTCCAAGTCCGGCAATGTTTTCAGAAAGTAACTGCCGGTGGTTCAACCTGATGGTTGCATCTTCTAGACCAACGGCCTCCAAAGCACTCAGTGATGCCGAGAGTAGCTCAGCCTCCGCGAGCATTGTTGAGTCACCGATTATGTCAATGTCGCACTGCAAAAACTGTCGATAGCGTCCTTTTTGAGGACGCTCTGCACGCCATACCGGCCCGACCTGAAGTGCCTTTAGGACCCTGGGCAACTTCGAGTGGTTAGAGGCGTAGTAGCGAGTCAAAGGAACGGTTAGATCAAATCGGAGCCCCAGGTCGGCTAGCGAGGCCCCGGCAGCTTGAGCCTGCTCGAGCTCCTCACCGCGCTTTAGAACCTGGAAGACCAACTTTTCGTTGTCCCCGCCCTGCCCTGATGTGAGCTTTGAAAGATCCTCGAGTGCCGGGGTTTCAATCTCCTGAAATCCGCGTGAAATGTAGTTGGCACGAACAATCGCTAGAAGTTGCTCGCGGAATGACTTTTCCGCAGGCAAGATGTCGCGCATGCCTCTGGGGGGATTCACTTGATTGGCCACTTACAAAGTTTGTCACAACCCGGACTGTGGTGCAGAAGCCTCGGCCTAAATCAAAAATAAAATCCTGGCCTGTCTTGATGTTGGTAATCTTTTGTTCAATGACTCCAGAGGCCCAGAAACTCAAACGCGGCAGACCGGTAACCACAGATCCGGCTGCGGTTGGACTAACTGCGCTGACCTTATTCGAGCAGCACGGAATCGACATGGTGACGATGGAGCAGGTCGCCGCGGAAGCTGGAATTTCCAGGTCAAACCTATTTCGAGTCTTTCCCTCCAAGGCCGCGGTAGTTTGGGGCGGAATGCATAGTTTCACCAGGGAACTAGCAAAGAATCTTGAAACAAACACCGATGCTGGCGGCATTGTCCAGCTGTTGCACTCTTCTTGGGTTCAGGCCATGCACATCGCCGACGGGTCCGTCGAAACGGTCCGACTCCGACTTCGGCTGATCGGCTCTAGCCCCGAAGTTTATGGATGGGGGCATGCGCAGCTCGAAGAAGCTCGTGCAGTGCTGGAAAATGCGGTCTTGAAACATGGTGCACCGCCAATGCGAGCCAAAGCAGTTTCGGCAGCGATCGTGTCGGCCTCGATGGCGATTTTGATTTGGTGGGCCGAAACCGATGATGCGAGAACTGCTGCAGAAGCCCTCGACGAGGGGTTCTCGGACTTTGAGGCTCTGTTTAGCTAGTCGCCAAGACCAACGACGCCTGCATCAAAGTCATTGTCTAGCTCTGTTGCCCTAATCTCGGTTTGAAGCTCCCTGGTTGCCTCCCGTAGGGCGCGTTCCGGATCCAGCCCAGCTGACCTTGCGCTTGCTACTACCGCCAACAGCAATTTGCCCAGCTGGTCCTCGTTCTCCATCGGAATTGCGGGAGTTTCGCTCTCCTCCAGAATCCCTGCCTTTTCAGCCTTGCCCATTACCTTGTTTGCTAGGGCAAGTGCGGGCATTGCCTGTGGAACTCCATCGAGGATGCTGTTTCGAGTGGGCTTCTCAAGCTTCTTGTGTGCGTCCCAGTTTTTGGCAACATCCTGACCGGTGTCAGCCTGGAATTTCTCCTTTTCGGCCTCGGTTCCAAACACGTGAGGGTGTCGCGAAATCATTTTGTTCTCCATGTACTGGGCGACATCCTCTAAATCAAATGGCTCGCCCAGGCTCCCGCCCGAGGCGATGTCTGAGTGAAACAACACCTGATACAAAACGTCGCCCAGCTCCTCAAGAACTTCGTCGCGCGAGCCCTTTTCGATAGCCTCGATCAGCTCATAGGTTTCTTCCAAAAGGTACTGAACCAAAGACTCGTGAGTTTGCTCGGCATCCCAGGGGCAACCACCTTCTGCCCTGAGTAGCTTTGCGGTGTTAATTAGGCTCTGTAGTTTTTCCAAGGGAATCCCCAAACACGATCGCGAACAATTTCCAGAGCCAGTCAATCACCTCTGTGTCAGATAGCTTGTCCGCAACACCAGCTGTCGGCATTGGGACGCTGAGCAACTTCGAGCTCTGGAGATACCTAACACCTGGCAATTTGTGGCTGAGAGCCACTAGCTCACCGTCTGAAAGCTGAACCGGAGAGAGCTTCGCCTGCACGCCAAGCAGATTCACATCCTTTAGTCCCAGGCGATTGGCTTCTTGTCGAAGTGCCGTCACCTCAATCAGTTGCAGCACCGGCGCCGGCGCCTTACCGAAGCGATCCTGCAGTTCGTTCAAGATTTCTTGAAGATCTAGCTTGGTGCTCGCTTCCGAACTTGCCGCAGAAAGCTTATGGTAGGCCTCCAACCGAAGCCGCTCGCTATCTAGATACTCCGGCGGAATGCGGGCATCAACAGGAATCTCAAGCTTTAGCTCTGCCGGTGAACTAACCGGCTCACCACGAAACTCGCTCACCGCCTCTGAAATCATTCTGAGGTATAGATCGAAACCAACCCCAGCAATGTGTCCTGACTGCTCACCCCCAAGCATGTTTCCGGCCCCGCGAATTTCAAGGTCCTTCATGGCAACCTGCATGCCACTGCCGAGCTCGTTGTTAGTGGCAATGGTTGCAAGCCGGTCATGAGCAGTTTCGGACAGGGTCTTCGTTGGATCATAAAAGAAGTAGGCATATGCGCGCTCTCTGGAACGACCGACCCTGCCTCGAATTTGGTGCAACTGGCTAAGACCAAAGGTTTCTGCCCGGTCCACAATCAGGGTGTTTGCATTCGGGATGTCGATGCCTGTCTCAATGATGGTGGTTGAAACCAGCACGTCGTAGAGACCCTGCCAAAAATCAATCACCACTTGCTCCAACTGCGCCTCCGGCATTTGACCGTGAGCAATGGCAATCCGGGCCTCAGGAACTAACTTCTTTAGATCATTGGCGGTTTTCTCAATAGTTGCGACCCGATTGTGAACAAAGAAAACTTGACCCTCTCGAATCAGCTCTCTTCTTATCGCGGCAGCAACCTGTTTCTCGGAGTAGCCGCCAACAAAAGTCAGAATCGGATGCCGCTCTTCCGGTGGAGTGGCAAGCGTTGACATCTCCCGGATGCCGGTAACGGCCATTTCCAAGGTTCGAGGAATCGGCGTAGCACTCATCGCCAAAACATCAACGTTGGTCTTCAGCTCCTTTAGCTTCTCCTTGTGTTCAACACCAAAGCGCTGCTCTTCATCGATGATCACAAGCCCTAGGTTCCTGAAGTTAACACCTGTGGACAGCAAGCGGTGCGTTCCGATAACGAGGTCAACAGATCCGGTTTTGATGCCCTCTAGGGTTTGCTTGACCTCCTTGGCAGTCTGAAACCGCGACAGCGCTCGAATGTTTACCGGGAAACCTCCGTAGCGCTGTGCGAAAGTTTCGAGGTGTTGGCGGACCAGCAGGGTCGTTGGCACCAACATTGCAACCTGTTTGCCGTCTTGAATTGCCTTGAAGGCGGCCCGAATCGCCACCTCAGTTTTTCCGTAACCGACATCGCCTGCCAAGAGTCGATCCATTGGCACGGGTTTCTCCATATCGGCCTTGACCTCGTCGATCGTGGTCAACTGGTCCGGGGTCTCTTGGAACGTGAATGCCTGCTCTAATTCGTGTTGCCATGGAGTATCTGGGCCGAAGGCATGCCCCTTTGATTTCATGCGAGCCGAATAAAGCTTCACAAGATCGATTGCGATCTTTCGAACCGCTTTCCTGGCATTTCCCTTTGCTCTTGCCCAGTCGGTGCCGCCCATCTTTGAAAGCACTGGCGCCTCGCCCCCGACATATCTGGACAGAAAGTCCAACTGGTCAGTTGGCACAAACAAGGTGTCACCTGGATAGCCTCGCTTGCTAGGGGCATACTCAACCACCAGATATTCCCTGGTTTGTGAAAGGTTTTGCCTCTGCACCAGCTCCTTGAAGCGGCCAATTCCATGAATCTCATGAACTACGTAGTCACCCTGCTTGAGGGTAAGCGGATCCACCTGAGCTCCGCGACGTTTTGCGAGCCGCCTGGTGGCAGGTGGCTGGTAACCGCTGCTAACTGAGAAGAACTCACTGTCAGTGAGCACGATCAAATTCGCATCCGCCACAAAGAAGCCATGCGGCAAGCTGGCCGTGACAACTATGACCTCTGCTGGCTTGGGAGCCTTGAGAACCTCAACCAGTGAAACCGGAACGGCTGCCGCATCCAAAACTTCAACGACGCGCTCTGCCAGTCCGTGACCCTTGGCGGCAATTACTACCGCCTGCTTTTGTCCAAGCTGATCCAAAATCCAATCCAATGAACCAGTGGCACCCTGGAACTTGGGAATTTCCCTGAGGCCGAGATCAACTGTTTTTTCATTCGGGAGGGAACTAATTTCGATGAGTTCGTTGCCGGTTTTTATGGCAGCTGTTAGCTGGTCATACTCCAAAAAACCTCCCTTAGAAAGGTCGATTGGAGCATCGCCCCCACTAATTGCTGCATCCCATGCTGCATGCAAGAACTCCTCATTGGTTTCTACCAGACCGCCAGCCCTGGCCGAAACTGCCTCGGGATCAACGATCACAAACCGCGCAGTGGGCAAGAATCTGGTAATAGGCCCCAAGTTTGGCGACAGCACTGGGGCAAGAGACTCCATGCCAGCCACCGGTATTCCCTCGGAAATCTTGGTGAGCATCTCGGTGAGGTTCGGGAACTCGTGGGACATCTCCCTAGCCTTTGAGGCAACGGCTGGCGTTATCAACATTTCCCTGGCCGGATATAGGTCAATGCGCTCGATGGACCCGGGAATTGACCTTTGATCGGCGACCTGAAACTCCCTGATGTCTTCGAGCTCATCTCCGAAAAACTCCAGGCGTAAAGCGTGTTCGGAGGTTGTCGGGAACACATCCAAGATGCCGCCGCGAATGGCAAACTCCCCGCGCCTAGTGACCATGTCAACGCGCTCATAGGCAATCCCGATCAGTTTTAGCGCAAGCTCTGGGAGCAAATACTCATTGCCTTTTTTCATCTGAAAAGGCGGGTGATCGTTGGCATCTCCGATCACGGGCTGCAGAGCAGCACGGATCGAGAGCATGATTACGGTCTTCTTGGCCGACTTGCCTCCTGCAATTTCGTGAATCAAGTGCAGGCTCTGCAGCCGTTTTCCAACCGTTTCCGGCGAGGGCGAGAGTCGCTCATGCGGAAGAGTTTCCCAGGCGGGGAAATCAATTACCCGAATGTCGGCAACAAGCTCGCGAAGTGCATCGGCAATTTCTTCAGCCTGTCTAGCGGTGGAGGTGATGATGGCCACAGGCTTACTGGATTCCTGAACAAGCAGCGCCAGAGCCAAGTAGTTGGTTTGATTGGGAGCGTAAAAAGAATTGGATTTTTTCCCGAGGAAAGATGCCAGAGGGTGCGACTGACCCGCCACTTGCAGTAAAGGGCCCAGGGTCACCGCTACAGTCTATTTGGAATCCGAGGCCAGGACTTCCATTACTCGATCAGCGGCCAGCTCCAATAGCGCCGGAACCTCTTTACGCTCAACGGTTGCGAAGTTTTGCAGCACAAAGTCAGCAACAGCCATTTGACCCGGTGGCCGGCCAATTCCAAAACGGATTCGATGATAATTTGTTCCACACTTTGCACTTATGTCCCTGAGGCCATTGTGCCCTGCGTGGCCACCATCAAATTTTGATCGAATGTCACCAAACTCAATATCGAGCTCATCGTGAACCACGATGATGTTCTCGGTTGGGACAGAAAAGTATTTTGCCAATTGGGAAACCGGCGCGCCAGATTGGTTCATGAAGCCAGCGCTCTTGGCCAAAATCAGATCTTCGCCACCGCTGGCCTTGGTCTTCGCGATTACGGCGACTGATTTGTGGGTTCGAAATTGGACACCCAGACGGCTTGCCAGAACGTCCAAGGTCATCTGACCGACGTTGTGGCGATTGGCTTGGTAGCCGGGCCCGGGGTTACCGAGCCCGACCACTAACCAAGTTTTATTCTGAGTCAGCTTCGGCGGCTGCCTCAGTGGCTTCGCCCTCTGCTGCAGTCTCTGCACCAGACTCTTCATCTGCAACTCCGGCTCGGGTTTCAACTACGGAAGCAACTAGCTCGCTCGCCTCAAGCTCCATGATGACGCCATCTGGAATTACCAAGTCACTTACTAGGTAGTGGTGTCCAGCTGCATTCTCCTTGGAGATTGGAAGCTCGAGGAAGGTTGGGATGTGGGTTGCCTCAGCCTCAACCTTTACGGTCTTGTGCTCGAGGTCCACAACGGTTCCACCCATAGGCTCGCCAATCACGTGAACAGGAACCTCAACGTGAACCTTCTCGCCCTTCTTAACCTCAACCAGGTCAACGTGCTCGATGATCTGAGTTACTGGGTCCTTAGATGCGCTCTTTACAAGCACCAACTCTGACTTGCCACCGATAGTTAGCTCTAGCAGTGCGTTCTTAATACGCAACGCCAATGCAACCTCGTGGGCTGGTAGGTGGATGTGGCGGGTGTCGTGACCGTGGCCGTAAATTACTGCTGGGGTTCGGCCGGCGGCACGTAGCTTGCGGGCTGCGCCCTTGCCGAATGATTCGCGGGTCTCTGCCGCTAGTTTGCTCTCAGACATCGTTTCCTCTTCAAATTACAGGCGAGGAAAGGGACCCCGTCGATTACGGATACTTTTGTATCCCTCGCCGCTGAACTTGTCACAGCCTAGCCCAGTTACGGCCGTCGCGCCAGAGCCCACCTGATAAAGAGCATCGCGCTGATTACAGCTAGCCCGAGCAGAAGCCCCGAAACGGTAACACTGAGGGCCAACAGTAGGCAGCTTGCAAGCCCCACAAAATTGAGCCACTTAGATCTCCTGGTCTCTGTTTTTGGCTGCCGATAGGCTGCCAGATTTGCAACCGCGTAGTACGTGAGCACAGCAAAGGAAGAGAGCCCCAGTGTCAATAGGAAACTCCCCGATAGCACCAACAAGGCAACCAATGCAGCCACACCCAGCTCTGCCACGATAGGTACTTTGTTCTTGAACTGAAAGTTCAAGACTCTCGGAAGCTCACCGTCGGCCGCCATCACTGCAGCTGTCCTGCTCATGCCCGTAAGCAGCGCCAACAGCGAACCCAGGCATGCTAGAGCGACGATGACCGAAACAGCGCTGGCCGAAAAACCTGGAATTGCAACTGCGGCCAAATCACCGAGCGCGGTCGGTGAACCGGCCAATGCCGAGCCAAGTTTTGCCGGCAACACCAGCCCAAGCACCAGATAGATGACCAGCACCACTGCCAACGCAATAGCAATTGCCCTGGGGACGGCCCTGCGGGGGTTTACTAGCTCCCCTCCCAAAGTGGCAACCCGGGCATAGCCAGCAAACGCAAAGAAGACGATTGCTGCCCCAGCAGGAACACTGCTAACTGAGCCCTGCGACAGCGGCTCGGAAGCGGTGGGCAGAAGTAATGCTGCGCCCACCAGCACAATGAGAAAAACTACTGTGATGCTGGCCAGCACTTTGGCACCCATGGCAGTGCGATTGATTCCTGCGATGTTGATGATCGTCATCACAGCCACGGCGCCAAGTGCTACCGGAACCTCTCGTCCGGGCACGACGTGATAAGAAACGGTTAGAGCAATTGCGGCAGCAGAACCAATTTTTCCAACTAAGAAGCTAGAGCCAGCGAGAAACCCCCAAGTCGGGTTCAAATAATGTCTGGCGTAGGCGTAGGCGCCGCCGGATCTGGGAACTTTAGCCGCTAGTTGCGAGATTGAGCCGGCGTTTAGATAGGCAACAAAACCGGCCAGCAAGATTGCCGCTGGGAGGAGTGATCCAGTTATTGCCGCTACCGGCCCGAAAACTCCAAATACGCCCGCTCCAAGCATCGAAGCAACTCCGATGCTGGCAGCATCGAGTGTCTTTAGGCGCGCAGCCAAGGCCTGAGACTAAGCGTGACCAGGAAACAGTGAGTTCACGGAATCGTCGTAGAACACGGCAGCGATTGCCTTCGCAATCAACGGGGCAATCGAAAGCACCGTTAGTGTCTTGAATTCCTTCTCGGGAGTGATCGGCAAGGTGTTGGTGACAACAACCGAATCGATGACCTCATTGCTCAGTCGCTCTACCGCTGGGGAGGAGAACACCGCGTGAGTGGCAGCAACGATTACCCTGGCTGCACCATTTGCTTTGAGCGCTTTTGCGGCCGCCAGAATGGTGCCTCCGGTGTCAATCATGTCGTCTACCAACAGGCAATCTCTGCCAGCGACCTCACCGACAATCTCATTGACCTGAACTTCGTTTGGCTTGTCTGGATCCCGGCGCTTGTGAACAATCGCCAACGGGGTGCCCAGTCGGTCTGCCCAAATGTCGGCAACTCGAACTCTTCCTGAGTCCGGTGAGACGATAGTCAAGTTGTCGGTTCCAAAGGTGTCCGCGATGTGGTCTGCTAGCAACGGCAGTGCCCAGAGGTGGTCCACCGGCCCATTGAAGAAACCTTGAATCTGTGGCGCGTGGAGGTCAACGGACATGAGCCTGTCGGCACCAGCGGTTTGATAAAGATCGGTCACTAGTCGCGCAGAAATTGGCTCGCGTCCCTTATGCTTCTTGTCCTGCCTGGCATAGGGGAAAAATGGGGCAACGACAGTAATTCGCTTTGCCGAAGCGCGCTTCATGGCATCAACCATCAATAGCTGCTCCATGACCCAGTGGTTTATTGGTGCAGGGTGTGCCTGAATAATGAAGGCGTCGACGCCGCGGACGCTGCGCTCGTAACGGACAAAAGTTTCACCGTTTGCAAAGTCATAGGCGGTAACAGGCACGAGTTCGGTGTTCAGGATGTCGGCAACCTCCTGAGCAAGTGCTTGATGGGCTCTACCAGAGGCAATTACCATCTGTTTGCTCGCGGGTTTTTCGATTGCCATTGCTACTCCGTATCTTGGTTTACTGCTTTTGCCGATGGTGACCCAGGTCGATTCTCCAAAACCCAGCCTGCGAGATTTTTTTGAGCCGCTGGGTTCAATGCTAGCGCGCCCGGCTCCACGTTCCGCCTAATGGTCGAACCTGCTGCGGTATAAGCACCGGCACCGATTGACACCGGAGCAACAAAGGTGTTGGCGCTTCCGGTTCTCGCGAAGGCGCCCACCGTGCTCTGGTGCTTATTCACACCGTCATAGTTGGCAAAAATGGTTCCAGCGCCGATGTTTGCACCTTCACCAATGACGGCGTCGCCGACGTAACTTAGGTGAGGCACCTTGGCGCCCGGTCCGATCTTTGCGTTCTTGGTTTCTACAAATGCGCCGATCTTTCCGTCCTGACCCAGGTCAGTGCCGGGGCGCAAGAAAGCAAATGGCCCGACGGTTGCGCCGTCTTGAATATGTGAAGACTGAACTTCGGATCTGAGAACAGTTGCCCCTGCACCAACGGTGGTGTCGGTCAAGGTTGTGTCTGGGCCAATTGTCGCGCCGGCCCCAACGGCAGTTAACCCCTTGAGTCTGGTGCTTGGCAGCAGGGTTACGTCCTGGCCCAGCTGGCAGGTGACATCGATCCAGGTGGAGGCTGGTTCCTGGACGCTTACCCCGGCCAGCTGCCATGCGTTTACGATCCGACGATTAAGCTCGCTCGCAACCGCAGTCAGTTGAGCGCGATCGTTGATGCCGGCTACGAGCCAATGATCGTTGATTGGATGCGCAACAACAGACTGACCCTCGGACAGCATGATCGTCGCCACGTCGGTTAGATACTTCTCATTCTGGGCATTGGCCGTGGTTAGTTTTTCTAGGGCTGGAACTAGGTGGTCGGATGCAAAAACATAAACCCCGGCATTTACCTCAGTAATTTCTAACTGATCGCTGGTCGCGTCCTTCTGCTCAATGATTCCCATCAGAGACTCTCGAGAGCGAAGAATCCGACCGTAGCCGTTCGGATTTGAAAGGACTGTGCTGACAAGCGTTCCAGAGTTGGCTGCGGATCGATGAAGTTCAAGCAGCTCCGAGATACTCGAAACGTCTAGCAGTGGAACATCTCCCGAAAGCACCAAGACATCGCCCTGGAAGCTTTCTGGCAGAACGCTAAGCCCTGCCTCGACCGCTGCCCCAGTGCCGGGAGTGGCGCCCTGTTCTGCAATCAGAGTGTTTGGGAAATGCTCCGCCAGGTAGGCCGAAATTCTTTCCTTTTCGTGGCGAACCACCGTCACCACGTGGTCGGCAGCGATTGCGGTGGCAGTTGAGAGAACATGGCCAATGAGCGGAAGCCCAGCGATTTCATGCAGAACCTTGGGAACCTGGGAGCGCATCCTGACGCCCTCGCCAGCTGCCAGCACGATAACTGCTAACTGAACCATGGCCCTCCTATTTTTACCTAGCTCCGCCCCTAGGATTCGAACCTAGACCGGACGCCTCCAAAGAGCGCCGTGCTGCCGTTACACTAGAGCGGAAAGAGACTTTGTCTCGGGCACAAGTCTGCCAGAAGTTCAGCCACCTTGCAGTTTTTGAGCAACATCCAGCCACTCAGACTCATTTTTGTCCAACTCGGCCAGCTGTCCGGTTAGTTGATTCCCAAGAGTTGTCAGGCCTTCGTAATCCAGCGGATCGTGCTCGTTTAGCTGCTTCCGCAAAGCTTCAATTGCACTTTGATTCTTAGCAACCTGTCGCTCAAGCCTTGCCAAGTCCTTTTCCAAAGCCCGCTTTTCGGCCCCCGAGACTCTGGCTGGCTGGGCCGTAGCAGTTGCCGGCTTGGCAACCTGACCTTTTCTTAGCTCTAGGTATTGCTCAACTCCGCGAGTCAGGTGGCGAAGCCTGCCGTCACCCAGAAGCGCATATTGGTTGTCCGTTACACGCTCCAGCAGGTAGCGGTCGTGACTTACCACAATCAAGGTACCGGGCCAGCTATCGAGCAAGTCTTCGATAGCCGCGAGCATGTCAGTATCGAGGTCATTTGTTGGCTCGTCCAGAATCAAAACATTCGGCTCTTGGAACAAAAGTCGAAGCAGCTGGAGCCGGCGCCGCTGACCTCCGGAAAGGTCCTTGATTGGAGTCTGCAGCTGCTGCTGATCGAAGCCCAGCTGCTCCAACAGCTGACCGGTTCCTACTTCTTTCTTGCCAACCACAAATGTTGTCTTTTCGCGCTTAATCAGGTCAAAGATGCGCTCATTGGCGTGGCTGTCCAGTTCGTGAACGTCCTGAGACAGTGTTGCAAATTTGACGGTCTTGCCGATTTTGATTCTTCCGCTGGCTGCCTGCAACTGACCGGTTAGAAGCCGGACCAGCGTGGTCTTACCCACACCGTTTGCTCCAATCAATCCGACCCTATCTCCTGGTCCCAATCGCCAAGTCAAGTCATCCAGAATTACCTGACTGTCAGGGGTGCTGTAGCTAACATCCTCAAAATCAACCACGTCTTTCCCAAGTCGGGTGGTTGCCAATTGAGCCAGCTCTACAGAGTTGCGCGGGGGTGGCTCATTTGCAATCAGCTCAAGTGCCGCATCTATCCTGAACTTAGGTTTAGCGGTTCGGGCCGGTGCGCCACGGCCCAGCCAGGCAAGCTCTTTCCGAAGCAGGTTTTGTCTCCTGGATTCGATTGCTGCAGCCTGCCTTGAGCGCTCTGCTCGCTGCTGAACATAGGCCGCGTAGCCACCCTCAAACGGTTCAATCTGACCTCCGTAGACCTCCCAGGTGAGGTTGCAAACAGCATCCAAAAACCATCGGTCGTGAGTGATTACGACTAGTCCCCCGACGTTTTTTGGCCACCTGGTCTTGAGGTGCTCGGCAAGCCAGGCAACGCCGTCAACATCCAAGTGGTTGGTTGGCTCATCCAGAAAAATCACGTCGTATTCGCCGGCCAGCAAAGCAGCCAGCGCCACCCGACGACGCTGCCCTCCAGAGAGTTCACCAACCAACTGACTCCACTCAAGGTCAGCTAGCAGGCCAGATAAAACCTCGCGAATTTTAGGGTCGGAGGCCCATTCAAACTCGGGACGATCGCCAACCACAGCCTGCGCAATTGTCGAATCCTCTGGGATTGAGTCGACCTGGGTCAAAAATCCCACCCTCAGGTCACCGCGCCAAGTCACTCTCCCGGAATCTGGAGCAAGCTGTTTAGTCAGGACCTTCAGCAGGGTTGATTTTCCATCACCATTTCGTCCGACGATGCCGACCCGATCGCCATCGTTTATGCCGACTGTGATCTCTGAGAAAACCTGCTTCGTTGGGAACTCGTGGCTGATTTTCTCGCCACCCATTAGGTGAGCCACTAGGAGATCAACTCCGAGCCTCGATCTGTAGTCTGCGTAACCAGGGTCTTTAGGCCGTGGCCTGCAAATACCTGTTGCCACGCTTCAATTTCCGACATATCTTCGCTGATCATGAAAAGGGTCGGCCCAGACCCTGAAACATAGGCGGCCTTTCCCGGAACCAGGCCGGCCAATCTTGCCAAATCTGGCCGAAGCGAAAACGCGGCAGTTGCAAGTGAGTTTCGCCCAAGAATGCTTTCCAAATTGGTCCCGAATGCCTCCTGCAGACTCTTGGGGCTCATGGTGAGATCGCCGTCAGGCATAAGGCGGTCAAATTCCTTGAAAACGGCCGCGGTGCTGAGGCCAGGGGTGCTGAAAACTAGCAAGACCTGCTGCTGTGGCAAGGCTGGAAGTGGCTCAAGGTTTGCGCCGGTACCGGTGCCAATCGCAGTTCCACCAAGCAGTGAAAACGGAACGTCGGCTCCGACATTGGCCGCCACCTTCATCATTTCAGGCAGAGCCAGCTCCAGACCCCAGGCGCTGTTGAGTGCAAGAAGTGCTGCCGCTGCGTCGGCTGAACCGCCGGCCATCCCACCCGCAGGTGGAACCTGCTTCCTGATTTCAAAGCGCATCGGCTGCGGATTTGCCAGGCCAGCAAATTTTGCCAGCTCCTTAGCCGCTCGAATCACAAGATTTGAGCTGTCGGTCGGGACGCTGGCTGATTCTTGAATACCGTCGCTGATCAGATCAATGTGCCAGCTGTCGGTCGGTTCAACGCCGACCTGCTCAAAAAAGTCCAGTGCCTGATAAATACTGGCAACCTCGTGGTAACCATCAGCTCTCACTGGTCCGCACAAAAACGTCAAGTTGATCTTGGCTGGGGCTATTGCGCTAATCATTTAGCCTCCGCAATTGAAATGAATTGATCAATTCTGAGCTCTTCGCCCCGGGTTCTGGGGTCGATGCCGGCCCGAACCAAAATTTCTTCCGACTTTATTGCTGAACCAGCCCAACCAGAAAGGGCCTGCCGCAGTGTCTTTCTGCGCTGTGCGAAGGCTGCGTCAATCACTGCAAACACCTCTTTGCGGTCGGCTGTTCGCTCCGCACCAGTTTCGAAATAAACCAATGCCGAATCCACATTTGGAGCGGGCCAAAAGACATTTCGCCCAACATTGCCGGCCAGTCTGGCTGGCCCATACCAGGCAAGCTTCAAGCTTGGTGAGCCATACTCCTTGCCGCCGGGCAAGGCCGCAAGTCGATGAGCTACCTCAGCCTGAACCATAACCAAACCCTTTTTGATGCTCGGGAAGGAGGCTAGAAAGTGAAGCAGCACCGGCACCGAGATGTTGTATGGAAGATTTGCTACCAGGGCAGTCGGACTCAAGGGAAGTGATTTGATCTGAAGCGCATCGGCTAAAACAAGCTCCAGCTTCTTTTCGGGCAGGTGCCGGGCAACTGTTTCCGGAAGCTCCGCAGCCAATTTAGGGTCAATCTCCACCGCTACCACCTTGTCGGCGGCCTCAAGCAATCCCAGCGTTAGAGAACCAAGCCCCGGCCCAATTTCAACGACCGTATCCTCGGCCGAAATTTGCGAGGCCGTCACAATTCGATGGATGGTGTTGGGGTCGATCACAAAGTTTTGGCCGAGCTTCTTGGTTGGTCGAATCTCCAACTTTCCGGCGAGTTCTCTTATCTCTGCAGCCCCGAGCATCAGGACAAACCTTCTGACCAAAGCCCATAAACAGCTTCGGTGTTCTGGTTCAACTGGGTGGCGAGCTCATTTGGGGTTATCTCCATAAGCTCTGCCATAAATCGAAGCGTGTGGGGAACCAGGTATGGGGCATTTGCCCGACCGCGAAGTGGCTCCGGAGTAAGGAACGGGGCGTCGGTTTCAATCAAGATTTGTGAAGGCTTAACCGCAAGCAGTGAATCTCTGAGGTGCTGATTCTTCTTGAAGGTAATGTTCCCGGCAAACGATAGATACCAGCCCTGCTCGAGGCAGATTTTCGCCAGGTAAAGATCGCCTGAGTAGCAGTGAAATACGGTCTTTGCTGGCGCTCCAACCCGAAGCAGGGTCTCGACAACGTCCTCGTGAGCATCTCGATCATGAATTTGTAGCGCGAGATTATTCTGTTTCGCTATCTCGATGTGGCGCTCAAAGGAGTGGTGCTGCAGCCCCAGCGCATCAGCTCCGTCTGTTCGAAAATAATCCAGTCCGGTTTCCCCAATGGCCCTCACGCGCGGCTGTTTTGCAAGTTCCGCAATTTCGTCGATAGCCGCATTTAGTGACGAGAGGGACCCGTAAAGCGGGGCTTCGTTCGGGTGGATAGCCACTGCTGCCAACAGCATCGGCTCGCTCTTGGCTACTTCGGCGGAGTACTTGGAACTTTCCAAAGTCACCCCAACCTGAACCGCCCCAAGCATGTTCACCTGAAGCATCTTGGCAAGGTGATCCTGAATTCCCATCGGAAAATCAGTGTCCTCGATTTCCAAATGGGTGTGGTTATCGTAGGTTCCGATTTCTAAGGGCTCCGGTAAATCTGGGTAGAGCCGCTTGGCGTCCTTTTTGCCGTCGTAGCTGTTTCTAGAACGAACGAACTCGCTCATGCGCTCTCTTCGACTCTTGGGAACAGTGCCTCGAGTTCAGAAAGACCCTGTCCTGGGTTCAGAAGGCCCCACTGGGCCGCTGAGGCCAGCGGTTGGCTAGCTATGCTGCCTAAATCGGTTCCGATGGCATCCCAGAGCCTCGTGGTCGCCTTTGGCATGACAGGTGCCAAAAGCACTGCCAAGCACCTAAGGCCTTCAAGACTTGTGTACAGGACAGTTGCGAGCCTTGCTCGATCTGCTGGCTCTTTCGCCAACACCCAGGGCTCTTGGGTGGTGATGTAGTTGTTGAGCTCGTCGACCAGGGTCCAAATCTTGGCAATTGCTTCATGTGGGGCAATCGCGTCGATGGCTTTGTCGGCCTCTTCGGTGGCCTTTTTGGCTACGGCCATGACCTGGTTATCGGCATCGAGGTAGTCCCCCGGTTCTGGAATGACTCCGTCAAAATACCTGGTGACCATCGCAACTGTTCTCGAGGCAAGATTTCCGAAACCGTTGGCGAGCTCAGCGTTGTATCTGGCGCTTAGGTCCTCCCAGCTAAATGAACCGTCCGAACCAAAGCCAATGGCCTTCATGAAGTAGTAGCGGAAGGCATCAGAGCCAAAGATGTCTGTGATTTGATTTGGGGATATTCCAGTGAGCTTGGATTTAGACATCTTTTCGCCGCCAACCAGTAGCCAGCCGTGCCCAAACACCTGCTTAGGAGGTTGCAGTCCTGCTGCCATCAGCATCGCGGGCCAAATCACCGCATGAAAACGAAGGATGTCTTTTCCAACCACCTGAACATCTGCCGGCCAGAGCGAATCCAGTTTTTCCTGGTCACTGCCATAACCGATAGCAGTGATGTAGTTCAGAAGCGCGTCAAACCAAACATAGGTGATGTGATCTGAGTCCCAAGGAATATCAATTCCCCAGTCGAATCGCTCTTTGGACCTGGAAATCGAAAGGTCGCTTAGTCCCTGCTTCACAAACGACACCACCTCGTTCTTAGCTGAGGCAGGCTGGACAAAGGTTGGGTTGTCCTCGTAGTGCTTTAGAAGCCGGTCCTGAAATTCACTCAGCTTGAAAAAGTAATTGGTTTCATTGAGCTGCTCGACCGGCTTGGAGTGAATCGCACAAACTCGCTGCCCATCAAACTCGCCCTGGCCATCAATCAGATCGCCGTCGTTTTTATACTCTTCGCAGCCAACGCAATAGTTGCCCTCAAATGACCCCTGATAGATGAAGTCCTTGTCATAAAGATCCTGCAGGAACTTCTGTACCGCGACCTCATGCCTTGGCTCAGTGGTTCGAATGAAGTCTTGGTTGTCAATGTCGATGGTCTCCAGCAGCGGCAGCCAAGATTCGGTGACCAACTTATCGGTCCAGCTCTTTGGGTCAGTGTGATTGCCAAGGGCAGTCCTGAGCACCTTCTCGCCATGCTCATCGGTTCCCGTGAGCAAAAAAGCATCTTCCCCGCGCTGGCGGTGCCACCTGGTGAGCACGTCACATGCCACCTCGGTGTAGGCATGGCCAATGTGCGGCGCATCATTCACATAGAAGATGGGCGTGGTTACATAAAAAGACTTAGACACTTGAGATATCTTAGGCTTTCGCCTGCAGTGCGTGCTGATACACCACGGATTTGGAAGCCCCAAATTGATCTGCCACCTCGCCCGATGCCTGCTTTAGACCCATCCCGGATCCAGAGAGTTCGAGCGCCTTCTTGCCAAGCACTTGGTAGTCAACGTCCTGCTCCCCCGCACCCGAGATCACCAAAACCATCTCGCCCTTCGGGCTAGTTTTCGCCCACTCAATAAGCTCGGCAAGTGGCCCGCGCTTTGTTTCCTCAAATTTCTTGGTCAGCTCTCTGGAAACACTTGCCTGTCGCTGGCCAGAGAAAACTTGGCTGGCGTCAACCAACGAGTCCAGGATTCGGTGCGGGGCTTCAAAGAACACCATGGTTCGCTTTTCAGTTGCCAGCGACTCAAACACCCGCACCCGCTCTCCAGATTTTCTGGGCAAGAACCCCTCGAATGAGAATCTGTCAGTGGCGAGGCCCGAAACTGCGAGCGCCGACACTACAGCCGATGGCCCTGGAATTATTATTACCTCGACACCGCTGTCCGCACATGCTTTCACCAGGTGGTAACCCGGATCAGAAATTGTTGGCATCCCGGCATCGCTAACCAGCACCAGATCGCTGTCTGCTGCCAACGCAACCAATTCCGAAACTCGGTCTCGCTCATTGTGGTCGTGCAAGCTAATTAGCTTTGCTTTCGTGCTAACCCCTAGGCCCTTGCAGAGTCTAAGTAGCTCTCTGGTGTCCTCTGCTGCTATAAAACTGGCATCGGTAAGCGTTTCAATCAAACGCCCGGATGCGTCAGATAGGTTTCCAATAGGTGTGGCCGCGAGTATCAACACGCTAAGCAAACTAGCATCTAAGCGTGATAACAGCAGCAATTCGATCAGCCCAGGTGATGGCGAGC
>Ga0208148_1000011_pt1 | contig 68855 bp, 103 predicted proteins | sample DEB08_DNA_16_FD_184525 | JGI IMG/M metagenome (GOLD analysis project Ga0208148, IMG submission 184525) | Aqueous microbial communities from the Delaware River and Bay under freshwater to marine salinity gradient to study organic matter... | ecosystem: Environmental > Aquatic > Marine > Coastal ...
TATAAGTTGTATAAGTTGTATAAGTTGTATAAGTTGTATAAGTTGTATAAGTTGTATAAGTTGTATAAGTTGTATAAGTTGTATAAGTTGTATAAGTTGTATAAGTTGTTAGCTATTGTACAACTTCCCACTTATACATATTAGGTATTAATTTATACACTTGTTTAGGTCTATGTCTAAAGATGAAATGTTTACAAATATAACACTCAGCTATTTCCATACTCTTTGTTTGGGTTACACTTACAGGGAAGTGATTTAAACAGTTACACAATAAATCTTTTATTTTCATTATATAATTCCTCTATTGTTGAAGGAACTGAAACAATTCCCCTATACTACCATTTCATGTATCAGAATAGTGAATGGAACATTCAATTCTAGTTAAACGAAGTTTCACTTCATTCCCATATATATTGTTTATATGTTACGCCTTCTTCTAGACTCTATGTATTCTAACACATCAGAATCATATTTACCATTAATAAAGTTTACATGTTGGAAGTTACATCCACCTATTTTATAAGCATCATGAATATCATAACAGTGTAAAACCCTATAGTTTATCTTATATCCTGTATAAACACATGTAGCTGTTGTAGGGAAGTTATCTTTCCACACAATGTCTTTATGGAATTCTTCAAAGTTACCATCCTTAAAGTATTCTACAGCATGTGACCTATACTGGTATACCACTAGAACACGCACCTCATTCATGGTCAAAACCCTCAAATTTAACTTCTATAAGTCTTTCTTCTTCTTGTGTTTCTACTTTAGTACCTTCAATGTCAAAGTCATAACCTACATACTCTACATCAATGGTCATGTCCCAACCCCTATATTTCTCTTTTATAGTAATCATCTTAGCTATAACTTCATCGGGTGTACAACCATTAATACTTATACTGCTTCCTAGTGTTTTATTTAATTTCATAAGTAAGCCTCCTATCTTAACCAAGTTATTGGGTAATCATGTTGATTAGTATTATTTCTGTTTCTACAACAGACAGTTCAGCATAGAAGTGCATCATAGACTCACTTATAATAAAATCTAAGACACTTTCAGGAGTATAGTACATTCCACAGTCAAATTGTAACTCTTCTAAGGTTAAACTCTTAGACATATCCCAAATAACTTTATTATTATTGATGCTTTGTTCATTTGTCATGTAAACCCCTTATATTTCTCTTTTTATTTGACTGAAACGTAGGATACACCTACACCTCACCTTTGTCAACCCCTATACCCTAAAATATAATTAATATATACCTTGACTTTTCTCTTCTTTTAGGTTATCATTAATATAGACCTATATAGGGGTTATACAAGGTATATATAAAACCTTATAAAGATAAATAATAATAAATAATAACCTAGTAATATATATATAATATATAAAACCCTATATACCCTTATAAAACCCTTATAAAGATAAATAATAATAAATAATAACCTAGTAATATATATATAATATATAAAACCCTATATACCCTTATAAAACCCTTATAAAGATAAATACTAATAAATAAAAATATAAAACCATTATAACGGTTATTATGGGTAATATACAAATTATAAAGGTTTATAAGGGTTTTTAGGGTAATATACAAATTATAAAGGTTTATAAGGGTTTTTAGGGTAATATACAAATTATAAAGGTTTATAAGGGTTTTTAGGGCTTCTAAACCTAAAAATTTGGTTTGATTCTTTGCTTTTAGTATTCCAGAACAACAGATTCCCGTTTAAGGCTCCTAAATAGCCCTTAGAGACATTTTAATAACAAGGTATACAATCACCCTAGTTAAGGCTTAAAGTTCCTCTAAGAGCTGTTTTATGAAGACTCAGGGGTATATACTTAATGATTCCTAAGTAAACTTACGCTTTCTATAGAATACCTCCTATTTCAGTAAGTCCACATAGCAGCTTCTTCTCGAAGATCAAAATGTAAGAATCTTGCACTCCAATTACCATGCTGCTTTACCCCAATTCCATTAATCAGAGGGTATTTAGCAATAATCCTCATAAGTCTAACAGCTTTACCTCCAGCTACCTGAATATCAATTGCTGCTCGTGTATGTTGTCCGGGTAATGCCTTAGCAAGTTCAACAGGGTGGTTTCTACATCGGTATCCAGAAGATACTGGCATAGTCTCTCCAAATTCTTCCCTAACAACACCCAGTATGTTCATTAACACGTTAAATTCATTATTTGGGTTGAGTTGTTCACAACCACATTTACACCTTAGTTCATCATCTGTAAAATACTTATATTTGTTCATACACTTTTACTCCCTTCTATTTGTAATTTTATTTTTCAGTTAAGTATTTATTATATATTTTGGGAAAAGTACACTCACCGCTTCTATGACGTATCTTCCATACCCTAGCAGAGACTTCACAGTGATCTTTCTCAATAGACTCTAATAAAAGGAATAAAATATTAACAAGCCAATTACCTTCACTGATATACCTCTTGTAGAGATATAACCTCCCACACATGCTAGCTCCTTTGGAGCCACAAGTAATGATATTAACTGCCTTACTCGGTACATACCCAAGGGCTTTATCTAATTTGAATAACATTAAGCTAGACCTCTTATTGTATACTTTAATTTTAAACAAAAGGGGAAAAGTTTATACTACTCTAGTAGAGGAAACAATTCCCTTTATGACTTTAGAGGTTAAACATCTTCCCCACGCAAGCGTTTAATTAACTTACCTTTAGTTTCTTGTTTATTCCCTTTAAAGCCTTTAGATATAACGAAAGCTACTAGGGCTACTTTGGTCATAGCTGTTAGCTCGGTGTCACTTGGAAGTTCATCTACAACTTCGTCAGGGTCTTGCGTAAGTTCTTCAGAAACTTCTACATGCTCAACAGCTTCATCAACACTAATTACTGAACCTTCTAAACCTTGTATTTGTTCTTCAACTACTTCTTCAAGATTTGGTTTGTCAAGCATAACCATAGTATATCCAGAATCTTCTAAACGAGCCTTATAGATACTTACTGGGGTTACTGATCTAATCTCACGACCATCAGCAGCAAGCTCTGCTACGATAGCTACCATCCCTGTCAGACCCCTTCCTTCAAATATCTTACCACAGTCTTTAACTCTAATGTCAAAGGAAGCCATTCGTGATACTGAACTTACTCCACCTGTATGTGCTCTAATATTACAAGAGGGTATTAGTCCTGCTTGTGATTCTACTATTACTTCCTGTATAAACTCTTGTAAGTTATTTGATTTAATTAATTTACTCATCTTCTAAATCCTCTTGTTGAAACGAACCATTCCAAGATTCGCTATACTCTTCAAAAATATCAAAGAAAGCATCTCCACTTCCTAAGCCCATTGTAGAAATATCCTCTCTGTTAGCAATTCTTCTCATAAGGGAATCACTACCACCTACATACTCGTGTATAGGGCTGTAATCGAAACAGAGACCTCTACACATGGTACACAAACCATCATGTTCCCCTGTTTCTTTTTGTTTATATCTTAATTCCATAGAGCTTATCACTCTATCGCACGACATACATCGGCTCACACATTGTACTCCTGTTTTTGAACGACTCACATTGGAATCATTAGTTCCGAACCTTATAATAGCCCGTTATATAGGTTCTATATATTACTTGTTTATTCGTTATAAGGTATTATATATCTCTTATATATGTTTACTTAAAGTAAAATTTAAAAGAGAAATAAGATAAAGGTAACTTCATATACCCTTATATGGTTTTTATTGTATCATGAGAAATCTGGTTTGTCAAGGGGTAATTTACAATTAAATCAATATTATTTTGATTATTATTACTTTTTGTAAGGATAACCCCAAATTATAACACAAACCTACCTAAAAGATATATAAATCTTATATAAGTATAAATAAAGCTTGACAAACGCCTCAACAGGTGTTAAACTAGCACTTAGAGATACAAGATTTATTTAAAGGATAAGCTTATGGCGAATTATAACTACAATCCTGATGTTGATAAGCCTATCTTTGATGTTGATGGTAACAAGCTTACAAGTATACCACATGCACCTAAAAAGCTTATATATAATGCTGATGGACTTAAGTTATCCAAGGTTACTCTGAACATACCACAAAAAAGTGGTTTTGGTACTAAAGAAAATGCCAAGAAGATTAACAGGATAGGAAGACCTAAAGGATCACGAACAAAAACAAAGAATACCTTACTCGACGCAATTAGTCGCTTTGAGAATTACCAATTAGATGCTGCTGAACTTATCGTAGCTGTTATGATGGGTGATGAAGCTAAAGTTGGTGGAGAGATTAAAGTTTCTGATAGGGTTGGTGCAGCTAAGTACGTTATTGAAGCACCTAGAAAAATGGATAAACCGAGTACAGATGAAAAGAGTGATTCACTCGTTGAAGATGAGGTTGAAGTAATAAAACCTTTGATTTCCCTTACTGTCTCGGATCGTTGACGGTAAACTTATGTTAAATAATAATAATAAAAATAAGAATATACCGTGTAATAACACTGGGGGTTTCTTGGTGGGGGTATGCTCATGATGGAACTTTTAGCTATGATGTGGAAACAACTAACTCATAATACTGCACTAGCGTTTATAGCTGTTGTCCTTATCTCAGGTTCTAATTCTTATGTAGCGTTAGAGTCCTCAAGAACAAACCATAACGTAGAAGCAACCAACAGAACAATGGTAGCCATTTCAGAAAGAAGTGAAAGTAATAGCCAGATTCTTGCAAAAACACAAAGAGATATGTTAAACTTGCAAGAGAAATTGTTTAACAGAGATTACGAACAGGATAAGGTTATTGCTCAAATTTATAGAGATATCCTTGACACAGAATCTCGTGTTAATAGACTAGAAGTACACAGTTTACAGAATAACCGAAAATAAGTAAGACTAGTCAGAAGATGCTAACCTGAACCATTAGGTTTACATAAAGGAGAAATCTTCCATTTTTATTTAAATAAATACTTGACATATAGAAAATCTGTGGTATATTAGTACATGGATAAGGGACAGGAACGGTTTCCTGCTTATCGTCACTCGTAAAGGGTTTAGCCGATAAATTACCCGGAGGTTGTATGAATATAGTATTCAACGTAGCAAAGTATTTACTCTGCATCGGGCTTATGGCACTAACGACAGTTGGTGTATTTGTGTGGTGTGTGGTACTAGGCAGTTACGCTAGTATCTTGTTCGGTCTAACGCTGATGATGATGTCAGCACTGTACGCTTATGGTACTATGAGATTAGTTACATGGTTATGGGTTCTTAAGTATGAGGACTTCATACGACCCAAAGAATAGAAGTGCTAGTTATAAGAAGCACGAAAAATAGTAACAGTAGCTACCTGTATAAAAGAAGCACTAATTAAAGAGTTTCTACTTAGGTGATAGCCGGGTAGACATGGTAGTAGATTAGGATAAATGTTGCATCTTTCTTCCGCTGAGTAGCCTATGTCGCTCATCTACCGAATAAGTTAATCGACGTATGCAAACGGTCTAAGTGGTTAACAACATACACAATTATAAGCTCGATTAGTTAACTCGGTATAACAAGGAACTTGTAATTCTTAGTAGGCAGTTCGAATCTGTCATTGAGCACCAAAAATTATACCCATTCTCTCTATTTCAATATAATATAATAAAAACTTACCCAACTGGAAAACTAATAATGGCAATAGCAACAGACATTGCAATTGATGGCACAGGAGCTATCTACTATAAAGGGGCTGTGCATGGTGCGGCTGGAGCCGGCTACTACACAGTAATTGAACTTCATAGATTTGTACAAGATTTAGCAGATGATGCTACTGCTGCTGGTGATGATCTTATTGATATCACAAGCACAACACCTTCCGACAGATCAACAGATAACATTATCTCTATCCTTACGGGTTACTTACTAGATGATACTAACGGTGCTGCTACAGACCCTATTACAGAACACTTGTATGATGGTTCTATTATTGAAGCAGACGGTACTATCTATGATGGTGTCGTGGTTATTGCTGGCGAAGGTATGGATTTGCAGATTATGCAAAACGGTGCTCAACTAGCCAATGACTACTGGAATACTATTCCGGATGGTCAGACTACCCCCGGTCTCAATAGAGATACAGCAAACGGTATCTCTCATAGATTTATGATTGAAGTGAACACTGCTGGCACACCTATTGACGGTAGACGTTTGATTGGTATGACTCGTGTTGACTTCTCTACAGACACAGTAGATGGTAAGACATTCTCAGAGTTTAAGATTAACGGTACTGCTCGTGGCAATAACGTGATGGCTCTGACTTTTGCGAATGACTTGAATGATACGTCATCTGCTGCTGCATTCTCCACTATCGCTAACATCAAAGAAGGTTATAATCTTTTAGATGTAAACAATGATACAGTAAACGAAGCATACTACTCACAGTGGAACAGAGATTCTTACACTATTAACCAATTCTACCAGAGAATGAAGTATTTGTCTCGTGGTGCTGCGGATAACGTAGGTACTCTTTACGGTATTGATGCTAAAATCTTCCGTGGTATTACACACGAAGTAGCTCTTACTGATCTAACAACTGGTATTTGGGTTGAACCTGAAGCATTGTCTTGGGGTACAGGCGCAACTGCTGGTACTGGACAATTACTTGCTATTGATAATACTGCTAGTGGTTCTGCTACTAAGTTATGGATGCAAATCCTAACAGGTGTTGCTCCAAATGCTAACACTATTACAAGTGCTACAAACGGTGCTACAGCAACAGCCGGTACAGTTGTAGAGCGTACAATCTCTACTCCTTTTGTTGGTGTATCAACTGGTACTTCACTTATTGGTTCATATGGTTTAGGTCTAGAAACAGCAGACCTAAGTTCTACAGATAAAGTGTTCGACTTAACAAATACACAGATTACACCACCTAACAATGTAACATTTACAGTGTCTGGTATTGTGTCTGGTGAAGATAGAGTCCTAGTTGGCCCTGATACAGGTGCTACTGCTCTTGCTGATGGTCAGTTCTTAGTAAGTACAGCTATTACAGGTGCTTCTACTTCACTTATTGTTAAAGTTGGTACAGAAACCCCCGGTACTGGTACTAACTCAGCTACTGATACACCTAATACTGGTACTATCCGTATCCAAGAAGATACTACAGGTATTTTCCAGCGTGTTGCTTATACTGGCTTTACAGTTGGTGCTGGTATTATGACCTTCACTGGTATTTCTGGCCCACCTATTGCCTCTATCAACAACAAAGTGTTCATCAGTTATATTGATACACTTGCAGGGGGTACTTCTGTAGCTTACTCTTCTGTTTATGTTGCAGATAGAGATGTATTTGTAAGGGTTCGTGATTCTGGTACTGCTGGTGATGGGTTTAGTATTAAGACTTTTGAAACCAAAGGTACAGTAGGCTCAAACGGCGGATCAACATCTGCTATTAGAACCTCTGACGAATAATAGAGTCCTCATAGGGGTAAATTTAAGAGAGGTTAATAGATGACAGTTACAGTTACTTGGGATGGCACTAATGGTGCTGGTGGTGATGGTGTTATTGATACCGCAGATAACGTAGGTAACTGGACTGCTATTAAAATTACTTCTGGTGGTCAAGCACCAACTGCTGTAGCTGCTGATGCTGCTTATGAAGGCACTAACAATGTTACCTGTCGATCTGATAACAAACGTGTATATATGTATACAGATATTGGAGTGGGTAACGAGTTAAACTTTACAGGTGGTGGTAACGCTGAAGGGGAGTTGATCTATATTTGGGTCAACTTCCTAGCAAGCTCTCTCTTGGGAACACAAGCTGCGGGTTCATTAGGTGTTTTTCTTGAATCATCTACACCTTCCTCTACTCAATACCACTTGTGGTACTTCTATGGGGCTGATAACTACACTGGTGGTTGGAAAAGGCTTGTACTAGATCCCACTAAGACAGTATCCGCTTCAAGCGGAACAGCTATTGACCTAACATCTGTTCGTTATATTGGGGCATTTGCACAAACAGTGGCTACTGCTAAGTTCGATAACTTTGTTGTTGACCAGTGTGCGGTTGGTAAGGGTATTAAAGTTACAGGTTCCTCAACATTAGGTTTGATGGAAGAGCTTCTGGCAAATGAAGAAGCTAATAGGTATGGGGTTTTAACCGCCCTAAATGACTCAGGAACAGCGTATCAATTATCGGGTAGATTAACTCTCGGAGATAATGTTGGTGTTCTTGCTTCAAATATCACAGATGAAGATTCAAAAATCTTCCTTGCTGAACCCCTTTACTATCAAGGTGCTGTTTTGGCGGCTGCTCCGTTAACTTATACGGGGTTGGATATTGTAGGTAATGCTACTGGAGCTACAGATGTATCTCTTGGACAGCAAGTAGGGACTACTCAAGGGCGAAACGGAATATCTATAATAGGAAATGACACCTATACTATGGATTTGGACACTGATGATACCGCTGTGGAATCTTCCGATTTCTTCGGGTGTACCTTAGAAAATATCACTGGTACTCTAAACATAGATGGTAATCATAATTTTGATTCTGTTACGATGGTTTCATGTTCTATATTGAATGTTGCAACAGGGATGACCATCAACAACCTATCTTCTGTAAATAGTGGTCAAATTATACTTACAGGTTTGGCAGCTCTTGTTGATAGTTTGGTGGTTAACAATGTAGCAACAGTGGCTATTACCGTAGCTGATCTAGGACAATTGACTAATTGTAGGTTTACCTCTGATGGAACAGGACATGCAGTAGATTTAGGTACAATCTCTGTAACAGACACTATGTCTTGGAATAACACCGACACAGGTTATGCTGGTACAAATGGAGCTACAGGCAACGAGACAATTCTTGTAAATGTAGCTACAAGCCAAACGCTAACAATCAATGTAGGTAGTGGGTACTCCACACCAACGATATATAACACCGGAGCTGGTACTGTTTCTGTTGTATCTGGACAGGTGACGTTAACTATCACTGTTAGAGACATTAATGATGCTACCTTATTAGAAAATGCAAGAGTTTATGTTACAGCAGCGGCTGGCGGCTCATTAACTGTTGGTACGGTTATTATAGATAAAGCTTTAACCAACGTTAGTGGTGTTGTAACTGACACTAGGAGTTATTCAACAGATCAACCTATTGAAGGTGTTGTACGATTTAGCACATCTCCTAATTTCTACAAGACTTCCCCGATATCTGGTACTGTAAATAATGCCAGTGGATTATCACTAAATATACAAATGATTAAGGATGTGTAATGTCGGACAGTATGGAACAAAGAAACATACTAACTCTCCACGAGGTTATTAAAGAACAAAGAACCAAAATTAATGATCTTATAATAGGGTTACAAACTACTAATAATAATATAGCTATCCTTCAGGCAGACTTACAAAATACCAAACAGATGATTGCTGTACTTAAGGGTATAGGGATGGGGAGTACGGTGCATAATTAATGGCTATCTCGATTGATTGGGGGCAGCGAATTATTAATATTCCTAGAGCTGATATGTCTCTGGTTCAATCAGTCCCCACAGAGATCAGACAGCTTAATTTAGACACATTCAGAAGAACTCTTAAAGATTTAGAAGATGATCCAGAGGGAATGCCCTTTCCAAATACACACAACCACAATACTACAGTGGAAGTAGGAGGGGTTCTTCTTTCTCGTGTTATAGAAATTATTAATGGATACAGTATTACTTTTGAAGACGGTCAATATGCTGTTAACTTAGTTGGTGCTAATTCTAATGTAGGGGATGTTGTTAACGTAAACCAAGTATCTGTGAGGTCTGCTAATTCAGCCGGTCTACAGGATTTGTCTACATTACTTTCCTCTGCATATCAAGGTAAAGTTGTACTAGATATAATAAGAGGACAGGCGGGTACAGATGTACCTATTGGAACCTTATTTAGTCCGAGTAATAACGCTATACAGGCTATTCAGATAGCAGATAATCAAGGTATTGATATCATAAGTGTTACTGGAGACTACACCTTTGACACTGGACACGACATAAGCAATAAGCGGGTAGAAGGTCAAAACATGACCTTGAGCACAATTATAATAGAACCGGGAGCCAATGCTTTACAGTGTGAGTTCTCTGAATGTCACTTACAAGGTACTCTTGATGGTGGGTCTACTGTAGAAAGGAGTCTAATCACTACATTAAATTATGTAGATGGCTTCCTACATGAGTGTGTTCTATCAGCAGGGTTAATTACATTAGGAAATAATGCAGTTGCTTACTTTCTACATTGTTACTCAGGTATTCCGGGGGTTGGTACTCCAACAATAGATATGGGGGGTACTGGACAGTCCTTGGCTATGAGAGGGTACAGTGGCGGTATACAGCTTAGAAATAAAACTGGGCCAGAGTCTGTATCTATTGATTTACAATCTGGTAAGGTTATCTTAGAAAACACAGTTGTAGCAGGAACTATTGTTGTTAGAGGTGATGGTAAGCTAACAGATATCAATGGTAATCACTTATTCTCTGGAACATGGAATGGTGGAGTTACTATAATCAATGAAACAACCAGTATGCTTCACGACCACACCTTAGAGTCTATTGCGGGTGCAGTATGGGATGAACGCTTAACAGGTGCTACCCACAACATCCCAACATCAGCAGGAAGAAGATTACGAGAATCCTCATCACAAGTAATCACAACAGGGACAGCGATTGGTTCAGGGACAGGCAGTAACCAGATACAATTAAACGGTGACGCAAGTACAATTGATAATGCATACGATCCCGCCTCTGTATCTATTGTTGGTGGCACTGGCTTTGGTCAATCTAGGGGAATCATACAATATGAAGGTTCTATTAAGTTAGCTACAGTAGATAGAAACTGGAAGGTAAACCCTGATAATACATCTGAATATGTTATTTTTGGATGGGTTGGCAGAGAGCATGTAAATGAAGGTTTGGCACAAGCTGGCACTGCTAATACAATTACACTAAACCTTTTAGCTAGTTCGGCAAATGACGTTTACATTGGTCAGCTTGTATTTATTAGATCAGGAACAGGTGACGATCAAGTGGGCAATGTTATTGCCTATGATGGGACAACTAAGATAGCAACTGTAGCTCATAATTGGGCTGTAATACCTGATTCAACTAGCGGGTACGCTATGCTTCCTTTACAGAGTAGTAATGACTTAGTAGCAGAGGCTGTCTGGACATATACGAGGCCATAACTATGGACGCTTGGAACACCTTGTTATCCACAAGTACAGCATCTTCTGGTGCTGATGCTTGGGTACATCTAAACAGTCAAGGGATTGGAGGGGGGTTTATAACTATCCCCGTATTATCTGAAATAAACATAGAAGTCTCAGGAATGGAAACTATTGCAGTTAATATTGCTGAAGAAAAGAAGATTCCTATTCTTATTAACGATAATACTATCTCAGTAAAAGACTCAGAATCAGAGATATCCGTATTTAAAAACAACACAACAATACCAATAATCAAATGCTAAAGGAGTATTAATTAAGTGGATTGGAGATATGATAATTCTACCGACTCCTTCAGTTTAGACATTGGGGAGTTTATATCAGCTAGAGGAATATTAATTGCTGACATTACTGAAGCAATCTATATGGTTAAAGCTTCTAGATCAGATACAGACTTAGCGGCTCTAGCCACACTTACCATAGGCGATGGTATTACTAAAGTTGCTGCCTCTGGAACAGAACCTGACAAACTTACTATCAAGTTTAGAGAAGCAGATTTTGGAGTAGGGTTCTTAGAAACAGATGCCCCACAATATTACACTGGAGCTGGGATTAAAATTGCAGGGTACACAAAGTACGTTGAAATGGACTTAGCTGATAACAGGCTAGTGATAATCCCTGATTTTATACACGATTAAAATTAAATTAAAAATAATGCTTGACTTTTTTAAAAAGCATGGTATATTAAATACATAGTTGATGTGGAGGCACAATGGCTAAGAAGCAATATGGCCCTGCATCACTAAAGCAGGAAATGTATGTAAACTCTAATGCAACTATCACCGTTTTTGGTGGTGCTGCTGGTAGTGGCAAATCTTATATGGGTCTTATGGACTTACTTAAGTGGGTACACATGCCATCATTTCGTGGTGTTGTTTTCAGACGTACTACTCCCCAACTTAAAGGTGTTGGTGGTATGTGGGATACAGCCCAAGAGATGTATACAGAGTTATTTCCTAAATTACAGGTAGCATCCAAAGATAGTAAAATAACGTTTCCATCTAAAGCTCAGATTATGATGAAACACATGGAACACGTTAAAGATAAATTTAACATCCAAGGATGGCAGATATCAGAAGCACTTGTAGATGAAGCTTGTCAGTTTGAAGAAGAACAGATTATGTATATCATATCTCGCCTTCGTAACACTACTGAAAAAGACTTTAAATCTCACCTTAAAATGACTTGCAACCCCGATTACGATTCTTTCTTAAGAGTATGGCTAGAGAAAGCACAATACTTAGACAAAGAGGGTTTTCCTATTGAAGAACGTTGTGGGAAGTTAGTTTATTGTGGGCAGGTATCAGGTGGTATGGAGTTTGAACAATCCCTAGAAGATTGGGAAGAAAAATACCCAAAATCTACACCTTTAACCTTTTGCTTTATTAATGCTACTTGCAAAGATAACCCTATCCTTCTTGAAATGGAACCAGATTATCTTTCTAAACTAGAAAACTTACCTAGAGTAGAATGTGATAGGTTGTTACACGGAAACTGGTATGCTCGTGAAGAAGCATCTGGTTACTGGAAAAGAGAGTGGTGTGGAGACCCCATATCGCTATACCAAATCCCACAAGGGCTTAGAACAGTTCGTAGTTGGGATATGGCAGCTACACTACCTTCAGAGATATACCCTGACCCCGATTTTACAGTTGGTATTAAAGGTTGTGTTGATGGGGAAGGTACAGTGTACATAATGGACGTTAAGAGGTTCAGAGAAAGACCAGCCGGAGTTATTGATAAAGTATTAGGCTCTGGTTTAACCGATGGACAGGATTGCACTATAACAATCCCGAAAGACCCCGGTGCTGCTGGCAAGGCTGCTGCTGATAATGTAACTTCTAAATGCTTTGAAGCTGGATTTACATGCAGACAGAAACAAACAAAAACAGGTAAAGATAAAAGATTTGAACCTGTAGCTGCATTAGCAGAAAACGGAATGATTAAAATAGTTAAAGGGGATTGGAATAAAATATTTCATGATGAACTTGAGGCTTTTGGATCAGGAAGAGGACACGATGATATCGTTGATGCTATAGCCGATTTAGTGCATGAACTATGTCAAAGAACAGCAATACCAAGCTTCTCTTGTCCAGATGGACTTTTACAGACAAACCCATTTAATAACCCCTTGAGGATTTAAACTTTGAGTAACAACCCAACAGATGTAAAGCTCCTCAGTGAGGCTGCTAGGGTGGTTATGCCTGAACTAGGAAATTCCGGTTTAGCTAATCCTCTAGGACTTATTAGGGATGACTTTTATAGAGAGCTTGAATACCCTTTAGCTGCAAAAACCTTTAAGAATATGACATACCACCCTACTGTATCTTCAGCTATTACAGTTATTGAAGACACTATTCGTAGAGTTAATTGGTCAGTTGAAGCTCCTAAAGATGCCACTCCTGAAATGAAAGTACGAACAAAGTATATTGAGTCTTGTATGCACGACATGGATAGGACTTGGGCAGAATATATTCAAGAGTTCTTATCTATACTTATTTACGGTTTCTCCGTTAATGAGAAAGTCTGGAAAAGGCGTACAAAAAAGAATAACAAGTCTAGACATGATGATGGTTTAATCGGTTGGAAAAGATTACCTTCTAGAAGCCAAGCATCTATCAAACGTTGGGTTTGGGATGACGAAGGTAGAGACCTCATTGGTGTTATCCAAGACCTTTCACAAGTTAAAGGTGGTAACCTTAGATATAACGTTGATGGAACCTTGATAGGTATTCCTAGATCAAAATTCTTACACTTTAGACACAATGCACAACTAGATAATCCAGAAGGAAATTCTCCACTTAAACAAGTGTTTATACCTTGGAGTTATCTAACTACTATTGAGGAATATGAAGCAGTTGGAATTAGCCGTGACATGAACGGTATGCCAATGATTAAGCTTCCCCCTGAATACATGGCAGCGAATGCCTCTGATGATAAGAAAGCTGTTTTTGAGTATATGAAACAAGTTATCAGAAACATTAATGCTAACGAACAATCTGGATTAGTATTTCCTAAGTTTGTAGACCCTGATACTAAAGCTGATGCTTTCGAGTTTTCACTAGTTGGTACTCAAGGTAATAAGAACTACGACACTGACGCAATCATTCGTAGGTACGAACAGAAGATTCTTATGACCTTCTTAGCTGATGTACTTCTTTTAGGTCATAGTGCTGTAGGCTCTAATGCGTTAGCTTCTGAAAAGTCAAGTCTTTTAGCTGTTAAAGTTGAAGCTATCTTAGCTCAAATTGTAGACATTATTAACACAGACTTGATACCACATACCTTCCGTATGAACGGTTGGGATGACACTATCACACCTAAACTTACTTTTGACAGTTTTGAAGATACTTCTTTAGATGAAGTCGGTAAATTGGTTCAACGTGCAGTATCTGTTGGAGCTATGTCTATTGACGAACCACTGTCTAACTACCTGAGAGACCTTATAGGGGCTTCTGACGCTGATCCTTCAGCACCAGTGCTAATGCCCTCTGACTCTATTAGTAGTGCAGGAGAGGGTTTTAAAACGGCTGGAGAGGGTACTGCAACTTCTCCCGGTGGAAGTGATAGTTCAAGTAACAATAATGATAACGCGAGTTAACTTATGACAGATATAAAAAGTGATCTACTAAAAGCTTTCACAGAATTGCTTGATAAAGCTATTGGTGATCCAAATAAAGAAGTTGAAGCTTTAGCGGTTGTTCCTGAAATTACTAAGGCTGTTGAAGTAGAACAACGGAAGGCTCTATTTATTGTTCTAGAGCCATGTGGATTAGATAACCCTGATTTACACGGGGATATTTATACCGCAGAAGAAGTTGAGAAAGCAGCAGATAACTTTAATCGTTTCTGTGGAAAAGCAAGCATTCAACATTTAGTTCAAACAGAGAAAGCTGAAATACTTGAATCTTATATTACACCTGTGAGTTTTGTACTAGATACAGGTAAAGTAATCCAGAAAGGTACATGGCTCCAAAACTGGTATTTCCCTGAGACAGAAGATGGGGAAATGTTATGGAAAGATGTTAAGGAAGGTAAATTCACCGGACTAAGTATTGGTGCTAAAGCAACTACGGAGGAACTCTAAATTGAGTATCACGCCTAAACGTAAACTAACAAATATAGACTTCTCTAGTGAGGGTTGCCATGTAGCTCTTGTTGATAAAGCTGCTAATGGTCATGAAGTTCTTATCATGAAAGCAGTAGAAGAAGAAATTAATAAAGCTGAAGTACAAGTTAAAATGGATGTAGTTAACTTCCTAACAACTTTCTTCAATATGTGGTCTTACGAGGCTGCTACATTGGCAGAAATATTCGGGGTAGAAACTGACTATTTTGATGAAGACTTTAAGTTTGAAGAATTTAACTCTATTGGTGCTTCTGAGGTAACACTTATGAAAGCTGCTAGTAAGGTTGAAAAGACTGAGGAATCCCTCGTCGATTATATAGGTACTCTAGAAATGGAAGACCTAAACACTCTCAAAGCTTTTGCTGAGGGATTTAATGAAAAACTACAGGAACATAGCAATATGACTGACGTTAATAAAGCTGCTGAAATAGAAGTAATTCTTGCTAAAGCAGTAGAAGAAAAAGCAGCAGTTCAGAAGTCTCTCGATGAGGCCAATGAAAAGCTAGAAGCTATCCAAAAAGCAGAACAAGAAAAAGTATCTGTATCCTTTATTGAAAAAGCTAAAGGCTTTGGTGCAGAAACTGATGATTTAGGTCTTGCTATGGCAAGTATCTCTGCTTCAGAAGAAGGGTTGTTAGTAATTAAAGCTTTGGAAGATGCTTACACCAAGCTTAATGACACTATCGAAAAAGAAGCTGGTTTTTCAGGTGAGGCTAAAGAAGATACAGAAAGCCCTATCTTGAAAGCTATGCAAATTAAATATAAAACTAAAACAGCGTAATCTAGGAGATATTAAATGTCTGTACTCGCTACTGAAAAAGCTCGTCTGAGCAATCTTGTAAAATACGAAGAAGGTGGTCAAAACTACTTTTCTCGTGACGAAGTAACCGCTATTCTTGGTCAAACAATCAACATCGGTTCTGTACTTGGTAAAATCACTGCATCTGGCAAATATATCCTATCTGACGCTGACGCTGCAGATGGTTCTGAAGTTGCTGCTGCTGTCTGCTTGCAGAACCTTGGTACTCTTGCTGCTGATGCACAGTGTATTGTTCTGGTTCGTGATGCTGTCGTTAACCAAGAAGCTCTCGTTTGGGATGCTCTGAATGACGCTCCTGAAATCGCAATTGCTGAAGCTGAATTGGAAGCCCTCGGCATTCTGGTTCGTACTGGTCAATCCGATTATACTTTCGTAGTATAATTAAAATAACTAATTAAGGAAAATATTAAATGTCTAATATCGTTACTCTAGGTGACTACAATAAGTTCACCGACCTTACAGATGCAATTCAGTTTGTCCCTAATAAGTGGACTCGTATTGGTGATCTTGGTCTGTTTACTCCCCGTGGTACATCTCAACTGTCCGTGACCTTTGACCGTGTAGATGGAAAATTGTCTGCTCTGGAAGCTCGTCAACGTGGTGTTAACCCTCAATATGGTTCTAACGAAATCGTTAAAACTTTCAGCTATGCAACTGCATACTTCCCAGCTAACGATAAAGTAGCTCCTGAAGATATCCAAGGTCGTCGTCGCCCCGGTGCTGCCGATCAAACAGATATGGTTACTGAAGCTGTTGCTCGTAAACTAGAAAACCTTCGTATGGCTCACGCACAAACTCGTGAATATATGGAAATGCAAGCACTGAAAGGTCTTGTTAGCTCTCCAGATGGTACTGTTTTTGCTGATCTGTACACTGACTTCGGTTTCACTCAAAAGTCTGTTGACTTCTTGCTTGGTACTGCTACTACAGACGTTGATGCTAAAATCCGTGAAATGATTCGTCATATCGAAGATAACGCATTCTCTGGTGGCTCTATCGGTGGTATCCGTGTATTGGTTTCTCAAGAATTCTTTGATAAACTGATTGGTCACGCTAACGTTCGTGAAGCCTACACTCACTACCAAGCTAACAACCAAGTTGGTGGTGGTCAAGTTCTTCGTGATGACCTTCGTCGTAGCTTTGCTCACCAAGGTGTAATCTTTGAAGAATACCGTGGTTCTATCACTAAGATGGATGGCACAGTTGAGCGTATGATTACTGCTCAAGAAGGACACGCTTTCCCTACTGGTGCTGAAGGTATGTTTGAAACATGGTTTAGCCCTGCTCACCACATGGATTATGTTAACACTGTTGGTGAAGAAGTTTACGCATGGTCTATCCCTGCTGTAGATGGTAGCGGTATTGAGATTTACTCTCAGTCTGCTCCACTTCCTTTGTGCAAACGCCCACAAGCTCTGGTTAAAGTTCTTACTTCTAACTAAGAGTTATAAGATACGGGGGGCATTAAGTTGCCCCTTTTATTTTTATGTTTTTACTAAGAGGATAATATGGCTTTTCCACAAGATAGTTTAGACCCAGCAACAAATGCTGTGGACAGAGTAAGACTCTTAGTAGGGGATGTTGATCCCGGTGATGTTGAGTTTGTAGAACAGCTTTACATTTACTTCTTAGATAGTAATGCACAAGATGAAAACCTTTCGGCTATACAAGCTCTTAAAGCTCTTGTAGCTAAATACGCAAAGGCAATGGATGAAGTTGTAGGTGATGTACAAATCACCCTTAAACAGCGTTATGAAGGCTACAAAGACCTTCTAGATACTTACCTTAAAGACCCTGCTTTCGGATTCTTAGGGACTATTCAACCTTATGCTGGTGGATTAAGTTACTCTGAAGGAAGAACAGATCAATTAAATACAGATTTAAGAGGTGTATCATTCTCAGTTGGGTCTTCTAAAAATAGAGGACAGCTTGGTTATGATGCAGCTTACTACAAAAGTAATAATGGTTTGTTTGAAATCTGAGGTTAAATATGCCATCAATTAGAACAACTGTTAAAGTAAAGATGGATACTAAAAAATTTAAAAAATTTAGTAGTGCTTTTAAAAAACAAAAAGATGTAACTGTTAAAGTTGGTCATTTTGGAAGTAAGACACATGGAGAAGGCCCAGAAACAATAGCTGGTGTCTCCCTAATAAACCAACAAGGTAATAGTGAGATTCCTGCAAGACCTTATATGGAGTACGCATTAAGTAATCCTGAGTTTTTAAAGGCATATAAAAAAGCCTTAGCAAGGATAGCGGTTGGTAAGTCTACAATTACTAAAGAACTCCCAAAATTAGGTGAGATGCTAAAAGAGATTATGGTTAGAGTTATTCAATTAGCTGGCCCCGGTTTCCAACGTAACTCAGCAGCAACTGTTGCTAGAAAGGGAGCAGATACCCCTCTTATAGAGACCTCAGAACTAATGGCTGATATTGAAAGCAAGTTAGTTAGAGATACAGGTAATAAACGTAGAACAGGGTTAAATACGGTGGCTCAATAATGTCAAGTACCTTACCACAGTTATGTACTCTCTCAGGGCAAACTGTTGATAGAAAACGTAGAGGTGTTTCCACTTATGTAGGTGGAAGATTAGTAGATGGTACAGACACACTTACCACAGGCTACTTTGCCTCAGTACAACCCCCTAACAGAGACCACATAAATTACATAAATCAATCCTTAGAAGGGACTAGGACTAAAGCTTGGATATCTGTGTATTGTGAACTTAATACTTTCAGAGAAGCAGACGATAGAAACAACATAAGAGCAGATATCGTTATATTCGAAGGAAATGAATACGAAGTTCAAAGAGCAACACATAGAACTGGTAGACACTTAAACCACGATATGATATTAGCTGTGAGGTTAGATTAATGGCTATAGATATTAAAGCTCTAGAAGACAGCGTACAAGCTATCCTAGAGCCTGTAGTACAGGCAATTGATGCAGCAGCTATATTAATTATAGAGCCAAATAACGGAATTGTACCTAGTACATCTTACGCCTCAATGAAGACTTTCCCACTAAGTAAAACTGGGTTCTCCATTGTAGGTGACGTAGATGATAATGGGGACATTCCAGTAAGAGCGGAATATGATATTACTTTCCAATTCTCTTCCTTTGGCCCTAACTCAAAAAACATTATATCAAATTTAAGTTTTGCTATTACGGATAATATTATTATTCACGAAAGCTTAACTTCTATAAACCTCTTCCAATTCGATTCACCGATTATTACAGATATACCTGTGTTCGAAAATACAAATTGGGAAGAGAGGAACCAATCTACAATATCATTTCACTACGCCCATGAAGAACTTGTACACGTTAGTTTAATTGAACAAGTTACTATTGATGGTCTGTACAGAGATATTGCGGATAATATTGTATTACAAACTTCCCAAACTATAAACGCCCCTTAAAGGACAAAATAAATGAGTGATATTGAACAAATCATTGATGTACAGGTATCTCGTGAATCTACTGCGGTAACGCAAGCTGGATTTGGAGTTATGATGTTTCTTGATCTACACAAAAGGTTTAATGAAAGAGCCGCAGAATATTCTAACTTAGCAGCTATGGTTAGTGCTGGTTTTGAAGTAACAGATAAAGCTTATCTTGCTGCTTCTGTATACTTCGGTCAACCTATTTCCCCTACTAAAATAGTCATTGGTAGACAAGCTGCTGCTGACGTACAGGTAATTACTTATCTTGCTGCTGCTGGTGCTGGTGAAGTATACACAGTAACTATAGATGGTGGTAATGGCCCTGAGATCTTCACATACACATCTACTGGTGTTGAAACAGCAATCGTTGTTGCTGCTGGTATGGAAGCTCTAGTTAATGCCTCTGGTACTTTAGCGGTTACTCACGACGATGCTGCTGCTGATGGTACTGCTACACTTACTCCTGATATTGCTCTAGCTCCATATACTCTTAAGCTTTCTAGTAATATTACAGACGCACTAACTACTACTGAGACTCTTACAGACGCTCTTGGGTTGGTTGATGCGGCTTCTGACTTCTACGGAATATCTACATATACTCACCTTGAAGCTGATATTCTTGAAGTCTCTGCTTATGCAAACGCTGGTAAATTTATCTACGGATACTCAACAGCTAATGCTACGGACAAGACTACAGCCCTTACAGCTATTGGTGGTCAACTAGAAACTTTAGCCTATGACCGTTCTTTCGGTACTTGGGATGAAGAAGCTGGTGTTGGTAATAGTGATGCTACTGAGTATCCTGAAGCTGCTTGGATGGGTGATAGGTTCCCTACTGCACCCGGATCATCTACTTGGATGTTTAAAACTTTAAGTGGTATCTCCGTTGACAACCTTACTACTATAGAGTCCACTAACCTACGCAACAAAAGTATTAATACTTACGAAACTATTGGCGGTGTCAATATTACTCGTGAAGGTAAAGTTGCTTCTGGTGAATATATTGACGTTATTCGTGGCGTTGATTGGCTTGAATCTAGAATGGAAGAAAGAATTTATAGTAGGTTTGTAAATCTTCCTAAGATACCTTATACAAATGCTGGTATTGCAATTATCGAAGCTGAAGTTAGAGCACAATTGCAAGAAGCTATTACAGCAGGGGTTATTGATGGAGAACAAGCTATTATAGTAACTGTTCCTAAGATTTCTCAAATTAGTGTCAACGACAGAGCTAACAGAATCTTACCAGCTATTACTTTTGAAGCTAAACTTGCTGGTGCAATTCATAAAGCTACTGTACGCGGTACTGTTACAGTATAACCGATTATTGGAGGTATGCTTTTGTCCTCTCTCGCACCCTCACGGGTATAGGTATGCCTCCTGCCTAAGAGAGAGAGACATTTATACTTAATTCATAGAAGGAATAATTATTGTGGCAGTAAAAACATATAGCCCTAAAGATATTACAGTTATTGTAGCTGGTACTATCATCACTGGATTTGCAGAGGATACTTTTGTTACACTTGAAAGAGATTCAGACGCATTTGTAAAAATTGTAGGTGCTGACGGTGAAGTAGCACGTTCTGCTTCTGCTGATCTATCCGGTACAATCGTCCTAACACTCTTAGGCACAAGTAATAGTAACGATATACTCTCTGCACTTTCATCAGCAGATCAACTTTCTTTGTCTGGTGAATTCCCGGTTCTTATTAAAGATGAACTAGGTAATTCTCTACACACAGCACCTTCCGCTTGGATTCAAAAGACCGCATCCAAAGAATACGCTGCTGAAGTTGGTGATAATGAGTGGACACTACAGTGCTCTGAATTACTAGAGTTCGTAGGAAGTAACTAAATAACACTAAGATAATAATCTGTATAAGGGTAACAGTAAGACACCTCATACAATAAACGTTCTATTTCAGTGATATGATCCTTGGTATGATTTAAAAAGGCCAACTTAACCTTATTTGGAGGCAAATACATATGACAACTATTATAGAAGATAAAGAAGTAACTATAGGCGAATCAGATTACAGAATACAACCTTTTCCAGCCTTTAAAGGTCTTACTATACTTAAAAAATTAACAAAAATTTTAGGCCCAAGTATGACAGCCCTAATGGGTAGTTCTGATGGAGGAGAAGTTGAAGTAGGTAGTCTTGAGAAAGCTATTGAATTGCTTGTAGAGAATTTTGATGGTGACGGAGTGGAAGCTCTTATAAAAGATTTGATAGGTTCTGTAACTAAAAACGGAAAACCTATTCAATTTGATATTGAATTTATGGCTGACTACGGAAAACTGTTAAAGCTTGTAGCGGAAGTTGTTAAACTTAACTATGCTTCTGTTTTTCAACTAGGCGGTTTTCTCCAAGATTAGAGTCTGAGGGTAAAGAGAAATCGTCGTTACTTCTTAGAATTGAAAAGAAATCAGAATTAAACTGGTTTATTTGGAGGCCCATTCTAGCTAAAGTTGTTACTCTAGAAGAATTAAAAACCTCGTATACAACCCAAGACTTGTATGACTTACATGAGGCTTTAGACATTAAACAGGCAATAGAAGAAGCTGCTAGTGAAAAAGCCAAAAAAGCGAAGTAAATATTATTAATTTAAGAGGTTTTAATGTCTAAGAGTGTACAAATAGCCAGCGTCTTTACCGCTATTGGCTTCAAAGTTAATAAGAAAGATTTAGACAAGCTTCAAAAACAATTAGTCGACCTCAAAAAACAACTAACTAAGTTACAAAGTGTTGCGAAGCTTAATATAAACCCCAACACACAAGGACTGCAATCAGCTCGTAGAGAGCTTATGGGCATTAACAGAGAACTAGCTAAGATAAAAACTAAAGCGATCAGGGTTAATGTTAACCGTGGTACTACAGGTAGCGGCGTTACAGGTAGTAGAGGATCAACTGCTAGAGGTGTAGCTGGTGGTGCTTTTGCGGGTAGTGCTTTATCAGATGCAGGGCAGTTTAGTAGGGGGGCTGGGGCGGTAGGTATAGCCGCTTTTGCAGGAGCTGGTATATTCCAAACTACAGCTAAGATTGATGCTATTAAAAACGCCTTGGGTGCTGCCGCTGGTGGTGCTGAAGAAGGTGCAAAGCAATTTAAATTTCTAGAAGATACATCTGAAAGAATTGGTATTAACTTAATTGATAATGCTAGATCCTATCAAAACTTCTTAGCTGCTTCTAACGCTGTAGGTTTTAGTACAGACAATGCTCAGAAATCTTTTACCGCTACTGCAAGTGCAGCTAGAGTATTAGGTTTGAGTGCTGCGGATACTAATGGTGCTATGAGAGCGATGACTCAGATTCTGTCTAAAGGTACAGTACAGGCTGAAGAATTGAGAGGCCAGTTAGGTGAGAGAGTTCCCGGTGCTGTAGGTATGATGGCGAAAGCTGTTGCTGAGATGCAAGGGAAAACTGAAGTTACCGTACAAGAACTAGGTAAGATGTTAGAACAAGGGGAAATCATCTCTAAAGATGTTATGCCTTTCTTCTCTAAACAATTACTTAAAATGGCAACTGCCCACGGAGCATTAGAACATGCTCAAAAGACTCCACTAGCTAACTTAGAAAGAATGAGGAATTCTTTTGTTAAGTTTCAGGATGCTATTGGTAGATCAAACTTTGTTTTTGAATTATCTTTATTGTTTCAACAACTATCAACTGGCATGAAAGAATCTACTAAAGAGGGTACTATTCTTGGGGCTGCGCTGGGTATTCTGATGAATGTGTTCCAAGCAATAGCTGGGATACTAACAGCATTTCCGGGTTGGCTTAAAGCCCTCTTTGTGATTTGGGGGGCGTTGATGATACCCCTGTTAATTCCTTTATTGGCTATAGCCGCAGTATTACTTTTAATTGATGACTTTATTAGTCACATGCAAGGTAAAGGTGGTTTCTTTACTGATCTATTAGGTGAGGATGGGTTCTTTAAATTCATTGATAGATTTAAGTCTGAAATGGAAGGTATTGCTGATGCTTTTTGGGATAGGTGGATAGAAAATCTTACTTGGATTCCAAGAAAAGGAGCTAAGATAGGTCTAGCCGCAATTAGTGCAATAGCCAACCCTAAACAAGCTTATGATAAAGTCCAAGAATTCAGAGCTAATAGGGAGGCAACTGAAAGGGGTCTTACTTTATTAGTACCTGAGCAAGGCCCACCAGAGGACACTAGAACAATTTTCCCTGTTGGTGGAAGCCCTGTTGAAGTAATCATCTCCACAACAGAAGAATTGTCTGCTACCGTTAAAAAATATGATAGAGGAGGTTAGTCTTGGCTGACTTAAGACAGACACTAAACAGACACTCTTTCTTAGAAAGATCAGATGGTGTAAAGCTATACTTCGATGCAGTTACTCGTAGAACCGATGCTAAAACTGCAAGAGTATCAAATCATCCAGTAGAGAATGGGTTTATTATTTCCGACCATGTACTTGTTGAGAACACTAAGTTGAGTGTAGAGGGGATTATTAGTAATGCTAATAACTCCCTTCTTAACAGAGCGGTGGGTATTATAAGTGACCAAGAATCAGCTAGACAATTCTTGAACGAAGTTTTTAATGCTAGAAAAGTAGTCACTTTAGTAACTCCAGAAGAAATTTATGATAATTTGATTATAACTTCCCTACAATTTACTAAAGATAAACCTACCAGACAAGAAATTAACTTCTCTTTGAGGTTAGAAGAGATTAGAACAGTGGTTTCTAAAACTGCACTTGTCTCTGCTAAGACAGTGGACGAGAGTATACTAGAAGCTATCCAAAATGAAAATAAATCTGGTAAAGTTACTACTAGTACAGTAACAGGAGATGTAACTGCGCTGAAAAGAGCTGCAACAACTTTACGAGAAGGTCTTCAAGTTGAAAGATTTTTAGACAATTTACTTGGGAGACCTTAAGGGATACTTATGGCACTAGAAATAGAATTAAACCCAATAGCTTTTAACACTTTCTCTGTCACTCTAGACGATGAAAACTATGTATTCCAAACTATATGGAGCAGTAGAGGAGATTTTGGAGGTACTTGGAGACTTAATATTCTAAACGGACAAGAAGAACCTATAGTACGCGGTTTAGCCCTGTACCCAAACAGGGTTCTTAATGGCGAATATTTTTATAATAGATCACCAAAAGGTTTCTTGGTGGTTACAAACGACAGTCCCGATAGACCAACCTTCGAGTCACTAGGCTCTACTTTGAGGCTTTTCTATATAACTGAGGAGGAACTTCATGGGGGTTTTGTATAACAGAAGGTACAGTCTGCTTATTGGTGAGACTAAAGCACAAGGGGTCTTAGTTACTACTGAACCCTTAGAAAGTGATACAGCCTCTGTCAACAATAATGTACTTAATATTGAATTTTCTATCACTAAATCTTATAAAGCTGATGCTAAAAACACAGCTAGGATTACAATTTATAACCTATCAAATGAAAGTATAGATAAGATTGTAAAAGATAATAAAGTTATACTAAAAGCTGGGTATGAGTTCGACGGGATTAGACCTATATTTTTAGGTCAAGTTGAAAACGTTTCCTCAGAAGTTCATGGAGAAGTTGTAAAGACAATAATCAATTGTATAGACGGCTATACTACGATTAGAGAAGGCTTTACAGCAGAAACGTTCAGCCCCACGACTACAGTAGAAACTATACTAAGAACCATAATTACTCAAGACCTTGGGTTTGCTAATCCAAGAATGAATAACGGTAAGTTAGGCCCAAACACAGGATTAGCTAAGATTTATCAAGGTGGTTCTGCTAAGGTAGGGGATAGTGCTGAGATAGTATCAAGAATTTGTTCAGATAACTTCCTTACATGGAATATACGAGATGGGGAAGTGTTTGTATACCCTGTAGATGGTTCAACAGGGATAGAGGTTCCATTAATTAGTGCAGATTCTGGTATGTTAGGAACCCCCCGTAGAGCACAGGACAATTCTAACAAAGCTAAAGACTCAAAAGAATTAAAAGATATTGTTAAGGTAAAAGTTTTACTCCAAGGAGTTTATAATGTCGGGGATTTAGTTAAAGTTGAATCTCTGTTTACTAATGGATTATACAGGATCAGCAAACTAACACACAAAGGGTCTTATGATGGTACTGATTGGGTAACTGATTTGGAACTATCAGAGGGAGTTAAAGTATTATGACAGCAACCTTTACAGAAGCAGTAGATAGTCACATAAATTCAGCACTATCTCTCTTAAGTACGGCTATTCCTGCCAAGATTTTAGCATACAACCCTTCTACACAAAAAGCAGTAGTAAAACCTCTAGTCGAAGTTCTACTAAAAGATAACAGACAGATACCTTATCCAGAACTAGAAGATGTTCCAGTAGTATTTCCTAGTACAAGTAACTCTATGTTATCTTTTCCTATTAATATTAATGATACCGTGTTACTTATTTTCAGCCAAAGGTCTATTGATACTTGGTTAGTTTCTAATAGTACGGAAACAGTAAACCCACAAGACTTTAGAAAGCATGATTACTCAGATGCAATCGCCATTCCGGGGTTGTATAGTTTTCCAAGAGCACCTAACGATCCCCTGAAAAGAACCTTAGTCCACGATACAGATGACCTTGCTATTACACATAACATAGGAGGCTCTACTGAGAACGAGATAAGACTTAAAGCAGACGGTTCAATTAGAATGAGTGCAGGAGCTAACACTAAACTTACTTTAAACTTAGATGGGTCTGTTGTATTAGACGCTCCAACATCACTAACTGTTACAGCACCCGTAACAACTTGGATAGGAGATATCAATCAACAGGGAACATTCACAAGCGATACTGATGTAGTTGCAAACGGTACTAGCTTAGATACGCACACTCATGGTGGAGTAACAACTGGTGGTGGTAGCACAGGAGCACCAAATTAAATGTCAGATTACGGTGATATAAAATTACATTCTGTATCTCATGATATCTTTGTGGAAGGCAATGAACTAGCTATTATCTTAGACACCACAAACGCTATTGTACAAAGGCTGACAATAAAACTTCAGTTTTTTAAAGGTGAGTGGTTTTTAAATAAATTATTCGGTATTCCATATAATCAATCAGTGTTTGTTAAGGGTGCTACTAAAGCTCAAGTAGATTCTATCTTTAGATCACAAATAATAAACACTGAAGGGGTTGAAGAGATAATTAGTTTTAACTCAACATTTGATGCAGCTACTAGAAATTATTCAGTTGGTTTTTCTTGTAGAGCTGTCACAGGTGATACATTAGTTTTGGAGATATAAGTGGCAGGATTAACAGGTACAGGTCTTAGCATTAAAAGGCTTCAAGACATTAGAGATGAAATAACCACCAGACTTACAGGTTTCTTTGGGGAAGGAATTAATACCACAGAAGATTCTGTATTTGGACAAGTTAGAGATTCTGTAGCACCCGGAGAGTCCTCAGTTTGGGAGCAGCTTCAAATAGTATATGATTCTCAGTTTCCTTCAAGAGCAGAAGGACAACAACTAGATGATAACTGTGCAATTGTAGGTGTATTCAGAGGTTCAAATACTCCCACACTAGTAACTGCGTCAATAACAGGTGCTAATAATTCAACGATCCCTATAGGGTACACCGTTGCTATAAATACTACTCAAGAAGAATTTGTAGTTTTAGGTCAGAACGAAATGAATAATGGTGCAGTTACTGCTGCATTAATAAGCGTAGACACTATTACAAACTCAACAACTTACACAGTAACTATTGACAGTATTGCAGCTACTTATAATTCTGATGCAAGTGCAACTGAAGCTGAGATTGTTGCTGGATTAATTGCAGCAATACCAATTGCAATTCCTTCTGTTACTGCGGTTTCTACTATCAACTCAAACGAAATTCAAATAGCCTCAATAGATGAAACATCATCTAAAGAAATACTAATTGATACCAATATTTCTTTTGTACATGTAACTTCCAGAGTCCCTATGAAGTCTAAAAACTTTGGGCCTATACTTGCTCCTGCAAACCAGTTGATTGATATAAAAACTTTTATATCAGGAGTAACGAGTGCTACTAATGTTGAAGCTGGAGTGTTAGGTACTATTGAAGAGACTGACACTATATTAAGAGAGAGAAGGGATTCTGAACTTTCTAAAACAGCGTCTACAGGGGTTAACGCTATAGCAGCTAGAATCAATTTAGTGGATGATGTAAGGTCAACTGTTGTATTAGAGAACTATACAGATTCAGTTGATGGTAACGGATTAACCCCACATAGTATACAGGCTATCGTAGATGGTGGACTTGATGCAGATATTGCAGCGGCTATCTTTGATTCTAAACCTGTCGGAACAGACATGAATGGTGCTGAATCTGTAGCTGTAGTTGACTCAATGGGTATCTCGAGAAATGTACTCTTTGATAGACCAACTTTAGTTCCTATCTACATTGAGGTAACATTAACTAAGTTTGGTACTTATCCTAGTAATGGTGATACTCAAATTAAAGAGAGCCTTGTTCAATTTGGATTAGATAATTTATTTGCGGGGGATGATGTAATTACTTCTAGACTGTATACACCAGTCAACTCAATACAAGGGCATCAGGTAGATAGCTTGTTTATTAGCACTAGTGTTAGTCCAACAGTTTCTACTCCGATTACTATAACATTGACTCAGTTGGCTCAAATTAGTCTAGTTAATATTACGATTGTATAATGACTATTTTAGATCATAAAGTAATTTATAGAGGAAGGTTATTAGAGCAGTACAAAAGCTCTATTAACCTTATAGGTTTAATTGATGCTTTAATAGAAGGACAAGGAGATTTAGAGTTTGTTCTTGACCAACTCTTAAACGAGAGAAGTATCAACACAGCTATTGGAGCACAACTTGATATAATTGGGGAAATTGTAGGACAGTCTAGAACTATTCTAGATGTAACTGGTTTAGAATTCTTTGGTTATGATGGAGCTGCTGGTGACATTGATGGTTATGGGACTTTAGAAGACCCAACTATTGGTGCTAGATACCGCAGTGGTACAGAAGAAACTGGAACTTTTAGAGAGCTTGGTGATGCTGAATACAGGCTCTTTATAAAAAGTAAAGTATATAAAAACGTAGGCTCCCTTACTACGGAGAATTTAATTGAAGCTTTAACCTTTGTATTTGGTGAAAGCTCATTTGTAGGTATTACCGAGAATGGGAACCACAATGTAAGCCTTACCTTGGTTGCAGATGTTCCGGTTTCTACAGCACAACTCTTAGTCACTAATGATGCACTGCCTAGACCAGCAGGGGTGTCTTACTTAGTTTCATTCTTATCTGGTGATGGATTAGTGTTTGCATTCGAAACCTTCCCATTAGGTTCAACTTACGGCACTGTAACTAACCCCACAATTGGTGGCACATTTACTGAGTTAGTTTAAAATTAGGAATAAATATGACTAGAACAACAACTGTTGACAATATATGGGCCTCTGGTGGCTCAGTAGTTGACCCCGGTACTGCTAAAGTTAATTCAGGGTGGGCAGCAGAAATACCCGCTCTTGAAACACAGAACTTTTGGCAAAACAGAGTGGATAAGCTTCTACAAGATATAGAAATACATGGTATTATGCAGTATAGTTCTGTTACAGTGTACGGAATTGGTTCTTGGGTAACTGCTTCTGACAATGAAATTTATAAATCTATTACCTCAAGTAATTCTGGTAATGATCCAGTATCTTCTCCTGTCAATTGGACACCATTTTCTACTATTGTTGCTGTACAAAACGCTACGGAGTCCGTTAAAGGGATTGTAGAGTTATCAAGTTTAGCAGAAACCCAAGTAGGCACAGACGCTACTAGAGCTGTTTCTCCTAAGAACCTTAAAGATGCTCTCCCACAACTTATACCGGATGCTAGTACAGCTACAAAAGGTAAAGTTGAATTAGCAAGTAATGCAGAAACCCAAACAGGTGCAGATGCAGTAAGAGCTGTAACTCCTGCTGGTTTGTTTAGTGTAACTGCTACAGAAACCAGAGCGGGTCTTGTAGAAAGAGCTACAGATGCTGAAGCACTAGCTGGATCAGATACAATCAGGTATATAAGTCCTAAGCAGTTTGTAGATAATGTAGATACTCTTGTACCTTCTGCATCTACAACCCTTAAAGGAAAAGTTGAATTAGCTACAGCTACAGAAGTCAGAGTAGGTACAGACGCTACTAGAGCAGTTACCCCTGCTACAATGGGTTCATTCATGACAGGTTGGATTTTCCCCTTCCCAGCTACAGTAGCCCCTACTGGGTTCGTTGAGGCTAAAGGTCAATTGCTGTCAAGAACAACTTATGCAGAATTGTGGACATGGGTACAAGTTAATATGAGAGTTGTTACAGAGGCTCAATGGGCTGGAGTTGATTCTGGTACATACTCTAGCGGAGACTTATCAACTACATTTAGACTGCCTGAGTTAAGAGGTGAATTTATCCGTGGTTGGGATAATAGCCGTGGTGTGGATTCTGGTCGTGTTGTTGGTACTACACAGACCGATGAATTCCAATCTCACAATCACAGTGTAACAGCTAGTAAGTGGATTGGGGGATATACCGATGATGGTGGAGCACCAGATCAACGTACTACACAACAAACTTTCAACACTGCATCAACAGGTAGTACCGAAACAAGACCTCGTAACGTTGCAATGATGTTCTGCATTAAAGTATAAGGAAGAGAAGTGAATGACTAGACAAGTTTATAACGATACATGGGCTTCTGGCGGGGCTATAGTCGATCCCGGTGCTATTAAATATACTGTTGGTTGGATTGTAGAGGCTCCACCCCTTGAACATGCTAACTACTGGCAGGGTAGAACAGATGAAATGCTGCAACACCTTGAACGTAATGGTATAGCAACTTTTGATGCAACATCAGTTTATGAGTTAGGGGGTTATGCAAGAGAAGGTACAGTCACTTACAGGTCTTTGGTTGTAACTAACACAGGTAATTTACCTTCTACAAGTCCTGCACAGTGGGTTCAAGCTTTCCTTATTCCCGGTAATAACTTAAGTGATTTAGCTGATGCACCTACAGCAAGAACAAACTTAGGTGTTGATGTAGCAGGGACAATTAACTATGTCCACCCCAACCATTCTGGAGATGTAACCTCTGTAGCTGATGGTGCTACCACTATTTCCTCTAATGTAGTAACTAATACTAAGCTTGCTGATATGGCAACAAACACCATTAAAGGTCGTATTGGGGCTGGTACAAATGATCCACAAGACCTTACTGGTGCTAATGTAAGAACTATTATCAATGTTGAGGATGGTTCTACTGCTGACCAAACAGGGGCAGAGATTAAGGTTGCATATGAAGGTGAAGCAAACACTAATGCGTTTACCGATGCAGAACAAACAAAGTTAACTGGAATAGAAACAGGTGCTACCGCTGACCAGACTAAGGTAGATATTGATGCCTTGGAAATTGATGCAGGGACTTTGGATGACTTAGACAGCATTCAGTTCTTACGGTCTGATGTTGATGATACGATGACTGGTGAGTTAATATTTGAGAGAGGTAGTGATTCTTTTCTTCTCTCAAAAGATTGCACTACCACTACCCACCAAATTAAAGAGTTATATACAGAAACAGGAACAAAGTACAATGTGCGACCTTATCCTCTTGGTGTTGCAGCTTCCACAAAAGACTTCGGCTACGATTTCACTAACACTCGATGGTTCTTTGATGAATCCCCGTATGTAGGTGCTAACGCTGTACTAGATGCTGGTGATCTTGGTGTAACTGTACAAGGTTATGATGCTCAAACATCTAAGACGGATGTAGCTGAAGCACGAACTGCTGACATAGTTCTCAATGACACTTTTGCTATAGAGTTCGGCACATTAGGCGCAGAGAGTAGGCTTTACTCAAACGGTACTAACACTTATTGGAACATGATAGGTGCTGCTAACGATCTGTACATTCAAAGTGTAACAGTAAATAAGTTCTTATTCGATGGTTCTCTAGGTGACTTCCATGCTGACGGTGATGTAATCGCTTCATCTACTTCAGTTGGTTCTGATAGAAAGATTAAGAAAGATATACGTCCTATTGAAGATGCCTCTAGTAAGTTAGATAGTTTAGTAGGTGTTCAGTACAACCTTAAAAAGTCTGGTAAAGCAGACGCAGGACTTATTGCTCAAGATGTACAGAGTGTTCTACCTGAAGCAGTTAAAGAAGTTGCTTTCTTAGATGGTGAAGAAGGTGAAACTTACCTTTCACTTAACTACAACGCTGTCATAGGTTTGTTAGTAGCTGGTTTCCAAGAAGAAAAAGCTAAACGGATAAATCTTGAAGAACGTTTGAGTAAACTGGAGGAATAATATGTCAATTGTTGCATCAGGACAAGTGTCAATACAAGATTTAGTAACTGAGTTTGGGGGTACTGCCCCTCATAATTTAAGTGAGTATTACCGTGGGGGAGCTTATGTAGATGATATCACTAATAATAATAGTGTGCCTCTGTCTGGAGAAATACAACTAAAGGACTTCTATGGGGCTGGTAATGTAATTACCTACACTGTAACAGAGGCATATGAACTCCAAGCGGGTATTATGTCTGCTACGGGGTATTGGACTGCTAATAAGGTGGTAAACGTTTATAATAGAGCAGAGTTTTCTACATCATTTACTACTACCAAAGGTTCAAGAACACCAACTACATTATTCGGAGTAACAGTGCAAGGGCTTTACTATACTTATAATGTAAAAGCCCCCAACGATTTCTTTCAAGTGATTCTTCAAGGGACTAGAGCTAAAACTTTCTTTGAGTCTGCTACTCCTCAAGGGGCTGCAACTCTCCTCACTTCAGCTTGCGATCACGCCTACTTTGAGAGTTCCACTATTTACAGTTGGCTTCAAACCAAACCGGGAGCTTGGGATGGTTCTGGGACAAGAACAGTCACAATACTCTAACTAATAAGGTAAAATTATGCACATAAATTACACGTTTAAGGTTAACGCATTCTCTGTAGAGAAGGGAGTTATTAGTGTTACATACCTTCCAGTTGATCTTTCGCTGGAATTGAAACCGAAACACCACACGCAATTAGGTATAGATAAGCAGATTATGATAGACTACTCTACAGGAGTTATTACTTCAGATGAGTTTAAGAGTCTTGTCCGTAAAGCTATTGTAGATGCTGATGGGCAACCTCAACACGAGTGGAACGAAACTCTCGCTGCTAGAACATTAACTGTTCCCCCTGAAGTAGAGGGAATGTTGGGTTTTGAGTGGCCTACGGTTACTGAAGCTGAGTCAAGTAATATATCCCCGGAGGTGATGTAACATGGCTGATTGGAGATTCTTATCGAACTATAGCCTTCATAGTAATAATCAAGATTTGATGATTTCACATTGTAAACCTAAGTTTGGAGATGCCTTTAGCCCAGTAGTAAGCCCTTTAACAATACCAACTCAGGTGGTTTCTGTTAACTGGTGTGTAAGTGGTACAGTTAAGTGGTACTCAGCCGATATGACTTTTATAGCAGAGTATGGGGCTGGAGTGAAGATGACAGTACCAGACCCTTCTCATGTAGCTATGGGTCAGGTGGTTCTAGTAGCTTCATCTGATGATGTAGAATACTACTGCTTGCGAGGGTTAAAACAATTCTACACTGGAGACATAATAAATCTAAAACCAAACCAAGAAGTAGAGATACCTCTCATTCCTTCTAGCGGTCTTTTTGTAAGTGAAGGAAGCATCATAACTTCTAGTAAGGAACACAATAAAGGAGCTTTGTTAAATAATCTCGCTCAAAAAACAAGCCTAACCTTTAAAGGTGGGGAAGCGGGTGCAATGGTAGCTTCATTTAATAACCTATGAAACCTTTAGTCTGGAAGGAGGAATGGATAACTCGCAACTTCGAAGATGGAAGACCCCCACCTAAAACCCTTAAAAGAGTTATAGATGGTGTCCCTTTTACTTTTGAATGTAGCCGGTGTCATTATATAACTTCTGAAGGTAAGAAAGCTTATATAGTGACTTGGTGGTGGGGGCCAGATTTGCATACCTTCAAACACGTTGCTATTGGAAGTAAGAAATCTATATATCCTAACATAGAGCGAGAAGTCAGAGTAGGTAAATACTTAGCTAGAAAGAACAATAGATAGCTTTATATTGAGAGGTAACTGTGAAAGAACTTGTAATATTAGTACATGGGTTTAATGTGTGGGATGGAGGAATATCAACAGTGGGGAAACTAAGACCTTTCTTTGCTGAAGAAAGATACCCGTATATTATGATTGACTATGGAACTTTTGATATAGTAAAAACCTATCTCAAAAATAAGAAGGTGGCAAAGGAATTAGCTACTGCTTGTGAAAATGCAAAGCTTAGTGGATATGAAGTTATAGTTGTTGGACATTCTAATGGGTGTACAATTATAGATATAGCTTCTAAGGAGTTTAACGCACCAATTAAGAAAGCGGTATACATCAACCCTGCACTGAATAAAGATAAAGAGAGAAGCCCTACTGTCGGTTCTATAGATGTTTGGCACTCTCCTTCAGATAAGCCTGTTAAATGGGCAAAGCTCTTACCTTTCCATCCTTGGGGAGAAATGGGAGCTACTGGTTATATCGGTGAAGACCCTAAGATTGTTAACTACAACAAAGAAGATATGAAGTTGTCAAGTTCAGAACATAGTGATATGTTTAGCACAGAGCTTTTACCCTTCTATGGAAGACTAGTTGTTAAAACTGCACAACAACAATAAAAAGAAACCAGTACCCCCTTTAACCACCTATGGAGAAATCTGTAGGTGGTTTTTTGTCCTTGGTTATATACTCAAACGGTTTTTAGTTTAAAAGGTTATAAAAATAAAGCTTGCAATTTTGTAAATGTGTGCTATATTAAATGAACTTAACAAAAGCGAGATTTTATGTATACCTTATTAATGATTTTTGTATTAGGGAATACTACTACAGGAGCCTTGTATGTAGTTGATAAGTGTGCTACATTAGAAGAAATAAGAATATTTGAGAGTGAAGTTGCAACCTCCTCTGGAGCTGTATACTTAACATGCTATAAATCTCAAACAAAAGGGGATATAACTTAATGGATAAAATAAAGATTGACTTATCAAGAGAAGAGGCAGTATTAGTATCAGCCTTACTAGGACATATAAATGTTGGCAAAGGTACATACAACACTTATACTCTTGTTAATAAACTTGTAGAAGTTTTTGAAATATGTGATGATGAACTTTCAGAAGAATATGATTGTTTTCATTTTGTTCCAAGAGAAATTACAACTAGCCTTGACATTAATAACAGACATACTATAGACTTGATGAATATGGAAATCATCTACAGAAAAGGGTAAATTATGGCAGGACAACAAGGGAGATTCTTTAGACCAAAGCCAAAAGCTTTGAAGGGTACGCCATATGATTCCATGACAGAAAAAAGATTACATGAAGGAGCATTAAAGACTTGCACTTTCCACTCTGTTAAGATACCATACCACATAGAACATCAATATGAGCCTGACTTCATTGTTAAGGTTGGTGATAAGATCATTTATATTGAAGTTAAGGGTTATTTCCAAGATAGAAGTGAGACTCAGAAGTACAATTGGGTAAAGAAAGCTTTAAAGCCTATGGAAGAACTTGTATTTGTGTTTGAGAAACCAGATAAACCCATGCACTTTCAAGCTAAAAGGAAGGATGGGACTAAGATGACACACAGAGAATGGTGTGTTAAACAAGGTTTCAGAGTATTTAGTGAAGAAAATGCTGGACAAATTATGGAGGAACCTGTATAATGGCAAAAATAGATATACGAGAAATTGATGAAGATGAAGAAATTACAGAGATTTACTTTACAGATGATGAATATTTGAGTATACTAGAGTCTAACGTATTCTATGTACATTCAGATGGTAAGAAGATTCCAATATTCCTAGAGTCCATACCTAATATGATTGTAGCTCTTGAACATGCTAAAGCCATATGGGAGGAGCATTAGTGAGTGATTACAGGGTATTCATGAAGACCTTAAAGGGTCGTACAAGGGTTATAGCTCTTACAGGGTGTGGTACTATAGAGGACACTATGCAGTACGTTAAAGAACACAGGAAAGACCTAGAAGACGCTATAGGAGCACCATTAAAAGCTAAATCACCAGTGCTAATTGAGATTGTTGGTGGTAAGAGTTAAAAAGACTTTTAATAACTTGAGGATATCAGGTTGTTTAAAGAAGACCTTAATAATCATGAGGTTATTGGGGAAAAAGAGAGTAGAAGAAGAGTAGACCCATAAACTACTGAAGCTTATTGCTTACTAGGGTAGATAAGAGGGTGTTAATCAGGAATCTATTAAGAAATCTAACAGGAAAATGAGAGGTATTTTTATATGACTAATACAGCAAAGATTGAACTAGCAAAAGAACAACCAGTAATGGGTACACACGGGCAAGGTGTTAAGTTTAAAATTACAAACGCTACTGTGATGTATGTAAAGAATGTAGGTTATGGCGCACTTAAGTTTGGTGAAAAGGAGGTTGAAGATAAACCTTGGGTTAATCATCAATACGAAATGGACATTCTAATTTCTCCAGAGATTAAGAAAGTTCTTCGTGAAGCTCACAAACCAACTAGTATCAAAGAGTTTACAGCAGAGGAGTTCAAAAAAACCTTTAAGATTGATCCCCCTTTTGAATCTGATGAATATATTGTTACTAAGTTCTATAAAGAAGCTTATTGGAAAAGTGGCTCTAGTAAGGGTGACGTAGCTCCTAGAATTGACTTTAAAAAGATGGGAACAGGAGAAGACCTTAAGGAAGTCGGTATTGGTAATGGTTCGGTTGCAAGCTTCCTTGTTGAAGTTAAGCCTTACAAAAATGACTTTGGTACAGGAACTTCTGCACGACTAGGTTCAGTGTATGTAACTGATCTGGTTCCTTATGCAGTTGGTGGTAGTAACGATGACGCAGAGTTCGGCATGACTGCTCCTCCAGAAGAAAAATCCTCTGGTGGTGATGATGACGAGTGGGATGATGCGTAAGACATAGAGTAAAAACGGAAACCCTACATAAGGTATATACTTTGTGTGGGGTTTTCTTTCCTATAAAATAAGGTAATTACATGAATAAAATATATGATCCCGAATATGGGTTCTTTGATGCTGATCCAATTGTTTACAGAGCTGGCTTTTCTTCACAAAAGACTAAGTATTTCTATAGAGACCAAAAGGGAGAGATAGTAAGCCCCTTGATTTCTTCTGCAAAAGAAGCTAAAGTCTGGTTACAAGATCAGGAAGAGTTCGATCTGGATGTATCTCAATATACTAGAGAGAAAACTATAGAACATCTTTCTGAGGCAAAAGCACTAAAGAAACTAGATGATATTATTAAAGAATACCGTAAAATGGCTGGGCCTAGTGTTAAACACTTTAAAGGTTTCTTAACTCCATCAGGGGATAAGCACAAAGCTATTAAAGGTATTGAAGATGAATACCAAATGTCAAGGATTAACACTCCTAAACCAAAACACCATGAAGCCTTGAAAGCATATGCAGCTTCTAAAGATTTTATTATCACAAGTCCACTTGGATTTGAAGCTGATGAATTACTTATTCACAATGCTGAACAAAAAGGTGCTAATGGTGTAGTAATAAGTATTGACAAAGATATGTGTATAGCGGAAGATACATGGGTTATTCATGTCCAGAAAGATGGTTCAGGAAAACCAGTGTGGAATACCTCTCTAGGACATTTAGAGTTATATCAAAAAGGGACTGACGTTAAAGGAGTAGGTGGAGGTTTTAAGTTTTTAGCTTACCAAGCTGTAGCTGGAGATAGAAGCGATCATTACTTTGGAATCAAAGGAGTTGGTGCGGTCACAGTAGTAAACCTTATTAAGGACTGTGAGACCCACTCAGAGGTCGTAGAAGCCTGTTTAGAGCTGTATACGGATACCTTTGGTGAATCGTATAGCTTTACCTCTTGGGACGGTCAGGAGATGATTAAGACCCCTCTGGAGATGCTTCAGATGCACTTCTTATTACCTTATATGGACAGAGGCCCAAAAGACCCCGGTTTTGATATTATGAAGTATTTATAATGGAGATAACACAGGAGTATCTATTTGAGAGTTAATACTAATAAACAAGAGCTAGAAGATGGAGTTGTAATTGATAAAGACTTTGCCTGTATCTTAAAGGGGTGTGAAAGCTCCGATGCAGGAAGCCTCTGGAAACATTCAGATGGTAGAGTTAATTATCATTGCTTCTCCTGTGGAGGTAAGATATACTCAGTTGATCCAGATACAATGGAGCGTAAACAAACAGATAAATATGTGGAGGAAGAAATAAATATGGAGGACGTAGATGTAATCACGAAGGAATTCGACAGTGACAGTTTGAAAACTCGTAGGATCAAGAAAGAAATTGTAGAAATGTATGAAGTGAAAGTAGGCTATGATGACAATGGTAATCAGGATGCTCACTTCTACCCTACAAAGGTTGAAGGGAAGACAGTTGGGTACTCTAAAAGAGAAACATATCAAGAGTGGGATAAGAAGGTACAAAAGAAGCCTGAACTACTTGGTGTTATGAAAAAATTCTCTACAGTAGGTTATGCTAAGACAGATGTAGACTTGTTTGGGCAACACTTATACCCAGCAGTTAGAGGTTCTAATGGTTTCAAGACCAGAATATTAGTTACAGAAGGTCAAGAAGATGCTCTAGCTGGTTGTGCTATGATAGCTCATAAGGGTAAGAATATAGAACACTACCCTTTTGTGTCTGTTGTAGGAGGTACTGAAGGCGGTATTAGGAACCTTAAATCTAACCTTAAATATGTATCAACCTTCGATGAAATATACTTATGTGTCGATAATGATGATGCAGGAAAGAAATTCGAAGAGGAAGCTTGTAAAGTTCTTCCTGTAGGCAAGGTAAAGATTGTAAGAGTTAATCCTAAATATGGTAAGGATTTCAGTGACCTATGGAATAAAGACTCTGCTTCTGAACGTGAAAGAGGCTGTGATATGTTCTGGAATAGCCTCTGGAATGCTGAATCTTATAGTCCAGCAGGGATTAAATCTTTATCTGAAGGTTGGGAAGACTATATCCACCGTGGTGAAGACCCACTAATTCCTTTTCCAGATAGCTTTGGAGACCTTAATGCGGCTACTTGTGGAGGTTATGGAGCTGATGGAGAGATTATTAATATCGCTGCACCATCTTCAGTAGGGAAGTCTTTATTCACTAAGGAAATGATTTATACAGCACTAAAAACTACAGAGCGTGTTATCGGTGTTATCTCTCTTGAAGAAACCTTACCAGAGTTTCTAGAGGGCATGTTGAGTATTCATATGAGTACACAGCTTAATGAGATTCCTTTTGATGAACGTGATAGAGTTACTGAACGTGCTAAGTTTGATGAACTTCTAGCTATCAATAATGAAGGTGGAGCTGACCGTATACACTTCTTAGATGATCCCGGTGCTTGTAAGGGTGAAGACGATTTATGGGATAAAGTTGATTTCTTGATTAAAGGGTTAGATTGTTCCATCATAGTGCTTGATCCAGTTACACTAGCCTTATCATTGGGACTAGATGAAGACGAGTATAACGCTACACTGGTTAAGAAGGTTAAGCGTCATAAACTTGCTTGGATTAATGTACACCACGTTCGTAAGAATGGTGGAGGCGGTACAGCTAACTCTGAGGGTGCTGATTTAGCAGAAGAAGATATTAAAGGGTCTGGTTCACACTTCCAGACAGGAATGATTAATATCATATTAACTCGTAATAAGGTTCATGATAATCAAATTGTTAAGAATACCACTAAGATTAAAATGCCTAAATGTAGAAGGCATGGAAAGAACACTGGTGTTGTAGGTTACGCATTCTATAATGGAGATACTGGTAGGTTAGAAAAAGGTATAGACCCTTCTGATATACTTGAAATGGAAGCAAGTAATGTTAACAATGAAGATGAAGCTGAATGGGAGGTAAAGTGATGTCTTTCGTGGAGGTAGAATTAACTGAGGAGATGAAGACTAAAGCTAGAGGTTTAGCTACTGAACTTGGAAAGTTAAATAATAGTATTACCAGTGGGGATGGAAATCTTGCAGGTTTTTACGGAGAGGTTGCAGTTGCGTATTACTTCTCTAAAAAGGGCTGTGAAGTTTCCCACTCTAATACTTATGACTATGATTTAATAGTTGATGGAAAAACTATTGATGTTAAAACCAAGCGTTGCAAATCACCACCAAAACCTACTTATGATTGTTCGGTAGCTAACTTTAACACAACCCAAAAATGTGACTACTATCTGTTTACTAGGGTTATGAATGATACCGTGTACCTTCTTGGGAACATCCACAAGGAAAGATTTAGGACTGAGAGTGTTTTTCATAAGAAAGGGGAAACAGATTCTAATATTGTAGGAGGTAAACCTTTTAGGTTTCATGCAGATTGTTGGAATATCCGTATAGACCAATTAAAAACCTTTAATAAGTAGTTGACTTTGAACTGGAGGTGTCTTATGATGCTTCCAGTTTATTTTTATAGGAGGATATTAAATTGAACATTAAAGAACAAAAACTAGCAGCGGATATCATTCTGGAAAAGCTAGAGTTAGCAGACCCACATGCAATATTAGCTGGTGGTGCCCCAAGAGATTGGTATATGGGTAAAGAGTGTAACGATTTAGATTTCTATGTTTACTTGAACCCTAAGAACACTACAGAAACTAATTTCCACCAGCTACAAGGTGTTCTTGCACAAATAGGAATATTGGATTTAGAGAATATCTCTTATGAAAGTATGACCGATGAAAAGGGTGCATACTCTTGTATGGAACATCTTAGGACTGTACTTGAGGGAACATATTACATAGATGAAGATACCCCCGTTAAGGTTCAAGTGATGATTATGTATTCTCCTACTTTCGATTGTGTAGTGGATAAGATGGGATGTTCATTATCTCGTATCTGGTATAAAAACGGTAAGATCACTCCTACTTTTGATTTTCTCTTTACTTTAGAGCATAAGATAATGTATTATGTAGATGATATGACTTTTAAAGAGACTTATGCAATTAAGATGAAAGATAGATTTAAAGATTATAGGTTTAAACCTTACAAGTCTTTCGAGAAGGATTATGAGAGAGTGTCGATTCAGTATTACATGGCATTCCTAACTAACGGTATTACAGGAGGTTAATATGATTAGAGTTCAAATTAATGGTGTCTGGTTTACATCAGATTACTTTGTTTGTTACTCACGGTATATTCTCGAAGGGTATAGAAGTATTTGATAATTTAATCGATGAAGTGTGGACAACTGATTCTTTTAGTAGTAAAGTAACACACTCTAAACTTAAGATTGTTAAACTGTAGGAGAGATTAAATATGACAATAGCAAGGGAAAAAGGTATAAAGTACAAAGTAGGTTGTTTAATTGAAGCTGCCCAAAAGGGAGAGGTTTACTTCATAGCACACCAATGCAATTGTTTCAATGCAATGGGAGCTGGTATTGCACCTTTAATTGCTAAAGCTTTCCCTGCTGCTCAAGAAGTAGACAATGAAACAATTAAGGGTGATATCAGAAAACTTGGACACTTTACTCACGCTTTAACTTGTGAGGAAGAAAACGAAGACCGGAACGGGTATACTCCAGAGGTTTATAACCTATACGGACAGTACGCTCCCTCTTCAAAAACAACTGCCACTGACTACCTTTGCCTTAGACAGGCTCTTAGGGGAATGGCCTTTAGCATCACAGGGTATCAAATGAAAGTTGGTTTACCTAAAATTGGTGCTGGACTTGGTGGTGGTGATTGGAGTATAATCTCTAAAATCATCGAGGAAGAACTTGGTGAGTTTGATGTAACAATCTATGTACTTGATGAAAAGGAGATTCCTAGTGCGTAAATTAGATCGTAAATATATTCCAGCGGCTATTGCTAAAGCTGCAAGTAGGTGGTATACTACTTACATCAATAAAGTATAACAATAGGGGACTGATAATATGGAAGAAGCAACTTGGGAAGTAACAGAAAACGATAGAATTATAGCTAGGGATGGGGTAGAGTTGCAATTTAGGTCTTTGAACATTGAAGAATTTATCAACAATGAAGTAGAAGTTATTGCATCACTACACGCTCAAACTAGGTTTCTACAGAATACACTTAATAGTATGATAGAGGAGAAAGTTACTTTATGATTGTCGATTTCAAAAACAGTATTGTAGTATTTGATACAGAAGCAGATAATTTACTTCTAAAGGTAAAGAATATGTGGTGTATCTATATTATTGATGTTGAGACAAGGAAGGGTTATCTCTTCCATGACTACCCTGAATTCGATAATGAGGTTGTCACTGATGAAGGAAAAGAGTACACTATCCCTGTTCGTACTGGAACTCTGAAGGAAGGAGCTATATCCTTATACAAAGCTAAAAAGATTATTGCTCATAATATACTTGGGTATGATTTGTTTTTATTGAATATGTTCTTTCCTCAGTTTAAGGTTGACAAAGCTTTACCTAAATGTTGGGACACACTTATTCAATCTAAGGTTCAGCAGTATGACAGGAGACCTGTTAAAGGTTACAAGGGTATTCACGGTTTAGAAGTTTGGGGTGGTAGGCTCGGACATAAGAAACCTAAAGTTACTGATTGGTCATTTATTGATGCTTTCAAACTTCACAGGTGTATTGTGGATGTGGGTATTAACCTTGAAGTTTACCTTAAACTTGAGAAGGACAAAGAGTTAGCTTGGATACACAAGAAGGTTGACTTTACAGAGGGTCTTATTCATGACCATACATACAGGTTTAACGCTACTTATCAAGAGCTTAGAGGTTCTGCCTTTGATTCTGAATCTGCAAGAGATTGTGTGGTTGAACTTGATAAATTTATTGAAGACCTCAATTATGAACTTGAGCCTTTACTTCCTCCAACTATTAAGATAGTATCGCAGAAATGTACTTGGGAGGTTGTAGGTAAAGCTTTAGGTTGGACAAAATGGCCTCAAACTAAGAAAGAGTTTAGAGAACGTCTTGGGGTTGTCAAGGAGTACGATCTAAAACCGGCTGCTAAACCTACTACTAAGTTAACAGTAGCTACAGGGAATTACTCAGCTAAGTTAGCAGAATACTTCGATATAGACCCTAAGAGTGCTAAAACTACTAGGGTGGTTGATGGAGCTTTTAGTAAGGTAGCTTTCATACCCTCTAAGATGACTCAGGTTGAGGTTGTGAAGGATTACCTTCTTAAGTTTTGTGAGTGGGTTCCTACAGAGTATAACTACAAGAAGGATAAAGATGGTAAATTTGAAAGGGACGACAACTACAATCTTATAAAGACTTCTCCAAAGCTTACTGAGGACAGTTATGCTAGTATAAAAGGGGGTATTGGTAAAAGTATTGCAGAGTATAACTCTTACAACCACCGTAGACGCTTCCTTGAGAACAGTAAGGATGATGAAAAAGGTTTATTGAATTTGGTCAGGGAAGATGGTAGAATACCTTGTGGGATAAATGTCTTTGGTACAGCTACAGGGCGTAGTTCTCAATATGGTTGGGTAAATGCTCCCGGCCCCGGTGCTCTATATGGTAAACAGATTCGTAAGTTGATTGTTGCACCAGAAGGGCGTATACTTGTTGGGGCTGATATGAAGTCTGCACAGTTGAGTATTGCAGGGTATTATGCTAGGAACAAAGAGTACCTAGATGCTGTCCTAGATGGTCAAGAGTTTAAACTAGATGACAGTGGTAATGAGGTCATGCACCCAACTACAGGGAAACCTTGGTATGTTGGTGAGTCTGGACACTGTGTTAATGCTAGGGCTTTTGGATTAGTTACTGATGAACAATGGAAAAGAGCTGTAGAAACTCAAGATCAAGAGTTAATTGAGTGGATCGGTACTCAAAGGAAATTATCTAAAGGTGGAAGTTTTGCTACTATCTTTGGGGCATCAGGTAAGAAGGTTGCAACTACGTTAGGTATTCCTGAGAAGAAGGGTAATGCCGCTAGAGAGAAGTTCCTTGGGGATATTGGTCTTGATGAACCTATTGAGATACTTGCCCAAATGACTAAAGAGAAAGTTCATGGTGCAGGAGCTTTCATAGAATTACCTTTTGGGTATTGGGCATGGTGTAAATCACCACACAAATACTTTAACTACTTAGATCAGGGTACAGAAGCTGCTTGTCAGAAGGTAGCAGTTAACTACTTTGAACAGGAGTATAGAGCTAGAGGATTAGATTGTTATAAAATACTTGACGTTCATGATGAATTCATGGTAGAATCTGATCTAGGATGTAAGCATGAGGTAGGAGCATTAATGTGTGAAAGCTACAAGTTTGCTTCTGATGAATGTTTTGAGTGGCACAAAAAGCACAGTAGGTATTTCAAGAATTTAGAATTCCCGTTCAATTTGGATGGTGGCTATAAGTTAGGGAAGAACTATTACGAGGTACATTGATAATAACAACAATTAGGGAGGTTTTATGCAAAGAAAAATGAGTGATAGTTATATGGAGCATATTAAAGATAATCCTGTACAGATATATTGTGTAGAGAAATCAACTAGAGAAATACACATTAATTTAAACACAGAGATTACTGAGCCATATCAGTATGGAGACTTAAACCAAAACTTACGAAGTCTTTCTGGAGAAGACGTAGTTTACTTGCACATTAATTCTCCCGGTGGTAGACTTGACTCTACCTTAGAATTGATACATAACATACAACAATGTAAAGCTGAAGTAGTTGGTTGTCTAGGAGCAGAAGCTAACTCAGCAGGAGGTATGATCTTTTTAGTATGTGATTCTTGGGAGATTCACGATCTTAGTACAATGATGGTTCATATAGCCTCTGGAGGAGCCACTGGAACCCTTCCGAACATGGTTAATAGTACCGACCACCTAAGAGAGTTATCAGCAAGAGTCTTTGAGAAATTCTATAAAGGGTTTTTATCTGATGAAGAAATTGAAGACTTTATGAAGGGAAAACCAGATATGTACCTATTTGCAGAAGAAATTGCAGAAAGATTACAGTATTTACAAGAACACCGTATTGAATTAATAGAAAGAGCACAGGAGGAATTTGAAAATGCAGACGATGAATAAAACTTTAGCACTACAATTACAACAAATCACAGGGATTGACCAGCAGGATGTTTTATCTAGAAAAATCCAATGGGCTAGTCTGTCAACTAGACGTTCTGAATTTCTATCTAATTTAGAGAAGGCTTTACTCCGTGATGGTTTTGTAGTAGGCACTAAAAAACGTAGTAAGGCTTATAGTGATTCTGTAGTAGCTTACGACAAAAAAGTTAATAGTTGAATAGGAGGTATTAATGAATTTAGCTTATAGAGATCATAAAATTATGAAACTACACAATTTAGGGTATAGTAGCCGTAGGATTGCTCTAGAATTGTTTAATAAAGAATCTATGAAGAGTACAGTAAATGATGTTCTTGCACGATATAGGAACAAAGGGTTACTTACCACAAAAGGAGAAGACCTAGCTAAAGTGGATTTAGGAGGCTTTAAGATTGTAACTTCTAAAACTTCTAAAGAGGGTTGCTCTCATATGGTTCTTCCTGACAAACAAGTAAGGGCGGATACCCCTAAAGAGTTCCTTAATTGGATTGGGAAGTACATCGTTGATCGTAAACCTGATGTAATTATTGACCTTGGGGATTTTGCTGACATGGCTTCTTTGAGTTCTTACGATAAAGGTAAGAAATCCGCAGAGGGTAAACGAGTAAATGAAGATATTAAAGGTGCTATAGCTGGTATGAGAGTTATGCTTAAGCCTTTATATGACTTACAACAACAGGAGGTAAAAGATTATGGACGAATCAAGTACAAACCTCGGATGGTTCTTACCCTCGGTAATCATGAGGATCGTATTACCCGACACGTTAATGCAAATCCAGAGCTTGACGGATACCTATCTACCGATAGTTTGCGTTATAGTGACTTTGGTTGGGAAGTAATTCCGTTCCTACAGCCTGAGATTATTAACGGAGTAGGGTATGTCCACTTTGCAGCTAACCCTTTCTCTGGAAAACCTTATGGCGGTAGTGCCTTGAATATACTCCAGAAAGTAGGTACAAGCATGACAGTGGGTCATAAACAAACCTTGGATATTGCAACACGAAATCTTCCTACTACAGGACAACAACAGTGGTTTCTTTGTGCAGGAGCGTGTTATACTCACGATGAACACTATAAAGGCCCACAAGGTAATCATCACTGGCGTGGAGTTATTGTAAAACATAATGTTTGTAATGGTGGCTACTCTCCAATGTTTGTAGACCTAGACTACCTTAAAAAGAAATTCGGTTAATAAAAGGATAAATAATTTATGTCAGAATTTAAGTTACCAAGTAGGTTGTCCCTGTCTGATGTAGCAATGCTGGATGTTTGTGTTGGAGGGTCTTGTGCAGACCTTCCTTTCGAACAGCTTCTAGATATTGCTTATGAGCATGGACTAAACGTTAAACAATCTTATAAGATTGAAAAGGGTCTTCATCGTAACCTACAGAATAAAGTTATTAATGGAGAATATATTATTGCTGAAGAACGTCTTGATGACGCTTGGATCAAATCAGGTAATGCAACTATTGAAGCTATAACAATATGTAGTGGTGATTATGGTATGCGGGATGAATTAAATAGAATGAGAGGGAGGATATAAGAATGAAAAAGAGTCCAGTAAAAACAACAAACATAGCGGTTATAAGTTTCTTATCAGTAGCACTTTTATTTTCAGCAGACCAGACAGGTCGAGAGTGGGATTTAATTGATTCCTTGATTGGTTACATGGATGCAAAAACCCAGCAAATTGAACAAGGAGCTAATAACATTGAGCAGTAAAATAGCATCAGACTTAAAATATTACTCAGATTACTCACAGTACATTGACACAGAGAATAGAGCAGAAAATTGGGATGACTCCGTTGATAGAATCATGGACATGCACCTAGTTAAATATGAAGATAAGATGACACCAGAACTAGAGAAGCTAATGAGCTTCGTATCAAAGTCTTATAAGATTAGAGAGCTTCTAGGTTCACAAAGAGCCTTACAATTTGGTGGAGACCCTATCCTTCAACACCACTCTAAGATTTACAATTGTCTTAGTTCTTTTGCAGACCGTAATAACTTCTTCCAAGAGGCTATGTACTGGTTACTAAGTGGTTGTGGAATTGGTTTTAGTGTACAGTATTGTCACAATGACCTAATACCTAATATTCAACTCAGAACTAAAGGTGTTAAAACTTTTACTCCTGAAGACTCTATTGAGGGTTGGGCAGATTGCTTTGGAGTGCTAAGTAGCTCTTATACTACAGATGATCCTACATTTAAAGAGTATCAGGGTTATCGTATTGACTTTGATCTAAGTAAGATTCGACCAAAAGGAGCTAAGATTTCAGGGGGATTTAAGGCTCCCGGCCCTAATGGTTTACGAGATAGCTTACAGAAGTGTCAGGAGCTTCTAGATAACGCTGTAAAGGACGGTGAAGCTAAGTTTAGACCAATACTAGTCTATGACTTTGTAATGCACATGAGCGATGCTGTGCTGTCTGGTGGGGTGCGTAGAAGTGCAACCATTTGTATCTTCTCACCAACTGACACAGAAATGCTTAATGCTAAAACAGGTAACTGGTTTGTAGATAATCCTCAACGAGGTAGGTCAAATAACTCAGTAGCTCTTGTTAGATCGAAGACTACTAAAGAAGATTTTGAGAGAATCTATAAGTCTGTTAAGGAATTTGGAGAACCCGGTTTCTTGTTTACAGACCACGAAGATTACCTTTATAATCCTTGTGTAGAGATTGGAATGTACCCTCGTACTGAAGATGGTCGTTCAGGTTGGCAAGGTTGTAACTTGACAGAAGGTAACGGGGTAATGTGTACTACTCCTGAAGCTTTCTATCGTATCTGTAAAGCTTCTGCTATTATGGGAACCTTACAAGCTGGTTACACAGACTTTAAGTATGTTGCTAAAGAGTCTAAAGAAATCTTTGAACGTGAAGCTTTGATTGGGTGTTCATTTACAGGTTGGACTAATAATCCTGATGTTATGTTTACTCCTGAAGTACAGCGTAAAGGTGCTGAAATTGTTAAGAAGTGGAATAAAATTGTTGCTGACCTTATAGGTATTAATCAAGCAGCCAGAACCACTTGTACAAAGCCCAGCGGTAATGCTTCAGTTATCTTAGGTAGAGATTTTTCTTGTGCTTCTGGTATTCACGGAGAACATGCTCCACGGTACTTTAGACATATGCAAATGAATAAGGACGATGATGTAGCACAATTGTTTGCTGAGTTCAACCCTGAAGCTGTAGAAGATTCTGTATGGTCTGCTAGTGGGACTGATTGGGTTTTCGCTATACCAGTTGTAGCTAAACCAGATAGCTTGTTTAAGAAAGATTTGCTTGGTGTTAAACAGTTAGAACTTGTTAAACTTACTCAACAGAACTGGGTTGAATTTGGGACTAACGTTGATTTATGTGTGAAGCCCACAGTAAGGCATAACGTATCTAATACTATTCAAGTTGAGGATTGGGAAGAGGTTAGAGAATACTTGTGGGAGAATCGTCATAGCTTTGCTGGTGTAAGTTTGCTATCAGTAAGTGGTGACAAAGACTACAAGCAAGCCCCTTTTGTGGAGGTATTTACTTCACAACAATTACTTGACAAGTATGGTGATGCTTCTTTACTTGCTAGTGGCCTTATCATAGATGGACTACACGCTTTCAATAACGACCTTTGGGATGCTGTAGACGCTGTTATGGGTCTTGGTGACTTCTCTGAAGAGAGCCATGTTAACCTTCTCAAGAAGGATTGGATCAGGAGAGCTAAACAATTCTCTTCTAGATATATGAATGATGATCTAAAATTAACTGGTTATTGTTTGAAAGATGTGTATAATCTTCATAAATGGTTAAAGGTTACTAGAGACCTAGTAGATATTGATTGGACTAAAGCTGATCTTAAACCTAAATACACAGATGTAGATACATTAGGTTCAGTAGCCTGTGCAGGAGGACAATGCGAGTTACCTTGGTAAATATATATATATATAAGTGTTGACAAAGAACCCTATATGAGCGATAGTGGCTTGTATGGGGTTTTTTACTTTTAACAGGAGAAGCTAAATATGAATAGTAAAATAGTATTACTAAATGGCCCAGCAGAGTGTGGTAAGAATAGGGTCACAGCAGCTACCACAAAACTCTTACACACAGTTGATCGACGCTGTAAGGATAAACTCTTTAAGCTTGTTCAGGAATTGTTCTGTGTATCTGAAGAAAGGTTTTGGGAGATTTATAATGATCGTGAGATTAAGGAAACCCCTTTACCCGACTTTATGTTGTCAGGGATTGAGTTGGCACAATTGCAAAGTATTACTGGAATTCCTGTAAATAAAATGTATACTTTGTACAACAACAAAATCTCTATATCTATTAGGGAAGCAATGATTTATGTATCTGAAATTATCTGTAAGCCAGCTTTTGGGGAGGATTATTTCGGGGTTGCTAGAGCTAACACTATACAGGATAATGAATGGGCTATAGATGATTCGTGTGGTTTTGATGATGAAATCAAGCCTACCATTGACAAGCTTGGTCAGGAGAATATATTATTGATCCGTATCAAAGGTAGAGGGGACTTCAATAATGATAGTCGTAGTTTTATTTCTGATGGTATTGTGGATTACACTGTAGACATTTATAACAGTTCTACCGAAGAAGCCTACATGAATTCTATGTTGGAACTAATTACTAATTTTTACACAGGAGTTTAGAATGTTTACTCAAGATGAACTTAAAAAGTTACTAACTTACGATAGAGACTCTGGGGAGTTACGTTGGAATGGGACTAGGCGAGGAGTCATTGGTAGAAATTCAATAGCAGGGGGTGAGTTTGTTGGGAAGGTGAATAAGAAAACATATTACAGGCTTCAAATAAAAGGTTACAACTTTTTTTCTCATAGAGTTATATGGTTTATGGAAACCGGAAATTGGCCCGAAGAAATAGATCACATAAACGGGGATGGTACGGATAATAGTTGGGGAAATTTAAGGGAAGTTTCTAGGAAAGAAAACCTCAGAAATAAGAAGCTTTATACGGTCAATTCTAGTGGAGTTTCTGGAGTATGCTTTAACAATCTTATCTGTAAATGGAGAGCGTATATACAAGTTTTAGGTAAGCAAAAACATCTTGGACTCTTTGTTAATAAAGAGGACGCTGTTACTGCTAGGAGGATTGCAGAAATTAAATACGGCTACCATGTAAATCATGGACAGGATAGACCTTTATGATGTACCTTACGGCTTTTTGTTTATCGTTTATCTCTATATTTATGAAAGGGTTCTGTCAACAGAATATGATCCACCGCAGAAGAGGACTTATGCTCCCATCTAGTTGGGTATTGTCTATAGCAGAATTATTCATAGCCGGAATATTTGTAACTAACTTCTTGACAGCAACTTTATTGGGGAGTATTATCCTTGCATTGGTTATCGGAACCGGAGGAGGTTTAGGTTGTATATGTAGCCTTGACGCTCACGATTGGGTAACTAAGAAGATTTATAAATGGCATCTTAAATAGGGGGAAATTATTATGTGGGGTATTACTATAGCAATAGTGTTCATAATTTTAGTTGTTTGGGGTTGTATTAAATAATAAATAAGGAGATATTATTTTATGTCAAGAAAAAACCGAGGTCAGAGAAATACTCGTAAAGAAAAGAAAGAAAGCGAAACGGTATATTCCCCTACAGAGAAATTTGTAGTTAAATACAAAAGGGATGTACCGCCAATTAAACCTATGAATAAAAAGCAGGAAGATTATATGTATTCAATTAATTGCAATCCCTTGACAATTGCAACTGGATATGCTGGTACTTCCAAAACGTACTTACCAACAGCTATAGCTTGTGATATGTTGAAGTTAGGAAGTATTGAGAAAATTATCTTGACAAGACCTAATGTGTCTGAGAGTAAAAGTTTGGGGTTTTTCTCTGGAGATTTAAACTCTAAGATGAAAAATTGGTTACTTCCTGTCCTAGATGTTATGGTTGAACGATTAGGAACTGGTATGGTAGACTACTGCATTGGAAAAGGACAGATTGAGTTTGTACCAATGGAAGTTATTAAAGGACGATCATTCAATAATTCCTTTGTAATTGCTGATGAAGCAGAAGACCTTACATATCAAGAGGTTAAGAAGGTTATCACTCGTTTGGGGCTAGATTCTAAATTGGTTCTTGCAGGAGATATCACTCAGAAAGACCTTAGAGGTAAAAGTGGGTTAGCTATTGCACTTAATATGGCTAAAAGTAATGAAAACTTAGGCTGTGGATGGGTTGACTTTAATGAGCCATATGATATAGTGCGTTCTGAAACGGTCAAGAAGTGGATTCTTGGATTTAATAAATATGAGAGGGGTGATTGATATGAAATTAGGTGTACATAAGTGTCATCCAGATGCAAAGATGCCCTTCTATGCAACAGAGGGTTCAGCTTGTTTCGATATTGCTGTAGTCCTTGATACAGATGTTGCTGTAATGGAACCCGGACAAACCGTGGTGTTTGGTACAGGGCTTAAGCTGGACATTCCAAAGGGTTATCAACTAAAGCTCCACGTTCGATCCAGTACAGGGATTAAGAAGAGTCTTATGCTGGCTAATGTCACTGGTATTATTGATAGTGACTATGTAGAAGAACTTAAAGTGGCTCTGTATAATCGTAGTGGAGGTGATGTACACGTTATCTCTGGTGCTGTATTAGCTCAAGCAGAGCTACAACCTGTGATTCAGTGTGATTTTGAGGAGCTTGAGTATGCTCCTTTACAGAAGACTTCTCGTAATGGGGGGATTGGTTCTACAGATACTGAAGAAAACCCTTGGAATATCAATACAGGAGTTCAACCTGTTAAAGATAACCAGATTGTTGAAGTTGTTTTTGCTAATGGAGATATTGCTAAGAATCTTACAGCTTTAAATTGGTATTGGGGTGCTGATGTTGTTCTTGATGATAAGATTGTTAAGTGGAGGTGTCCAAAGTGAATAACCACAGTACTAATATACTCTACATGGATTTAGCTAAAAGAGTTGCACAAGAATCTTACTGTGTACGTCAGAAGGTTGGTGCAGTTATCGTTACTGAATCTGGTGGATTATATTTAGGCTTTAATGGTACACCTTCTGGATATGCTAATGTTTGTGAGTTGCCAGATGGAACCACAGACCCTATGGTTATTCATGCAGAAGAGAATGCTTTAGCTAAGATGTTAAGAGAGGGGGTATCAGCTAATGGGTCTGTAGTTTATATAACATTAAGCCCTTGCAATGAGTGTACGAAGATGCTACACTCCATAGGAGTAAGGGATATATACTATGGTTCTGCATATAAATATACAAGTCACTTTGACAACTATATAAACCTTGGTATGAAATTTCACTGGATGGGAGAATAAATATGGCAGATTATGATATTAGACAAGATGATGGAAGTGTAATTGATAAGATTATCTTTGCAGACGGTAACGAGTCTGGTGCTACTTACATTAGATTAGACTCTGACGGAGATATAGAGCTTAATGATAGCTATATTAAATCTTCAGATTTAACACTCTATATCAAAGCCTTACAAAAGGCTCAATCTCTTGGGTGGGGGACATAAATATGATTATAGAATTATCAGATGAATTTAGAATTGATAGAGATAAGTATAACCACACTCTAGAAGTCTATAAAGAAGTTACAAACAATAAAACCAAAGAAGTTAATATAAAATGGGTTATTGTTGGTCATTATGCAACTTTAGAGCAGTGTATTAATTCTGCTTCTAGTTATAAGGTACTCAATGAGAACACTCAATTGAAATTTGAAGAGTATTTGAAACTACTTAATGTACATAATGAAGTCTTCTATAAGAAGGTTAGTGTATGATTTCAGCTAAGATTATAGCGGATTCTATTAGTGAATATGGAGACCGAATAACTACATTTGAGTTAGAATACCCACGTTTTATTCATGGTGAGTTGATGACACATAGGTTGTTCAGTCGTAATGCTGCATCAAGTAGAGCTATCCCAATTAATAAGATGATGGATCAGGTCTTGACAGCACCAGCTATGCCTGTAGAATGGGGTCTTAATAAGTCTGGTATGCAAGCAGAGGAGAAGCATAAGTCTACTTCAACCTGTGAATGGGCTTGGAAACAGGCTGCTGAAAGGGCAGTTGTGAGTGCTAGAGAACTACAAGGCTTAGGTCTACACAAGCAGATTGTCAATCGTGTACTGGAACCCTTCCAGCTAATGAAGACGATTGTTACAGCTACTGAGTTTGATAACTTCTGGTGGTTACGTTGTCACCCTGCTGCACAACCTGAGATTCATGTACTTGCAGATAAGATGTATGAGTTATATACTCAAAACGAACCTAATATTCTTAAGCCGGGAGAATGGCATGTACCTTATGTTTCTGTCGAGTGGTGTGCTGGGGGTTCAGGGATTATATACGGCAGGGAGGGACTAACAAGCTTAACACTAGAGGAAGCCCAAAAGATTTCAGCTTCATGTTGCGCTCAAGTATCGTATCGTTTACTGGATTGGTCATTAACTAAAGCTGTTAAGATTTTTGATATGCTAGTTACCATGACACCAGTACATGCGAGTCCTTTTGAACATATTGCTACACCAATGCACTTTATAAGTGTGTACCGTATGCTTGATCGTGATATGGGGCAAGATGGAGAGGTTTGGGAAAGAGGGATTACTCACTTAGGTAAGTCTGGATATTTTTGGAGCGGGAATTTAAAAGGCTTCATTCAATACAGACAATTGCTTGACAACAATACCTGTTGGAAGTACAGTTAAGGACTAAATCGAATTTTAGTTAAGGACTAAATCGAATTTTAGTTAAGGACTAAAAGGGATTTTAGTTAAGGACTAAAAGGGATTTTAGTTAAGGACTAAAAGGGATTTTAGTTAAGGACTAAAAGGGATTTTAGTTAAGGACTAAAAGGGATTTTAGTTAAGGACTAAATAGAAATAAGTCTACAAGGATACTATGTAGGTTTATAAAATTAAGTCTACCAAAATTGGGAGAGAAATATGAACCACCCACAAGTCTCCCCAACGTAAGCTAAGTTGATATTGGAGATAATCTATCACACATATGTAGTGAATGCAAACTGATTATAGGAGGTTAAAATGAAGGTTGAAAGTAAAGAGGTAAGAGTACCCGTGGAGGTATTAACAGAGTTTTTCCTGAATCACGGAGAACCTCATAAAACAAATATAGAGTATCAAATTTTTGTTAACCCTTTAGAAGATGATCGTCAAGTGACAGTTAAAGAAATATTCATTAATAGTGATGGTGAGTCTGAAGAAGATATCATACTTTGTATTCCTGTTGCTTGTGTTGAGGTGTTTACAAATGTTCTCCTAAAGTATGCAAGAAATGAAACACCTAAAGATTTTGCACTAGAAAGGGAAACAAAAGAAATGTTAATCAGTAATAAGGTATACTGTTTCGGTTGTATAGAATCTTTTATACCAGAGGAGGAATACTGATGGAAGAACTAGATATAAATAAACGCCATGAGGAATTTATACTTGATGTAATTAATTCTTCAAAAGTAAAAAAAGTAACTTGCAAAATAATAGGGGAGCATACCCCTAAAATTGAAGGTTTTAGAAAGACTAAAATTGTTATTGCAGGGGTAGTGTTCTTTGTGGTATCATTTGAAGATATAACAGATTTTTATACTGAGGATGCTTTACAATAAACATATAAAGGAGTTATAAAGTATGTCACCAAATGAATTCCTAGAAAAACACGAAGAAGTTATAGCTGCTGTAGAGGCACGTTGTAAAGCTGACGGTGTAGACTGTAGGGTGATTGATAAGGTTAGAGCAAGTAATTACAGAGAAACGTGGTTTATCATTGACATGGAAATTTATAAAGTGTTTAATAATGGTCAAACAACTAACCATGAATACCTTGGAGTATACTCAAATGGACAACACTACTAAAAAGAAAGATAGGAACTTTGTACATAAGCACATGGAACGTTTTAACAAACCAAAAACCCATAAGGACAATAAGAACGATTACAAACGTAAACCTAAACATAAGGAAATAGAGGAGGAGTGATGTTACAAGCACTAACAACATGGATAAACACAGACAATTTTAAATTAGTATTTTACTCTATTGAGTTTATAACAATGTCTGCAATTATAACTAACGCAATACACCAGTGGTAACTTTTAAGATATAATAATAATAATGAAAATAAAGGTTGATTAGCTCTACAGGTTGTATATAATAGCTACAACTTAAACAAACGAGAGGCTTTAAAACATGATCCCGAATCAAACAGGTGTTCAAGCAGTAGTATCCGGTAACATGGAAACTGCACAGGCTAAAATTAAAATGAGCAGTCATATGGTTGACCTTCTTTCTAGTCGTGTTTACACAGATAAGATTTCTGCTGTTATTCGTGAGTTATCCTGTAATGCTTGTGATGCACAGGTTGCAGCTAACGTAACTACACCCATTGAAGTTCACTTACCCACTCGTTTTGAGCCTTACTTTGAGGTTAAAGATAACGGTACTGGTTTGTGCCATGAAGATGTTATGGATTTGTATGTAACATATGGTGCTTCTACTAAGCAAGAATCTAATGATGCTGTAGGTTTCATGGGTATTGGTTCTAAGTCTCCATTCAGTTATGTAGATGCCTTCACAACAACATCTAACTTCAAGGGTGTTAAACGTGTGTACAGTGTGTATAAGAACAAGGGTATTCCAGAGGTAGTATTGCTTTCTACAGAAGACACTACTGAATCTAACGGTTTAGCAGTTAAAGTTTCTGTCAAAGAAGGAGATATCTATAACTTTGAAGTTAGTGCTAGGAAAATTTACTTCTTCTTTAACGTAGCACCTACTTGTAACTTTACTCTTGATTCTCTCAAAGATAAGATTGATGTAGACACTAGTGAGTTTTCTACATACCCTAATGATTACAGTTCAGAAATTAAAGCTGTTATGGGTCAAGTTGCATATGCAGTACCTGACAGTGACTCCCTTCGGAAACTGCAAACATTAGTTAAGAAGCGTAACCTTGTTATCAAGTTTAACATCGGTGAGGTACAACCCGCAGCCAGTAGAGAACATCTGTCTAATGATGAAAATACAAGCAAGAACCTTGAAGCTAAACTGGACAGAATATATACAGTTTATAAACAAGAGATTCTAGATAAATCTCAAGAGTTTGATACAGTACGAGAAGCTTATGCGTATCTTACAAACGCTCTTGGTTCAAACAAAGCTAACCTTGAGCTAAATTATGGTGGTAAAAGTTATGAAGATTGGAACAAAAGTATTGAAACTGCTATTGATTCTATCAATAATACTTTTACAGGTACAATGTACGAGAGGGATTCTGGTTGGGGAAGTAAATCTTGCAATATGAATACAGTTATTTATGCACCTAGCTTAATACTAGGAAGTCATACCAATAATATTTCCTTCTTAATTAAAGACCTTAAATCCGGTGGGGTTGGAGCTTACAAAAGTGCAATGCCGAAAGGTACTAGTGGGTTTGTTGTTGACAATCGGAAAGAAGCAGAAGATATTTGTAAGCAGTTGATTTTTAATGTTAATAGTGTTACCTTCTATAAAGCTTCTGAGATTCATAAACCAATTAAGTCAGTTAAAAGTAACCCTGTTATTAAAGTTATTAAGAAGCAGGAAGGTGGTAGAGCTTATACTTCTACGCTAGAGATTGACCTTAAGAGTATAAACAAAATAGCTGTGTATGTTTCTGCTAATAGAAACGGTTACAATGACCATAACGGGAATTACCACAGTAACTTACATGATGTATTTTCCCTTGTTACTGCTGGTATATACTCTTCTATATTTGTTGTACCTAAATCAGTGTTGAAGAAAATCCACAATGTTAACCTACGAGAGCTTTCACCAAAGCTTACTGAAAGCAAGGTAACTAAAGCAATGATCCGTAATAAAGCTTTAGGAAGGTTTAACACTTATAAGCTTGACAAAGAGTTGTATCGAGTGTTTAGCTCCTCAGAAGAAATTACACCACAATACAAAAGGGTTAATAGGGAAGCTAGTATTAGGTATGATAGAACTTTAGATGTACAATGTGATAGAATTATGGAATTTGTTACTTTTCACTCTAAAACTCAGAAGTTGATTAACAGGGTTTGTGGGTATACTGGTAACTTAGCTTCTGTTAAGGATAAACTTACTAACAAGTATAAGTTTTTGGAAAACTTTTCAACTACTGATACAGAATCTATAAAGTATGTTAAGTGTTTAGTTAAAGCACAAGATTCAGGTGAATTTAATACTTGACACAAGGTTTAACAACAAGTAATATAACTTTAAATTAATTGAGAGGATATAAATATGAGTACAAATAATGTTGGTTGTTTAAGTGAAGCCCAAAAAGAAGATATCTATGCTCTGTGGGAAGAGGGCGGTGTAACTAAAACACATCTAGCAGCTCAGTTTGATGTTTCTACACGAACCATTGGTAGGGTTATTGATTCTTTTGAAGAGGAAGAAGAATATTCGAACTCTGAAGAAGTCGAATCAGAGCTTTACGATCCACTTAAACTCAATTGTAAAGCACTTGGGTATAAGGTGGGTGACTTGTTTAAATACAAAGAGGGTATAGATGAATATGATATGACTTTTGAACCTGATTCTATTCTTTCATTATCTAGTGATGATGGTTCTATCCTCCCTTTGTTTGTAGAGGAGGGTTATCCTACGGAGATGGAACACTATGAGTACCTGAGCTTTGTAACCCCTTGTGAAGAAGTTCTTGAAGACACAAATGAAACCTTTTGTGAAGATGCTGAATACCAGTTTGAGGAATATGTTGAAGTAACTAATTTAGGTCATGTGTACACTAATTACAATGCTCTCGCTGATAAGCTTAATTTGAAAGGCTTTAAATCTGGTGAAAAACCAACAAAAGGGGGAGTTTATGTTGTACTCGCGGCAACTCCACACCCTGATACAGGGTTAATTGTATACGTTATTGAGTCCTTGTCAGGAGAACAGTATATGATTTCGGGGTATGGTTTATCTTCTCATAAAGGAACAGAAGGGAAATATACTTTAATCCCCGGCAGTATTATCGTAATTCAGTATAAAGGTGAGGTATACACTGTAGATGCTTCTCATGGTTCCTTTGATGCAATCGTAAACTATTGTAGTCAAGGTTGGTATGATTCTGCTGTAAACTTAGCTCAACCTATCAAGGCTATCACAGAGTTCACCAAAGGCGATGTAACAGTCTCTAACGGTCATGTGATGTATATGGGTGATGAAGTTAATGATGGACTAGCTCTGGCTATCTTACGTCTTATGGAAGAAGGTGACGAAGGATTTAAGAAGCTTGTAGCTTTCTTGGGTAAAGTTAAAAAGAACCCTTCTTATAAGTCTCGTATGGAATTGTTTGGGTTTATTAAGGCTGCTGACATTGAGATTACCGACTCTGGTGACTTGATTTGTTGGAAAGGTATTAAGGATGATTGGACAGACTGTTATTCAGGTTCTATTGATAACTCAATTGGTGCTATCGTTACAATGGAACGTACAGACGTTAACGATGACTCTAACCAAACCTGTAGTGCTGGGCTACACTGTTGTGCTAAGAGCTACTTAGATTCCTTCTATGGATCACGAGTGGTCAAGGTGTTGGTTAACCCTGAAGACGTTGTATCAATTCCCACAGACTACAATGATGCTAAGATGCGAACCTGTAAGTATGTAGTTATTGAGGAAGTTACAGAGCTTTAAATAATATGAGAAAACGGGTTGACATAGGGCAGGGAAGCCCCTATCATTGCCTTATTGAAATCAAACGAGAGGAATTAATATGTTAGATAAAGCTGTTGTACTAGAGAGAGCAATCCGTTGGAGAGCAATAGCAATGGTAGCCGTCCTCAACAAAGAGAGTGGAGCTGGAGATACAGCCTTCGCAAATGGAAGTGCTTATATTGATGTTCTTAACGTACCTTGGAATAAACAAGAGGGAGTCTTGACAAGAGAAAGTATTCAACTGTATGCTGATGGGCTAGCAACTAAGTTTATACTTGAAAGTGGAAATAACTTGATGCAATTTCTAGATGATAATGTTAAACTTGAAGTCCTAGAGATTGTTACACAATAAATAACAAGGATACGCTGTGTTGAAATCTGGATAAGCTGTAGTCCAGAGCGTGAGAGCACATACAGTGCCTAATTAAGGGCTGGAAGCTTAACAGGTTATAAGCAGTCCCCTCATAAGGGAAAGATAGGGAGTTCAAGTCTCTCACGGCCCACCAAATTTAAGGAGAAAGATTGATGACTAGAATTAATTTAATTGATCCAGAAGAACTTCACGACCAGCATCTTGTAGCGGAATATCGTGAGTTATTCATGGTGGGTTCTTCTTTACAAAGATCGCTTAAATCACCAAATTGGAACTTGGCAAAAATTCCAAAATCCTTCACGCTCAATAAAGGTCACGTTTCTTTCTTTTACGACAAAGGTCGATATCTGTCTAAGAGGTATAAACTCTTGATTAAGGAGATGAAAAATAGAGGCATGAATCCCGATCCAGATAGAGTATTTAAACGTGAACAATGGCCCGATGAATTTTATCTAGATTGGGTTGCGTCCGACCACGATAAAGATATCATTCGTGAGAGGATACAAGAGAAAATTGATATGAAACCTAACTGGTATAAAAAAACGGTGGTTACGAGTATGGCTACAATTTAATGGAGTACCTTGTAATGGACAGTAAGATAGCTTTTGTATTTCCCGGTCAAGGTTCACAGAAGATAGGGATGCTATCAGCGTTAGCAGAGAAGTTTGATATAGTAACTTCTACCTTTGCAGATGCGTCAGATGTTTTAGGGTATGACCTTTGGGATTTAGCTCAAAACGGTACTCAAGAAGACATTACTAAGACTGAGTATACTCAACCCTTACTACTTACAGTTAGCGTAGTAATGTGGAGAGTTTGGATTCAAGAGGGAGGTACAAAACCCGCTTTCATGTTAGGTCATAGTATGGGAGAATGGTCTGCTCTAGTTTGTGCCGGTGTGGTTGAATTTAAGGATGCTGTTCGTCTAGTGCGTAATCGTGGTGCTTATATGCAGGAAATTGGGGAAGGTGCTATGGCTGCTGTTATTGGTTTAGACAGTGATACAGTTAAGTCTATTTGTGCTGATGCTTGCCAAGGTGAAGAAGTTACTGCTGTAAATTTTAATTCTCCCGGTCAGGTAGTTATTGCAGGAAAATATTTAGCTGTAGAAAGGGCTATTAAGGGTTGTAAAGAAGCTGGAGCTAAACGTATTTTTCATTTACCCGTAAGTGCTCCATTTCATACAAACCTTATGCAACCAGTAGCAGATAGATTAACAGTGGACATTATGAGTACAAAGTTTTATAATCCAGAAATACCAGTTGTACACAATGTCAACGCCCAAACTGAGGATGACCCTGAACGCATCAAACAGTTGATGATAGAACAAATATGTAGTCCTGTTCTTTGGGTTGACTGTGTGAAGACATTAACTTATAATGGTGTTACCTCCATAGTTGAATGTGGTGCTGGAAGGGTACTTAGTAGGCTTTGTAAACGTATTGATAGTACGTTAGAGATATACCAAATTAAGGGAGTATAGTGTAAGGGATTAACACAGGGGTCTTCTAAACCCTTAATCTAGGTTCGAATCCTAGTATTCCCGCCAAACAAATAAAGCTTGACATAAACATTTAACTTAGTTAATATACTCAAACGTTAAACAAATAGAGGTATTAAGAATGTACGGAAATGATTACAACAGTAACTTCGGAACATTTTTCATCATATCCATTATTATCTTGATGATATTAAGTGGGTTAAGTTATAGGGCAGAAGCGTATTGTAAGCCTGTAGAGGCTCTTAGTGATAAACAGGTACAAACACTCTACCAATCCTATAACTACGGTGTAAGGTATGATATGGGGCTTACACTGGCAGCTATAGCTTGGAAGGAGTCTAACGCTGGTCTTTACCCTATTAATATTAGTGATCCCTCTTTTGGAGTACACCATATCCTTTTGACAACAGCCATGAAACGTTCTAATACAAAAGACACCAGTTATCACAAGAATATGTTAGCTTCAAGTTTATTAGCTCATGATGTTAGTGCTTCTTATGCCATTAAAGAAATTAAATATTGGTTTAAATATCATAAAGGTGATTGGTTTAAGGTTTGGTCTTCATATAATGCTGGATTTAATATAAAAGCTGGTGTAAAGTATGCTGAGAGTATACAAAAGAAAGTTAATCTTATTAAAAGATGTCTAATAGCAGGAGGTTAATCATGAAGTTCATTATAAGGTTTATTGATTATATAAGAATTAAGTGGACAATCAGAAAAATTAGAGCTAAGTTGGTAACTATATCTAAAGCTAATAGGGAGACCTCTGAAGATGATGCAGTTCAACGATGACATAGAAGCAGAAGAACACCTTATATCTTGTGGGTTTACTAAGAAACAAGATAAGAAAGAAAATAAAAAGAAAAGATTGTTATTCAAAGATAACATGGGTAATATTATGGAAATCAGAAAGGGACAAGTGTTTTTTGATATTAAACTTTAAAACTAGGAGCACCATTATGAAAGTTGTAGACTTTAAGACACAGAAACAAACAACATTTGCAACTAGGCACAAAGAACATATTAGTCGGAAGACTAAGAAAGCTGCTAAAGAGCTTCGTACTTACCGTAAGAATAGGCACGAGTGGTGGAATCTCTATATAGACTAGCGGGGGGTATTATATGTACTACAAAGAAGCAACAATAGTAATTGATGAATTTGATGGAGTAGACCTAAAGGTTTTCCAAGAGTATCCTATGGGGTCTGGTAATGTGTCCTTATACATTGATGGGGGAAAGTATACAAGTGGTTATGAGAACGTTCTACGAGGTCTAGAGCACTGTTACCTAATATACTTGATGATGAATGGAACACAGATGCCTATACCAGCTAAAGCTTTCCTTGATAAACACATTAAGGATGCACTAGATTCATCAGATATTAATTATCTTAAAAATAAAGCTTGCATTAAATAACCAAAGGTCTATACTGTGTATACAAACTTAAAGAGAGAAGGGAATTGTTTCGGTTCCCTTAACAATAGAGGAAGATATTATGAGTAACCAAGATAAAGTATCAGTAAAACGTAACTTAATCAAAGACTTAGTAGAAAGCACTAAGGGTCGTACTTTCCAAGTAACACACTTTCGTAAGACTCCAAAGCTTAATAAGGCTACTGGTGAGATGGAAACTATGTCTACTATGGACTGTCGTACAGGCGTTACAAAGCACCTTAAAGGTGGCGAGAGCACCATCAAGCATGTAGAAGACCTTATCGGTGTTTGTAAGATGGAGCGTAATGCTCTTGGTCGATTTGAAGAAGGCCAGTACCGCTCATTTAGTGCTGATCTTGTTACAGAGGTTAAGTTCCAAGGTGTTACTTACAATTTTTCAGAGTAAACATAATGGAATCTACTATATTGTCTAAAGAGCAAATGTATGCTCTGAGAATTGGAGGGTTAGTGTTTGTGAATTCCCTTGAAGAATCTAAAGAGGTTGAAAGGTTAACCTCTATCGGGGGAACTCGCAGAACTGCACAAATGACTAATGATGAATTTAATCGCTTGGAGAGGAAATAAACATGGCTACAGTATGCCCTATAAAGAAAGAAGATGGCTCTGCAAACCTAGATTACACTGTAACAGATGATTACTTGTTATCAGAGCACAGTTATGGAGCTAATTATAAAAACACTTGTATTGTAAAGTGTGCTAGGCTTGAGGACGCTGTTAATTTTCTAAAAGTGTTGTATACTCAACACGAGAATGTTATTACTTTAAACATTAAAGAGGGGTAATATTATGGAGACAACTATATATTGGGCACAACAGCTTATAAGCCTTCAGGAGGACTTTAAACATAAGAATTATGATACCTCTTTGGGGTTTGCTGAGGTCTGTTGTAGGGCAGCTCTAGGGGCTGCTAAAGGTGGTCATGAAAGTATATCTGAAGAAATATTAGACCTTAGGGATTTAGCTTTGAAAGAACACCAAGTAAGGAGTATATAGTTATGATTATAGAATGTCATTGGTGCGAAAGACCTATTCTTCCTACGGTGGAGGCTTGATTAGTAAAGGGACAATTACAGCGTTAAAACGTTTGCAACCCTAAAGGAATGGAAAAGCTTGTTATAGGTATGTGTGGCATCTTGAGGAAATTTGATATGGGACTAAAACGAATTTTAGTTTAGGACTAAAACGAATTTTAGTTTAGGACTAAAACGAATTTTAGTTTAGGACTAAAACGAATTTTAGTTTAGGACCAAATCGAATTTTAGTTTAGGACCAAATCGAATTTTAGTTTAGGACCAAATCGAATTTTAGTTTAGGACCAAATCGAATTTTAGTTTAGGACCAAATCGAATTTTAGTTTAGGAGGGCTTACCCTGACAAACTTAAAAACTGTATGCACCAAAACAGTGCGTAGCTAATGATAATGATTATCACTCGCTGTGGATAACTTGTGGCAAGGATAACCTGTGGATAACTCATTTGTCAAGTGTATAGAAAAATAAAGTTATACCCTTGAATGATAATCAATCGCATTACCCAAAAGTCGCCCGCTCTCCCTCCGGGGTCGTTCGATAACTTATTATAACTTATTAAAAAACAAAAAACAACCCTTTATTTCATTTATTTTTATTTTATTTCAATAATACACTAAAAAACCCTGTAAGGCCCAGAATCCCTTTCTAAGCTATTTAAGCCTTAAGTGATACAATCGCATTACCCATACCCGTGGAATGGCTTAGATCGCATTCTATGAGGTCAAATATACCGAATATTTGTTAAAGCTTGGCATGATAAGTGCATATGGTCAAAAGTGGGTCGTTAATCCATTATATCAAAAAATTAAACAAAAAACAACCCATAAATAAAAATAAATTAAATTATATAAAAGCTTGACGTTTTCTATAGAGTTGATATAATGACTACACACACAAACAAAAGAGAGCGTTTAAAATGGCAAACTGGCATACCGAAACAATGGCAAAAATGAAAAACCTTTCTATTGAATCATTATATTACATTTATGATGATGCAAACAAAGCTGCCGAAATAGGCGAGAAAATAGGGAATCCAAAATCAGGACAATACCGGGATGAAGCCCATTATGCCGCAATGGAAATAAAGGCCCGGAAATAAACCTAAAATAAACCTTGCAAAGGATTGTGAGGTTGATACAATGACTACACACACACAAAAGAGAGCATTTAAAATGTTAATTTTCAACTATCCGAGTAAAAAAGTTTTAAAAGAAAATGTCGGTCAACCTCTTGACTTTATAGAAACTAGCATTTTTGGAAATGAATACTTGACAGACGGATTTTTAACTGGTGCGAATCGCCCGCATATAACTGGAATAGGTCGTGAGTTTTTTGCGAATGTTACAATGGAAAACGGGCTAATTAAATCGGTAAAATAAACCTAAAATAAACCTTGCAAAGGATTGTGAGGTTGATATAATGACTACACACACACAAAAGAGAGCGTTTAAAATGAAAATGAGAGCCACACACCAAAAAACCGGGCAAGTTTTATACTTTCAAAAAGAAAACAGTGAACTTGCTTTTCCAGCTTTTCGTAAATTTCTAGAGTCTAATTTTCCAGAAATTGATTCTGTAAAAAGCTTGACAATGGCAAACAATTTTAGAGTCTATTCTGTAGTTAAAAATTATGGTCGGAGCTGGTAAAATGAAAAAGCACTTGACAATGACAGGTATCAATGCTGGAAAAACTTATTGCTCAGAAGAGAGAAATTCTCTTGACAGGTATTGCCATTTACCGTATGTAGCAAAACCTTTGATTTGGGCTAAAATAAATATAACTTGCAAAGGTTGTATTGATATGTTAGAAAGCACCTATGAAGAAGAACAGCTTGAATTGTTTTAAATAAACCTAAAATAAACCTTGCAAAGGATTGTGAGGGTTGCTATAATGACTACACACAAAGCGAATCGAAACGGTTCGTTTCAATACACACAAAAGAGAGTAAAAAAAATGTTAACTTCTACCAGTTTACAACACAAAAAAGTTAAATTAAATATTATTCGCGCTATGCATAAATCAATGAATCAAAACGTAGCGCATGTAAGAAACAAAAAAGGCGAGGCATTTATTGCGGTACGATACGACCACACAAACGATTCTTTTGAGTTTACAAATAGAGCTGGTAAAAATTTAGCTAATATGATTGGGACAGCTTATATTATCAAAAGCTATGACGAAAAAATAGCAAGTGTTTTTTATCCAGAATACAAACCTTGCCGATTGAAAAGAACATATGACATTTTCTAAAATAAACTAAAAAAGCCCTTGCAATAATTGTAAGGGTTGATATAATGACTACACACACACACAAAAGAGAATTTAAAAATGGAAATTGTAAAAATTATTAAAAGCGTAAAAACCTTAAAACCGAAAATGACTACCACCGATAAAAAAGCCATTAAGGAATTTAGAAATATCCGAAAAAATAGGCATAATAAATGGTTGACAATAGACTAAATTTTATTGTAAAATATAAGTAACAAATTAAATTTTTCTTAAAAAGGTAAAAATTATGAAATACTTTTTGTATGTAATTCTAGCAAGTGTAATATTCGCCTCTTTGATCGGCTGTGAAAATGGTGGAAGAGTCTCACATACTTACAAAGTGTGCCATATCCCACCGGGAGAAAAACTTGACGTTTGCAATTACCACGTTTACGAAGAAATACTTTAAACTAAAAATAAACTAAAAATAAACCTTGCAATAATTGTAAGGGTTGCTATAATGACTACACACAAAGCGAATCGAAACGGTTCGTTTCAATACACACAAAAGAGAGCGTTTAAAATGTCAAAATCTCAAAATGTCAAACCTATTAAAATTTCAGGTTGTTATAGTGGAGCGGGTAAAAAATTCAATAAATTCGCTATAAGCTTAAAAGGTAATTCAAAAACAAATTGTCCTACCACCACAAGCGAAAAAGACACTTGCCCGGATACTTGCCCATTAAAAGACTCGGGTTGTTATGCGAAATATAGCTTTTTGGGTAATTACTGGAAAAAATTATCTAATGGCGAGGTGAAAAACTCATTTGATTTTGCGGGTTTAATTAGTGCTATTCGCAAACTTCCAAAGGGCGCAATCTGGCGACATAATCAAGCCGGTGATTTGGTACACAATAGCGGCATAATCGACGTTAAAAGCCTGACATCTATTGTTAAAGCAAACAAAGGAAAAAGAGGTTTCACTTATACGCACCATTTAGCAACTCCGGAAAACGCTCTGACGGTCGATCTAAGCAACGAAAAAGGTTTTACAGTCAATTGGTCCAGTAATAACTTAGAAGAGGCTGACGACCTGTTTAATCGCGAAATAGGGCCAGTGGTAACACTATTACCTGTTGGGGCTGATAAAGTAACAATGACACCACTAGGGAATAAGGTTGTAAAATGTCCGGCTGATAAAGCTAAAAATATCACCTGTGCTAGTTGTCAATTATGCGCGATACCTGACAGGGATTATATTATCGGTTTTGAAGCCCACGGATCAGCAAAAAAGAAAGTGAGTTTAATTGCAGCAAAGGAAATAACTGTATAACGTTATATAGAACGTTTTAAGGGGTTTTGTGGTTAACTGATACAATCACAAAGCCCCTTGGGTTTTAACAGCTTAGAAGCAAAATTTAGCCTCTTAAATGGGGCTTTTTGGTGTCTGTGTTCCCCACTTTGGTAGGTATGTTTAGGTTCTAGGGGGTTAGCCATTTCAAGCCCCAATTGCTTTCTAAGCCTATCCAAATTTTCCCCTTATGATTCTACCTATTACCCTACAAAGTGCTTTAAATCGCATTCTACGAGGTCTAAAGTTGGCATGATTCTTGCAACACACAAACCCTTATAAGGCCCAAATAACCCTGCAAATATCGTGCCAAGTTTTGTGAGTTTCTATGGAAGATTATGTGAGTTTCTATGGAAGATTATGTGAGTTTCTATGCAAATATCGTGCCAAGTTTTTATAAGGGTTTTATGGGGGTTTTTGGCACACTTATTGCATATGCAAATTCCATGCCAAGTTTTTATAAGGGTTTTATGGGGGTTTTTGGCACACTTATTGCATATGCAAATTCCATGCCAAGTTTTTATAAGGGTTTTTGGCACACTTATTGCATATGCAAATTCCATGCCAAGTTTTTATAAGGGTTTTTGGCACACTTATTGCATATGCAAATTCCATGCCAAGTCAAATCTTATCCAGCTCCGGTGTCTTGAATTTCGGTCTCTTACGTTCCCGCTGATGTGTCTATTATAACCCCATTCAATAACAAAAAACAACCCCTTATATGAAATAAATAAAAATAAATAAATGCAAATAAATGCAAATAAACCCTTGCAAAGCTTTTAAAAGTTGTTATAATGACTATACACACAAACAAAGAGAGTATAAGAAAATGACTAAAATCGAGATGCGTTTAAATGGTTACATTTACACTCAGGCCGCTATATTACGAGAAAGTGCAGGAGACGTTAATTTACAGTCTCTTACAGAATTGACGGCATCCTATATTGCCTACATGCGTAAAGCCGGCGCTACAGTAGAAGAGGTCAATCGGTCATGGGTAAGAACCTGCGATATGTTCAACGTTCAAGGATACGGAAACAAGGGATAAAATAAACTAAAAATAAACCTTGACAAAGCCCCTTGATTGGTATGGAATCGAAAGGTTCCTTTCTGATAGGGGGCTTTTTTATTGTCTAGTGAATGGAACATTCGTTGCCATTGTTGTTAATAGTAGCTTTATAGAGGCCGTCAATCCATTGTATCACAATTAGGAAGACCCTTACAACCCCTTATATGAAATAAATAAAAATAAATAAATGCAAATAAATGCAAATAAACCCTTGCAAAGCTTTTAAAAGTTGCTATAATGACTACACACACACAGAAACGAGAGTTAAGAAAATGGACAACCTAGAAAAACTCAACAAATGTAAAGCTTCTCTTGAGAGTCACATTGAACGCGGTAACAGCAAGAATCAGGTGAGAAGCTGGGTATTAATCGACAAGTACCACGCCCTGAAAGAAACCGCACAAGAGGAACAGACATGGGTAGGTTGGTGTGTTGAGCGGAACTTTTCAACCTACCATGATGCGTACGACTATTGGGCTTAACACACCCAAGGCCATAATACAACCCCTTGATTGGGGTTTTTTATTGTCTGTTGTTAATGGTAGCTTTATAGAGGCCGTCAATCCATTGTATCACAATTAGGAAGACCCAACAACCCCTTATATGAAATAAATAAAAATAATTATATGTTGACATTGTGTTGAGGATGTGGTTATAACTTATCATGAATCTACAGCTATTTGTATCTTCTAGATTCGTTTCTAAGCCCTTACAAATAAACCCTTATAGGTTTATGCAGTTTACTTTGGAATGCCTTAGAAAGTGTTACAGGGTGTTGTGGAGGGGGTGTGGTAGGGGTGCTAGATATTTTAAAATCATGGAAAGGCTCCGGGGGGTATATGGGGTTGGTTAAACACATAGGATATAGAGAATGCTTTGTAGAAACACATAGGATATAGAGAATGCTTTGTAGAAACACAATGGAATCGAAAGGTTCCTTTCTAGTTAAACGAAGTTTCACTTCATTTCTGATATTTGCGTTAACCACTAAAAGTGGTAATAAACTATAGGGCAATACAAAGTTTGGACACACGACCCTACAGAATCCCTAGCCTAGTAAAAAGGTACTGCTTGTAAAGTAAGAGATATTTTTCTAGTTGATAATATATTGATTCCCGTATAACGGCTTCCTATTTTGGGGGGGAAATAAATAAACCCTTATAAAGTTGGTTACTATTTGTACAAATTGTATAAGTTGTATAAGTTGTATAAGTTGTATAAGTTGTATAAGTTGTATAAGTTGTATAAGTTGTATAAGTTGTATAAGTTGTATAAGTTGTATAAGTTGTATAAGTTGTATAAGTTGTATAAGTTGTATAAGTTGTATAAGTTGTATAAGTTGTATAAGTTGTATAAGT
>Ga0208148_1000024_pt1 | contig 55888 bp, 74 predicted proteins | sample DEB08_DNA_16_FD_184525 | JGI IMG/M metagenome (GOLD analysis project Ga0208148, IMG submission 184525) | Aqueous microbial communities from the Delaware River and Bay under freshwater to marine salinity gradient to study organic matter... | ecosystem: Environmental > Aquatic > Marine > Coastal ...
ATCCGCAGACTCTATGACGAGTGTGATGATATTGAGGCGGCGCGGAGCGTACTGCATGCGATTATCGACAAGGTAGACCCGCCCACTAAAAAGTAGACCTGCGACATATATAATGTTATGTTCAGTTTGTCATATCAACTAGGGAGGTTTGTATGGAATTGTGTCCTGTTTGTCTGGTCGTGAACGGCCATCACCCGAACTGTCCGAACCAGCGGAGGCCATCCAATGACTCCGCATGAGCATACGTTTGGCGAATTAAATCAAAAAGACCGCATCTTGCAGTATCTGGAGAGGGGTCGAACCCTGACACGCCTCAATGCGTGGGCGCGTCTGGGAATTCTGGAGGCTCCCGCTCGCATCTCCGAACTGCGAGCAGAGGGCCACGATATCAACACCAAGATGGTTAAAGTCCGCAATCGCTACGGTCACAAGGTGAGTGTAGCTGAGTGGTCAATGGGAGACGCCAATGGATAGGGATCAAATAGCTCAGCAGATTGCTGAGTTTGAAAAGCGAGGCGGCAAGATCAAGAAGGTCGAGCGGGGCGAAGGAACCGTCGATCAGCATGGCAGTCCGTTCAATAACAGGAACCGCACCAAAGGCGGGGGCCGAGGTATATCAATTAGGGGGAGCGACAGATGACTGACGTGATGGAGGTGGACGAGCGATTCATGCACATCGCCACGCTGGACACGGTGGTGAAGTATATGCAGGCCGCTGACACCGAGTCCTTTGTTCGCAAACTTGTTGTCAGGAAGAAGGTTGCGAAGAAGTCTGACGAGGACTTTCAACTAACCGTGGATGAGGTCGGTGATATGTTGCAGGAATTATCCCTGCGAGTAATCGCTGACTTCCTTGGGCAAACGAGGCATTGATATGGGCGCGCTAGACAGACAAGTAGATGGCAATCATTACAAGACCTTGAAGATTCAGCCGCTGGAGTATTGCCTGCGAAACAATCTGGGCATTTGCGAACACGGCGCGATTAAGTACCTATCAAGGTGGCGCACCAAAAACGGGGTTTCTGACCTACGCAAAGCGATTCATTATATTGAGATTTTGATTGAGGAGGAGACCCGTGAGCAAGAGTAGGCTGGAGGAGGCAGTCCTCATCGCGTTCTTACTTTTAGTGATCGTGATTGTGCACGACATGGATTTTGATGATCGCGTCCAAGAACTAGAAAATTACTGTGAACACGTCAGGAGTAGTGCTTGGCCTGACTACAACCCTGAGACCAACTGCGAGGAGGTAGCTTTAAATGACTGATAAACAAAAACTTGTAGATAAGTATCCTCACTTCCGAGAATACTATTTCGCTTCAAAAAAGGAGGCAAAAGTGCGTAAACGCTGGACTGCGGATGAGGATGTCCGCTTGTATGAACTCATGTCTGCTGGCGTGTCATACGCGGAAATTGGCAAGGAAATGGGTCGCACAGACAAAGCTGTAGAGATGCGAGCATTCACGCTAAGACGGAAAATGCGAGCCGCTGGCATGAATGGTCAGTCAGATGTGATGACCAAGCGGAAGCCACGCAAACGCAAACCCGCCAAGCGCAAAGCTTCTGCTAAGAAGGTGCCGCAGAAAAAGGCTCCTCGCGCAAAGCCTGAGCCAGAGATCGTTTACTCCGGTGGCGCTATGTTTGAGGAGCGCATGGGTCACCTAATGTTGTTGGGTGCGGCTGGAGCGGCAGGCGTGTGGCTTGCTCTCATCTTAATTGGCGTTGGGTTTTTCCTGAACTTATGACGGGCGCTCGACTTGCTGGTAAGAAGTTTTGTCTAAGCAAGAACCAAGTGGCGAAAGCCCTTGTTCTTGCTGAGGAAGGACATTACTGGTGGCAAATCGCAATCATGCTAGGGGTGGCGCAATCTACCCTGATGCGGTACGTTAGAGGTGCAGAGCGGTACGGTTACTCGTTTTGGTCTGAATACCCAAGGGAAGATTAATGCATGATTCGATCTCATATAGAGCAACAATGGCTACGATAGCCGTAACGAACAGATCGCGGGAGGCTATAGGCCGTGTCGCGACTGACGATAAAGAAAAGATCCCGCAAGACAGGCTAGAGAAGTTTATTAACGGTAAGTATCACTGGAAGGCGCTAACGCCGTCTGACCAGATGAAGATTGCCAAAGAACTCTACTTGTTGAGGCAGGGTCTAACCTAGTCTCCCCCCTAACTCCCTACGGCGAGCGGTGGCGTCGAAGGCTGGTTGAGAGGGGGGAGTGTGTTCACTTGAATCTCAGCCTAGCCATCCACCGCACCCCACTTCTTGGTCATCCACTCTCTATGCCAACTGGCTTTATCGTATAAAGTTAGCTCAACGCCATACTCGTTGTGATCCTTGGCAGACCTAATCAACTCCACTTGAACGCCGTGAGTCAATACGGCTCGCGCCCTCCTCTTGCTCACCCCTAGAAATTCTTGAACATCCCTAATGTGAAACGCTGTCTTGGGTATCTCCAGAAGATCGTGTATCAAGTCTGGCGCAGTCCTGTTTTCATTTTCCACGGATATGCCTCACAGGATTCCTACCGCCAGCCATTCTCCGGTCGGCAACCCAACTCAGTCCCTTCTTCAATACTTTTAACTTGTCAGGACTATCTGACACATCCCAGTTATGCAAAACAACTTCCTCAACTAAGTATTTCGCGTAGTCACCGAACCGCTTTGTGATTAGCCCGATGGTACGGCTATATCGCATTAGCTGGTCACTCTCCAGTCCATTCTTGGACATCCCGCCCGATGATTTCGGCTCATAATTCAATGGCTTGGCGTAGACCCCAGCACTCGCCGCTTGGCTCAGAATGTACTCTGCCGCCTGATGTTCTTGCAGTGTCAGCAGGCCATTCATCAGCATTCTGTCCACAACTATCTGATCCATGACTTTGGCGCGGGGCATCTTCCCGCCCTCAATCATCACGCTATGGCGTTTGTAGATTTCTTTCGTGCCGAGGTCTGTGTGTGACTTGTCAGACATAAGAAACCTTCCCGGTAGCTTCGGCGGAAATCCCGGTCACAACCTTATTCTTAACAAGTTTACAGGTCATCGAACCCCTCCCAATCCCGAGCATTGCCCTTGATGGAAGAACTCAACTCGACGCGCTGGACGAACTGCTCATACCTTCCTGTGGACAAGTTATAGTCAAGCGCCGCCACGCCCTGCTGTCCAACCCACTTGAACCTAGATTTCCAGCAATGGATCTCCACGCACTCATCTGTCCGGTGAACTGTGATGCCGAGGTCAGCCTTGGCAAACCATGCCGCAGATCCAGAGATGTTCATGCCCTTGGGCACAGCGTAGGTGCCGTCCTCCTTGGGGTACATCTTCTGAGGGTGGGCCACAAACCAGACGTGGATACCGTGGGCCTTGGCAAACGAGGTGATCTTGCTGAGCATGTGGGAGATACCGGAGTGCTCTTCCTGCCCGCTCTGCTCAATGTAGTTGTAGGGGTCGATGACCAAGCCGCGCACACCCAGACGCATGACAGCCTGCTTGGTTCTGTCGATCACGCTGTCAATGGTACTCATGCCGCCATCTTTAGACTCAAGGAACACAAAGTGCTCATTGATAAAATCGACAGATTCTTCTAGCTCTTCCTCACTCATCCGCTGAGTAAGTCCGTCATAAAACGGTTTGCCTGTAATCTTCTCTGCGAGCTTGGCTATGTGCATGTGGGGCGGGTTCTCAAACGAGCACACCGCAAACTTCCACGCTTCTCGCTGGGCAAGGTTGACCATAATCTGGTCGATGAATTCAGACTTACCGGACGACGGCATGCCTGTGACGATGGATAGCTGTCCCTCCGCTACTGTGAACAAATCATCAATAGCAGGGAAGCCGGTAGACGCCCCGCGTCCGTGGCCGTTGGCATAAATCTCTCTGATGCTATCCAGATAATCGGACGCCCCGTAGACACCAGACAGTGGTACTGGCTCTGGATTCTCAAACAGGTCGTGGGTCTGGTCTTTGCCTAGCTCTCTGACGGCGTCGTTGCCGTCCTTAATTTCGTCTGGGAACTGCACCCGCCAGCACTTAGCTCGCCCCACCCTGCGGGCAATCTCTTCTGCTAATGCCTCACCCTGATGGTCGTTGTCTGTCGCCAGCACAATCTTTTTGCACCGCTCAATCCGCTCCCGTTCTTCCCAGATATAGGAAAACTTATTGTCCTCCTCGGGGCTGACCCGATTCTGGCTCACCTTCGCGGGTGCTCCGTTGGGGCAGGAAACGGCTCTAATTCCGACGCTAGCCAGAGCTATAACATCACACTCCCCCTCGACGATTATCAATTCTTCATCGTCTGCACCCATGTTTTCGATACCGTAGAAGCTACGGGGCGCCCCTTCGCAGGAAAATTCCTTCCCGTCCACCGATCTCCACTTAATTGCCGATGGATTTTCTCGACTGCCGTATATAAATCCGACCGCCTCTTGGTTCTCGCCACCGAGCCAACGTGTGCCAGTGGTCATTGCTGGTAACTCGTCAAGATTATCAAGCTCGACGCCGCGCCCACCAAAAAAATCCTTGATAACATCTACGTTGTAATTTAATTGCGTTGGTATCTTTACTACTTTGCTTGGCTTGCTCACCTGATATTCCTCCCAGAATTTTTTTCTTTTGACCGCCCCCGACAATCCACAGTGATGGCACATGTAAACTGAATGGTCGTGATGAACGGTTATAGATAATGTTTTTTCGTTTTTCTTTTTTCTTTGGTCTCCACATTCGGGGCACCTCGTCCTGATGTTGTCCCCAAAGCCTAAGACGTACTCATCTATGGCCTGCATAAAGCGTTTGCCTTTTCTGAATTTTCGTGATAATTATGGAAACCTCTAGTACAATCCTAGTTACTAGGACAGTCATAGCTTAGATACTTTCTAATTTAATTAACTTAGATATATACCAGCTTAGGACAGTCCTAGAGGACAGAATTAGCATTTCCTCCACAGCCCTGCCACACGCGGGGCTTTTTTTACACATCATCTGCAAGCTCTTCCATCAGCATTCTCGCCACGACCACCTGCTCAGTTTTGCTGAGCAATAGCATTTCGTCGAGCGCATCTTGTAGCCCGAACGGATAACCAGCGATATTGCAATGCTTGAGGAAGGAGGGGGACTGTAAATACTTGACGGCATCAGCCTTTAACTGAGGCTGATTGCTTATCAGGTCTCTGATGGCCTGACTAATTACCTTGGTATAAACCGTCTTGTAGATTCCAGACACTAATTACAGCCCTCGGGTTTTCTTTGTCAACCCCGCCCCAGATGATGTGTTTTTCTTTGACCTGCCTGTCGTTCTTGTATATTAGTCCTTGCATACAGTCCAATATCAATGACTCGTCCAGATCAGGTCTGCGACTAGCATAATATATCGTGATTTTTACCGCTACATCTTTTTCGTAAAGCGGGTCAATTTTTTGGCACTGCTTTATAAAAGACTTGACATAATCCAACGCCTTCTGGGATTTGATGAACAGCGGGCGCCCCGTCTTACTCTTAACTAGTCTACGACTGTTAGCCTTACTGCACGGCTCACCCTGTATCGTTATATTCAATATATCGTTTGACATTGCCCCTCTACCGTTATTAACTTATCGACAACCCTGCGCTTGCTGACGCAATGAAGGCGCGTTGAGCAAGCTAGCCAGTCGGTTAGTGCCGCCCCGATGGGTTGAATGCGGCACAACATTATCAACCGGAGAGCACCCATGAGCAAGATGGGCCGACATGTTTATCGCATACAGGAACAAGAGGAACGTGAGCTTTATGACAATCACGATAGAGAAGAATGTACCGATGCCGCAACGCACCCGCTTGCCAGAGCTACCCTTTGGCGCGATGGAGGTAGGAGACTCGTTCCTCGTACCCCTGTTGACGCAAGACTCCCAAAGCGTGGCTTCACTGCGCCAGAGGGTGTCGAGATTCCAGAGGGCGCATGAACCCAAGAAGTTTAGCACCGTCAAGTCTGAAGGTGGCATGAGGGTATTCCGAGTCGCATGATTATCACGAACCAAACTAACCTGCCTGAGCCTGTATTTCTGTCACTGACTCATAGCGACTACACAAAGGGCGAAAGTAATCGGTCTGTCACCCAGCTAATCGACTCTCCGCGTGTACGCATCCTGCGTAAAGAGCACGAAGAGCAGATCATGGAGGACGCCGCCGATATGGTTTGGTCTGTGCTGGGTACTGCGGTGCACAAGATGTTTGAACAGCACGATGCTGACGGGCACATATCTGAAGAGCGATTGTATGCTGAGGTGGACAACTGGATTATCAGTGGCGCTATCGACATACAGCGAGCAGAGGATGATGGTTCTGTCACGGTGCTGGACTACAAGTGCACATCAGTCTGGTCTGTTGTACACGGCAAGCCTGAGTGGGAGAAACAACTTAACTTCTACGCATGGCTTGTCGAGCACTGCAAAGAGGTAGAGGTAAAGTCCCTACAAATTGTGGCGGTATTACGCGACTGGCAACGCACCAAGGCAACGCTGGAATCCAACTATCCCGAGGCGCCGATCACCGTGGTGGACGTGCCTTTGTGGAGTCAGGATGAGAGGGATGCCTATGTCCGTGGGCGTGTACAGCTACATCAGAACGCCGAGTTTGACCGACTGACTGGCGGCACCCTGCCTCTGTGTAGCGATCAGGAGCGATGGAAGAAGCTAGATTCTTACGCCGTGATGTCTGGCAAAAACAAACGAGCAACCCGAGTCTTTGATTCAGAGTCCGGGGCCAAGTCGTTTATTGCTGACAAGTCAGACCCTAAGTTTCACATCGAGCACCGTGCTGGCAAGTGCACTCGGTGCGTGGACAACTACTGCAAGGTCGCGCAATTCTGTGACCAGTATCAGGAGGAAGCGTGAACCCACTTGGAACTGACCCCGACTTCTACCGTAAGGTGGTGGGCATGATGCAGGCAACAAGGAACTGTCTGAGAATAACAATCAGCGGTAACACGCTGTCGTTTTGGTTGAGCGGTAAGCACATTGGCGATATGAATGGCGCTGACTTCTACAAGATGACGGCAAACGAAGTGTGGAAACAACTAGGAGTAAGTGATGAACACAAAAAAAACTGGCTCATCTGATGAGTTTTTTATTGGTGTAATTAAGCAGGTGCACAACGGGCCTGTGCGGGTGGTGTCTATGGCGGCATCCGATATCGAAGAGGCGAGTGAAAAATGTAATCAGCTTTGCTATCAACTGACGCCCGACGCAGGGCAGGTTGAGAGGGAGAAGGATATTGATCCTAACTATCGGTGGTTCACTCTCACCGTCGTCAACGTGGATGACATCCGCACCGTCGAAGGTTTGAGCGTTTCGATGAAGGTTGTGCATGACAACAAGTATGGCAATCAGCCTCCTCCGGAGTTAAAGCTGGCCACGAATACAACAAGAGGTGAAGCATGAGCGCGAAGCACACATACAAGGCAGTGTGGGAAACGCTATCGAAGGTTGACTGCAATGACCACAAGCAGAGCAAGGGAGGTCTAAGTTACCTGTCTTGGGCATGGGCATGGGGCATTCTCATGGAGAACTACCCTGATGCTACCTATGAGTTTTTCAACGAGTGCCGTGATGAAATGGGCCACGTCGAGGTGTGGTGTCGAGTCCGGATCGGAGAGCTTGAGCGCACCATGTGGTTGCCAGTCATGGACTACAAAAACAACGCGATGAAGAATCCCGACCTGCGGAAGATATCCGATACTAGAATGCGGTGCCTGACTAAGTGTATCGGCATGTTTGGGCTGGGCCACTACATTTACGCTGGCGAGGATCTTCCGAGTGGGCCTGACGAGCCTGAGCAAAAGCCGGCGCCCAAAGCGGAAGCAAAGCCTGCACCCAAGAAGCCGGCGGAGAAGAAGACCGCGCCGTCTGCTCCAAGCAAGTCAGAGGCAACCCCATCCGCCGGAGCATCACCCTCGGTCGGAAGCGCAGAAGAGGCGGCAAACGCAGTGACATTCTTGATGAGCACAGTCGATCAGTTTGCGTCCGATTCTATTCAGTCGCTCAAAGAGTTTTATGGCAACAACAAGTCAGTCATTGATCTGCTGGATAGCCAGTACCCAGAGCAATACGCTAAGTTGAAAGATCACCTTAGTGCACTCAAGGCCAAACTACAGGAGGAAGCGGCATGAGTAACGATAAGTACCCCAAGACAGAGGGCGGTCTGTATACCAACCAGTACAAGAAGGCTAACAACCACCCAGACTGGACGGGCAACGTGAAGATTTCGTCTGCCCAGATCAAGAACATCATTGCGATGGGTAAGGCGGGGCTTGAGCCGAAGATGAAGCTGGCGGCGTGGAATCGGAAAAGCAAGGAAGATGGGAAGGAGTATTTCTACATCACAGCCGAAGCCGCGTTCGACGAGTCAAAGGTTTCTGCACCGCCCACTGAGCCTGACTACTCAGCAGTAGTGTCAGAGCCTGAACCAATCGCTACACCGGAAGATGACTGGCCGTTCTAATGATTAGAAGCAAGCCCATGTTGGCCGGCGCAAAAGATCAGTCATGTGTGAACTGCGGTGTCTGCGATGGCACCGTGGTCGCCGCGCACTACACGGGCTTACGAAGTCATCTTCTTGGTAAAGGGAAGGGCATCAAGTCTCACGATCTAATGGTTGCTGACCTGTGTTTTAAGTGTCATCACGCGTTTGACGTGGACTATGACGGCTCTAACTTTGAGAAAAAGATAGACCTTAGCGAGCAGTTTCTTTACTTGATTGCGCGGACGCTGTTGCGCCGCGTAGAGCAAGGCATTATTACCGTCAAGGGATATAAACCATGAGCTACTTAAATCCAATCGCCAATTTAGAAAAACACCGCACAAGGCAGAGGGCGATCAAGGCTATGTGCGCCGCCTGTATGGGCTGTACTAAAGATCATATTGAGCAGGGGTTCCGTGAGTGCGTTCGTAACTGCACATCAGTGAACTGCCCGCTCCACTTCTATAGACCCTATCAAGTTAAGGAGAGTGAAAATGCTGATTCCAATTCCACGCGCTAAATCCATAGAGCTACTCAACACGTTTCAGTATTTATCGTCCGCGTTTCCGGAGAAGCTCACGGAGCTTGTCGATGTAAACAAGAAGGCGGCAGAGGGCGTGGTCATTGAGATCAAGCCCATGCGAGCAGGCAGGACTAGGCCGCAGGAGAACTACTACCGTAAGTGGTGTGCGGAGTTTGGGCGATTCTGTGGCATGACGCCTGATGAGACGCACGAAGAGATGCTGTGCCAGTGCTACGGCTCAACAGAACACGCCACCAAGTTTGGCATTCGTCGGCGCCCAGCAAAGCGAAGCACTGACGCAGACAAGCACGATTACTCTGAACTTATTGAGACATTGTGCCGCATAGCCGCCGAGGTTGGCTTCTATGTGCCTCCAGCAGAGGAGGGCAGGACATGAGTAGTATCAAGCTGACGCTGGAGGGGGACGCCTATCGTGATCTAGTGGTATCTGTGGATGCGTTTATTGATGACACGGCAAACAGGCTGGAAGATATAGAGGCTACTGTCGATGACATTCATCGGATGATGCTGGAGCAACAGGCTGACTTGTCGCTGGTGATGAAGAAGGTGGGTGCCGTAGGGATTCTTGCGGCGGGAGGGTCTAGTGAAAAATAGACTATCTAATCTAGGTGAGCATTGGCTGGCGTTTTCTGTGGTCGTGGCTGTCTCGCTGACCTTTTTGCTGTTTGAGCTAGCGGATAACCTAAGCTAGTGGAGGGTCTCGTCACCATCCTCGTAGGGCGCCATCTCATATAAACAAGCCATGTGAACTGCCGCCGCCATCATGCCGACACTCTCGGCGGTGGCGCTGGTGGTGCACTCAAAGGTCACATCCCCGTCCTTGGTTCTGTACATCAACACGACACAGGACAACTCATCCGCAAGACCAGTTTCTTCGTCTGTGATTGACTCGACAAAGCCCTCCAGCATATCGCTGACTTCTTCCCAGACTGAGGGCTTTTTGGTAAGCGTTACAATCTTACTCATTCCGTGGCCTCACTGTGACGCGGTGAACTTCTCCATCTAACTTGTCGTAAGTAATAACCTTGGCCCCACGCTGGCTAACATACCCGTGGGAACTGCTGTAATTATCTCGGGCCGCGAGGGTCGGGTGCTGTTCAATCGTGGCCCCCGCGTCATCTAGAACTCGCTCATGGTGGAGGTGCCCGCAGTGGATATACGCATGCTTGCAGGAACCCCAGATTTTTCTAAACCGAGGCTCTGACGCGAACAGCTTTTGTAGCTGTGGCATTCTCATCTTATGCCCGTGATGGAAGCCCAGCATGATTTCGCCGTGCTTATAGGCATAGTAAGGGAACTCGTTGTCGATAACCTCGACCCGAGGCTCATCCTCAAAGCGATGCTTGATGAACTTCCGCATCCACACACTGGACGCCAGATCGTGGTTGCCCTCAGCCTGCACCACAATTACCTTGCCGAACTTCTTCAGCATCATCTGAACTGCTTCGGTCATTACGCTGATGCTAAGCTCAACAAGTTTTGAGTAGCGGTCGTCCCCGGTAAGGTGGTGCCCGGAGGTCGGCGTAACCTGAACAAGTCCGTCCCAGTGGAGGAAGTCGCCCAACTGATTGAGAATCCCTGTGCCGGACTTCGGGCTTGCTGATATCATGTCGTGAATAGCGTTCATAAATACGTCGCGAGCTATCTTCACGTCCCAATCGTCGCCATCTGAATCTTTCCACGCCTTCATTCCAAGGTGGAAGTCAGTGATGGTCAGGAGAGATGCTAGGTTTTCATCTGACTGAGCGGGTGACTTGACGGGCTTAAACTTGGGCAGGGCAGTGGCGGCTTTCTCTACCGCGTCGAGCAGAGCCTGCGCTCGTTGTTGCTCGTCTGTCGCGGACTTAACCCATTGCGCGACGGGGTTGCCTTCATCGTTGTAGAAAGTGGATACACCCTTTACCTTGTAGCCTTTTGGCACCACATGATTCATGTCGTGCTCTGGGCTGTAACCCCTCTTGGCGGCGTTCGTCCTTAGTCGCTCAATGGAGCGGTACACATTACGCTCTGTAATGCCAAGGTCTTTAGCTATTTTCGCCTTAGTTAAACCCCTGTCCAGCAAGGTTGCTACTGCTAGCTGGCTTTCACTTTCCGCAAACTGTGCATACTGCATCCCATGCCCCGCTAGAATGTTACTTGTTTTTGCCTACAACCTCATCATACCTGTCATTGAATCGCTCAATAACACGGTCTATTCTATCTTGCAGGTGCTTTTCTTGCTGTGCAAGCTCTACGGCTCGGTCAGGACTGATCGCTTTTAGCTTCTGTATGGCGCGCAAAGACGCCCTAAGACTCTTTAACGCCTTCTCAGTTGCCTTTGAGTTGGGCATCATATTGAAGAATGGCCTATTCTCCTTGATGTATGCCGCTCTTTCGGCACCCCTAAGCACTTTGTTGGCTTGATTGAGCTTGGCTGTTAGAGTTTCTCTGCGCTCATAGTATTGCTCGGTGTCTGGTTGGGCGTTGATTTCTCCGCGTATCCTGCGGACAAACGGAATGTCCCTGACCTCAAGCTCTGCTGTTTCGTCCAGAAGCGCAGACGGCACCTTTAGGAATGTTCTTTCCGCGAATGTTCCCGCGCCACCACCAAAGTAGCCTACCAAGTAGCTCATGGCATCTGGCGGAAACTCAATCGCCCCTGCTTCTGACTCGTTACCACCAAAAAACGTACTGACGCCTTCGGAAATGTTCTTCCACAGGGAGGCTGTGTTTTTAAAAGACCTTCTAGACAAAGGCTCACTAAACCCACCAAACGGGTTGTCTGGTGGGTAAATAGGTGCGCCAAAGTAGTTTTCGTTCATGGTTAGCTCTAACGCCGGCTTGAGTATTTGTGGTGTTGCGGTTTTCAAGAGCGAGCCAATGTAAGTTTCGCTTGACGAAGTGCCAAGAGGGTTAAACGAGCCTAAGAATACGTTGGTGGCCCTGACAGCGGCATCTTCTTTAGATAGTGCTCCAGAGCTAACAAGATAGGCGTTCTCGCCAAGGTTGTAGAACACGTTGTACCCGTAAGGGAGCGGAATAGTGCTGTATGTTTTCGGGTCACCGCCCCACAAGGCGTCCGGAATAATCATGTTCCTATCCCTAATGTACTCAGGGATGTCATCGAACTCTTCCTCGTCCATTAGCGATTCGGCAAGCGCGGCCATTAAAGCACCAAAACCCACAATGCCTCCAACAACCGCCTGCTTTGTTCTAGACGAGTCAGGGTTAAACACGTTCAGCCCGCGCATTGTATTCACGGTGCCCTGTACAGATGCGTTAAAGAACAGGTACAGGCCATTTAATAACTGCCCTGAGTTTCCTCGCCTGTTGAAGTTGACTGTCAGATTCTTGGCTAGCGTTGCGGCTTCTTGCAAGGCTGTGTCCCCGTCTATACCCTTCGCCAGCATCGCATCTCTTGCCGCAACAAACGTGGCAAGCCTGACCCCGTTCTCTACGGCGGAGTTGGTGTCATCAATGAAGTCCTTGACAGCTACCAAGCCCTGCGTGGCATTACCACTAAATGTGCCATTCGCCATATCGACCATGCGTTCGATGTTCTTTTTTTGTTGCTCCGGAGGCTTGGAATGAAACCAGTCTGTCTTAGCGCCCGTCTGCATAAACTCACGGAAGTCTATTGCATCCTGCCCAGTAAGGTTGCTGGGGTCTCGATATCCCTTGTAGAAAACCTTGATGGAGGGGATTGTTCTTTTGAGCACCTGCCCCACGATTTTCTTAGCATTGACAGCCTTGCCGCCTTCCATTGTCTGTTCGCCAATGATGTTGTATATAGCGGTCTGCACATCACGGGCGAAGTTGCCCATAACAAACTCAGGGTTAAGGCTGGTGTTGACGTAAGACATAAAGCGTGTAAAGCCGTTGAGCCTTTCTACAAGAAACCCTACGCTTTCTGCATCAAGATTAATCGCGGCCTTTCTCAAGCTGGGGTTGGCAAAGTGAACGTAATACTGCTGTCCGTCTACTTTTACTCCAAGAAGCTCTTTGCCGTATGGGTTAATGACGGGATCTTGAATAACTCTAACGCGCTTGACCCAGTTCTTTTTGTCGTTTTCCTTGGAGATGTCAGACTTGCGCTCGCCGTAGCGTGACTTGTCAGGACCAACGTATGTGTATGAAGTGTCAAACGCCCTTCTGTACTGAGGGTCATCTGGAGAAATTAACTGCCACACCTCGTCATTCGGATTGTTCTTGATAAGCTCGACAAGGCGCTTGCCAAATGACACGTTTTTAACTGATCTAGCAGTCTGCCTTCCACGGTCAGAAATGATTGTTGCAAGCGGAGAGATTGCCTCTGTTTGCCTGCCCATTAGCCGTTTTACTTCCTTGCCCACAATACTCAGGCTTCCACCAGAACCAGCGGTGCCCTTGTTTGTTTCTGCGGCAATATCTTCGTCTTGTGAAATGCCGCGCAACGGCGTGTAATATTTAAAGAAGCCATCAAGGAACTCACGATCTTGCTTCGTCAGCAAGCCACCTCTCTCGGAGATTGCCAAGGTAGTGCTATTGATCTTGTCAACCTTGGATGCCAGCCTAGACATGAGCCTGCCAGCGTCATTGCCGCCTTCCCATTCGCCTTTTTTGTCGTTCCAACGCATGCCATACTTGTTAAGCATTTGTTTTTTGACGTAATCGTCAGTAAGCCTTTGGCCGTTCCACTCGCCAGATCCGGCGTCCGGTATGGATGGATTGATGTTTCTCACTCGCTCGTTACGCTCAATAGCATGCCGGAAAACCAAAAACTCATCCATCTGGTCCAACGACACACCACTTTCTGACATGTCATCAACAAGCGGTTGCAACTCATTTCTCTGGAATCTGCGATCAAGCTCGCCCAGCTTGCCGGGAATTGTTTCTTCGCCTATGTAGGCGCTTGCTTGAACGGCCAAAGGCGGCTCACCCCTAGCTTTTCTGGCCTCGTTAATTGCCTCTTCAATCGCCTTGAGGTCGGTTAGCTTGTCTTGAACCTGAAAGACAACCCGATCAAACCATGACCGAGATGGGGTTGTGAAAGAAGGGGCGTAGCCGTTTTGATCCGCAAATCCCGCGTTTACCGAAAAAGCAATCGGGCCTTGCTCAAGAGTTGCCGCGCCTGCGGGGTCTAGCTCGACTGACTCTGCATACTTAATAACTTGGTCAAGAGCATTTTGACTAGACCGCTCTACATTTCTGTCTGAGGCTCGACGCGAGAAGGCGACTTGGTCCTCACTGAGGATGTTTGCATCGCTAGGTCGCTGTCCGGTGACATCGGCGTCTCCTTCAGATTCAACAGCGTCTGAAACAGCCGCCTCTGTAGTTGTTGTTCCTTCCGAGAAATCTTGGATGATTTGATCGAGTCTTTCACGATTTACTTCCTCTGATTGATACCAAGGGTAGCCAGCTTCCCGATATGATTTTACACTAAATTGTGAGGGAATAACTCCGTTGGCCGGCTTCTTGATGTAAGCCAAGAATTCTTTAAAACGCTCTAAGCCAAACCTGTGCGGGGTGCCAGAACTGTCTGCGTACATAATGTACGGGGTTCCATCCGCATCGCGGGCATACACAGAGCCAAACGCAAACTGATGGAAGCGTCCTTCGGGTGCGCCTATGTCCGCATAAGACTCGGCTAGCGACCGATCCCCCTTGGTCTCACTGATTAAGCCCTGTATGGTTGGATGGGACACGACCTGCCCCGAGTCCCTTACCCAGCTTTCCCAGTGATAGCGCCCAACAGACGCATCATCCGGTCTGCCGACCCCGTCATAAAGATCCTGTATTTTGTTGGCGAGGGATCGCTCCAAAGCCTCGTATCTTGCCAGCCCATGAGCGCCCTCAAACAAACTCGCTATATCGTCATATATTAGCCTTCCGAATCGACCGGCGTCCCACATGGAATTGATTTGTATGCGGTCCAGCACCACTACATCCTTCCTTCCGGTCATCAGAAGAATAAACGACAGCACTTTATTCTGAATTCCCATGCCTTGATTCAAGCCGTAGTACCTAGCCCGGATGTCGCTGGTTGGCACAGACTTGTCAGCTATAAGGTCATGCAGTTCTTCTAGCGCAGACTTGCCGCTTGGTGTGCGCTTTGACATTTTTGGTAGGAATGTTTTGCCAAAGGCACGGAGATTGGATGTTCCCTGCTTAGATGGAGCAAAGTCTGGAATAACCGTGTCCGTCCACTGAAGGTATTCGTCTATGTCAGCTTGAGTCCATTCCCGCTCGACGGCCCTACCAATAAACTCAGACAGTTTTTTGTCTATGGCGGCATCAAGGAACGCTGACTCATGCGGGTGTGCAGACAGCATTCGAGAAAGTATGCCCCACAGCATCAGCTTACCCGTGGTGTCTACCGTGGCATCCCCGTTTGCGTAGGCTTGGCTCATATCTTCTACAAGCTCAAAGCCCTCTCCAGCGGCGGCAAGCTGTTCTGGAGTAAGCTCTTTATGCCTCTCAACCCACGCATCTATGTCGTCGTACAGCCTGATTAAACCTGTCGGCGCTGACGGCGTTTCGTTGTCGCCCATTAAATCACGCTCAAACCGCAACCATGCGGCCTTGCTGGATAGTGGGTCTGGGTGCCGCTCTGCCAACTCAGCCAGTTTTTGAGCCTGCGCCTCACCGTTTTTGGGATTGATTGCTTTGGGCAGTGCTGGCTTGCCAGACACCTGACCTCTGGAGGAGACAATATATTCTTTGGGGATTCCATGCTTCATGTCGGCGCGGCGACTAAACATCATATCGTCAATGCCCACCCTTCTCACCAACACGCCGGCAGGGCCAAGGTTTAGCGAAGACACCTCAAATTCAGGGCCAAGCGCGCCCCTCACATAATCAACAAGCTCCCTCCTAGAGAACCCTTTTTGATAGGTTCCTCTGGTGGTGATAATTGAGGTTGCCTCTGGCCCAAGGTTGCCTTGAGCAGAAAGAACCTCCTTGCCTCTCGTTGTGATTACCGCAACCCCGCCCGCGTCAAGAGCAGTCCCTATGTCCCTGACAATCCTGTCTCTTGCGTCACGCGGCACCACGTTCAGCACATTGAGGTTTAGGATTTTGTCATAAGATCGCGGGGATATCTGGTCTGGCTCTGTATAGGTGGGAGAAAAGTCTTTGCGAGGAAACGGCTCGTAAGAGTCATACCCTAGCTCCTTGGCGCCAAGACCAAGACCTGCGCCAAAGTCCAGATACCTGTCTCCAGACCCCTCTCGGTCCAATATATCTGCGGCCTTGCGGTATGTCGGCAGGGTTCCCGAAATCTGCGTTCTTTGCGCGTTTTCCGGCGGCGGCAGATCAGTGCGCCTACTGAACATGATGTCATCTTCGTACCGCATGCCCTCTGGCACAGCAGTGGGGTCGTACTCAGCGAACACGCCCTTGATGTCAGCGGGATTAAATACTGCTATGCCAGTTACGTCCTTGCCAGTCCCGCCCTCAAAATCAAGGTAGGAATCAAATCCAGCCGCCTTGATGAAAGGGGATATGGTCTCAAGATCCTCAAACGTGAACTTGGTTAGGGGTGTAGCTCGCACCTTTTTGCCAATCTTATCTGTGACGGAATCTGCAAAAGAGATCGCGTCTGGCTCAGTGAGATCGAGCCGTGATGTGCTGAGGAGGTTATCGACAATAAGTTTGTGCCCTTGACCGTCTGCACCTCGGTCGATGTCGGCCATAACTAGGCTCACCATCTTCTTGTCGCGAGGGTCAAATGTGTTTTTAGCGCGCAAGAACACGGGGTAGACAGTCTGCGCCTCACCCTCTCTAGCCACTACGGGTACAAACGTGTTGGCAAACTTTGGATCTGTGGTGAAGTGGCCAGCAATGATGCCTTTTGCGTGAGGGATTTCCGTGCGGAATCGACGAATGTCAGGCGAGGCTGTGCCGTGGTAGTAGGGGGTGCTGGTGTCATAGCCCTGCTCGTCCGCTCTGTCCAGCCTGCGGCTAAACATCATATCGTCGATGCCAGCCTCTTCCATCAGGCTGTCAGACTCCGGTATTTTTTCCTTCAAAACCTCTAATTTTTCAGGGGTCGAACCTGAAGCTGTTGCAACAACTGGCGCTCGTCTATTAATAAACTGGCCGGATATCTGCTCCAGCCTGTACAGTGTACGCACCTGCCCGCGCTGACGCTCTCCAATCGCCCCAGACTCAAGGTCGGTAATAAACTGAGTGAATGACTCGTAGTCGGGATCGGCCTCTTTTGCCGTATTAAACAAGCCCTTAAAAAACTTAACAATACGGTTAAATATAGATCGAGGTTTGCCGGTGAGCTTGGCTGACTTGTTATCTATTATGATGCGACCAGATATTCCGTCGCGAATCATTTCGGCTACTGCTTCTTCTGATATGTTGACGGCAGTGTCACCCGCGTAGGTTTCTGTCGCCCACTCCATGTAAGTTTGATTGGTGTCAGTCTTGCGGTATTTAGTCGCCAATCTTTCCAGAAGCTGTAACTCTTGCTGGGTAATAACATCAAGCTCACGCAGTGCATGCACAATCTCATGGTTGAGCACGTCAATTACTGCGGACTCAATGTCTTCTGGCTTATTCGCCCGAGACATAATCGCATCTAACGCAACCTGTATGGTCTTGGCGCCACTGCGTTGATATCCACCCTCGACACGCTCATCCGCGCCCTCTGCGACGTTGTTAAGGTAGACGTTGCCGTCAGCGTCTCGCTCAACATTGCGAACCAAGTCCGTCACAACCCCTGAGATGTCTGGCAAGCCAAGCGCTTTGAGGCGTCGATTAACCGCATCAGACAGCATCTTCTTGGTGTCGGGGGCTATCGAGGGGGGCGGTAATGCGGCTATTGGCTCTTGCTCGACTTGCCCCTCGGGAGACGTGCGCCGCGCTCGACTTGTCACTTCTTTGTATGCGGCGTCAGTCAGCGGCTTCCCCGAGGTGTACTCCAGTTCGGCCCTATTAATATCCTTGCCATTGGCTTGGTAGTAGTCTGTTGCGGTGGCAATTTGGCTGGCCGTGTAAGGCCGTAGCTTAAACTGAGGGATCTTGGTGGGCTGGTCAAAACGCGGAAGCTGGCTGAGCTTCAAGTAAAGCAACTGACCCTCAGCGGGCGTAAGGTCATGTATCCCTTGATCTCTTCTTAACTTGTTACCAGTAAATCTAGCCGCAAGGTGTTTGATTTCTGGTGAATTGATATCTGAAGATATGTTTTTTTGATCCAGTATTCTGCGTATTTTTTCTACGCTGAACTCTGGATCTCCCATTATCTCCTTGATCGGTATCCTAGCTTCGTCCTTCGCCCTGTTAGACTCTCCCGCATAGTCAGAAGCATCCGCCACAGACGTAAACTTCACCCGCTTTGGCGGTCTTTTGCCCTGCTCTCTGGCCGCTTGGCGCTCTGCCGCAGTTGCAGGACGATCAAAGATGTAGTCGCCGGCAGGCTCCATCTGCCCGTCAACATTCATTGCCTCTGGAATTACAGCAAACTTACCCTCAACAGGGAACGGCAATGCTCGGAAAGTGTTTACGCGGAAGGTGCCTGACTCGTAGTCAGCAAGACGACCCACATCAGATCCGATCTCCCGGCGTATCTCGCTTAGCGCAAACCTGTTAGTAGTAGGCTGATTGTTTTTAAGTCTACGCACGTTAATTCGCTGGGCAATAGTCTGTTGCTTGCGAGGAATGCTGTTTTTGATGATCTCTTCGGGGGACAGAGTAGGCAGGAACCCTTTCTCGGGAACGGTGCCGCCTGCGTAATTTGCGGCCTCTGCGGAATACGACAGCGACTCTGGGCCAAGAGCAATACGGCCTAGTCGGTGCAGTGTCCTAACTTGATCGGGGGAATAGTCTTCGGATGACTCATTAATAACTATACGGTTATTCTGGAAGATAGACTCTTCAACAGTCTGAGCATTGAGGGCAACGAGGGCAGGCTGTAGCTTGATTTTTTCTTGAGGCGTGACCGCTCTGCCGTATGCTTGTCCAGACGGGTCTTGTATTTGGAAGGTGTTGTTATCGTTTTCAACAATCTCAAACACTGGCTCAGTCGGAAAGCTATCACCCATCTGAGCAACAACGCTTTGGCCAAACGCCTTGTAATCACTCGCGCTTAGCTCTTCTTGATTGAGCAGGGTGTTTAGAGAATCTCCAATTATCTCCGGCTCGGCCTCAACGGGGACGGCAAGTCGCTCAGAAAGTCTTTCTCTTCGGGCTGTTTCATTGTTATCAATGCCGTCGCGCAATTCTTCCTCTGCCGCAACAAGCTCTTCACGCAAAGGCTTTACTTCATCGGGGCTATCTAAACCAGACAGTCTGCTTTTTCTGGTTGCCAAATTAAGAGCAACATCAAAGAATGCGCCGGCTACACCGCCAGCCCCTAAGTCAGACGCCAGTGAGTCGGTAATGTCAATGTCTGGGTTGATGTATTCCTTTAGATTGGCATTAGATGCAAGGCCGGCAAGGGCTTCCTGAGCACCTTCAAGCGTACCTTGCTTCAGCGCGCTAACCAAATAGTCCGTGATTGTCTTTACGGCCTTCGGGTCTTTTGCCGCCGCTTTGGATAGCGATCGGAATGCCCCTACAGCTAAACGACCAATCGGAAGACCTTCAGATGCGCCAATCAAAGCCTGATTCCGCATGGCGGTTTCGTAATCTTCGTCGGAGACAGATCGACCCATCTCCAATGCTCTGGCCGTCGCCTCCATGCCGGCACTGACATTAGCGCCAGACCCTATGGTGGCGCCACCCAAGATGCCAGCGCCGGCTCCCACCAGTGCACCCACAGGGCCACCAATTAAGAAGCCGGCACCGACACCCGCCAAAGCAGGTCCATAGCTAGGGAGCGCCCCGCCTATTGCTCCCGATAAAAACCCTACAGCCCCGTCTTCGTAGCCCTCGTCATACCCAAAGAACTCTGAAATGCTTTGTGCGGCACGGCGGTTGCGCTCTACAAGGGCTTTATCGTCTTCGTCAAAGCCTTCTTCCCCAAAGAACCGCTCTTGCAGACCGCTTGGGACTTGAGCTAATTGCGTTGCCGCAGAGCCAAGGGTTCTTTGACCAAACTCAACCACGTCATCAAACAGGCTGGTCTCTTGGCTATATGCGGCAGACGGGTCTAGTGCGTACTGCTGAGACGCATAGGAAAGGATGTCCTGCTCTGCCGCGCCATCAGGATGCTGAATATCAATCAGCTTGCCATCTGGAGTCTGTACCTGAGTTACCGGCATTTTCGCCCCTTAGCCTTTTGGAGAAACGACGCTAAACCCTGCCGTTGATGGCATCTGGCTTGGCGGGGGAGCCTCCGGAAGCATGAGGCCATACCGCGATGAGTACTCGCTTACCATATCGGTGATTGCCTGAAGAGTATCAAGCTCTTCCTGCGTGAGCGAGCCACCCAGTGGGGCCAAAGCGGTAGCCTTTTTGCGAAGTCCGTCTGCCTGATCTGCATAGAATCTAATGAGTTCTCTTTGGGTAGTGCCCCTGCTAGCACTAAGCTCTGCTCGTATCTTTTCTCGCGTCAACTCAGCCGCATCACCTCTAGCGATGTCCTCACGTCCAGCTTGATACTCAGCCAAACGCTTACGGATATCCAAGGCTTGCTGTTGCTGGGCGCCCTTCATTCCAGCCGCTCCAGCGGCAGATATACCCTTAGACAGATCACCGCCAGCAATGCCTGCGCCAAGTTGCATCAGCATGTTGGCTTGGGTCATCTTGCGAGACTCGCCAAGAATGTCGCTGATATCCAAACGGGGGTCAGGGTCGGGCCTGCTGGCATCGGTGTTCGACGCTATTGCCGCATCAAGCAACTCGCTAATCGGGCTGGGCACTGGCTCGCTCCCCGGCGTGGGAGGATCTACAGGAGGCGCCTTTCTGCCAAGCACATCGCTGACTACGCCTTGCGGACCTATTCCGAGTCTTGCGTTGCTTTGACGAATATCATCGGAACCCTGAACCGACACGTCTTTAGTTGCTTGGGTCTGCGGACTTTTTGAACCCCCGAAGACCATGAACGGGTCATCAGTAGATCCTGTGACAAGTTGATCCAGCATGTTTGCCGCGCCAGTAATCGGCGGCAGGTTGGCAAAATCTGTGAACGCCGTGCGAAGAACATTCTCAACACTTCCGGGCGCCTCTCTCACAAGCTGTCCTATACCAGCGCCATATCCTCCCTCATCAAAAGCGTCGGAAACTCTTTGACTGCGCCCCGCCTCGTAAGCTCTGATTGGCGCCACGCTTCGACGAACATCATCCGCTATGTAGTCACCAGCCTGACCCAAGTAGTCACCAGCAGAGCCAGCCGCAGAGCTTATATAATCTCCAGCTTGACCAAGATAATCGCCAGCAGAGTCAACGGCAGAGTCAAAAGCAGAGCTTATATAGTTACCAGCAGAGTCAACGGCATCCGCCCCTCTGTCGATCAGCCCGCTCAAGCTGGGCCTATTGGCGAGACGATTAGCTATCTCATCTGAGCTAAACATCTCAGCCATCTCTGCCTGACTTCTACGCTCAGGCATGGCCCTCCCCATAGCATCCATCCCTCTGTCGATCAGCCTGCCTGCCTCATCCATGCCTCTGCCAACCATACCGCCGTCCGGAGATGACTGGGGGATTCTGTCATACACGCTCTGAATGCCCCTGCCCATAGCATCTGACATGTCAGACATAACGCCCGGAATATCATTTCCTGCCGGAGCAAGCATGCCGTAGTTAGGCATGTTCATTGCCGCTTCTCGCTTGAGGACTTCATACGCCTCCTCAATAGAAACGCGCGCCGTTTGAGCCAGCACCTGTGCTCGCTCCAGAAGGGGGTCGATGTATTCCTTCTGCATACCGTAAAGACTGTACGCTCCGGGCATGCCGGTACTGCCGCCGTTAGCCATTCTTGCAATGCCCCCCTGCGCCATACCCATAGGCTGTTGAGGCATCTGTGGTGGCATCTGTGGTGGCATCTGCTGGGGCATCTGCTGGGGCATCCCTTGGGGCATACCCATCGGCTGTTGAGGCATCATTCCCATAATGCCCTCCTGCACTATCTGGTCTTTTACAGACGGCATAGCCTCTTGTTGCTGTGCCTGATACCGCTTACGCATATCGGTACGGCGCTGAATCTCTGATACCACCAGAAACTGAGGCACCTGACCGCTAGGCATTTGTGCTTCTTGGGTCAGCGCCTCGTCTGGCAAACCTTTGATAAGGTCTTCTGCGTCAAGAATGTTCATTAATTAGCCCCCAAAACCGCCAAGTGCGTTGTATAGTCCTACCCCTGCAATGCCAGAGCCAAGTAACTGCTGTGTCGTGCTGGGGGTAACGCCGTATGATTGTGATATTTGTCCCGGCGCAATCGGCAGACCCTGTAGCATGGAGCTATAGAATGCCAACTGCTCTTTCGGGAATGCTTGCTGTCGCAAGAAGTCTGTGTAGCCAACATCCAAGCCGCGTTGATTTAGCTCTCTCTGGATCTGGCCTGCTGTCTGCATTGCTCGCAGACGCTCCATCTCCTGAGCCTGACGCTGAGCTACGAAGTCGCCCATCATCCCTGCCGCCGCAAGCTGTTGCTGACCACCGGAAAGAAGCTGACCATATGCGCTCTGGCCAAGCTGAGCCGCCGTCCTAGCTTGCTGTTGCCGGAAGGTCTCACGTTGAGCCTGCGCCGCACGATCTGCCTCAAAGCCTCGTACAGCCTGCTCGTAAGCAGACTGACTGCCACGGGTCTGGATGTCGCCAAGCTGTTGGCCCAAGTTGCGCTCACGCTCTGCCTGCATAATTGCTTCTCGGTAGCCGCCAAGACTGCCGATGCCAGCCGCATCCAAGCCAATCTTTTGGCCCATAATGTCAGACTGCCGCTGGGCTTCACGCTTCTCTACATCAACAACAGCCTGTTGATATGGATTCATGTAAGACTGTACAGCCCCCTGATTGGCCAAGGAGCCGGGAGCAAAACCTACCCCCTGCTCTTGTGCTCGCTTGGTGACTTCCAGCATTGTGTCAGCATAAGGAATGCCTTGGCCTGCCTGTGCCGCAATGTCACCTGCCGCCATTAACTCGTCAGGAGTACCAGAGACGCCAAGTTGCTCAAACCGACGCATCGCCTCTTGCTCTGCGGGAGCGAAGTATTCAAGGCGCTGATCGGGAAACGTCTCGTAAGGTATCGACGCTTCATAACCGACACGCGCCAATAGGTCTCGGTAAAATGGTTCGGCAAACTCAGGTAGGTTTGTTTGAGTTACCGTTGATTCAGTTGGGCCGCTTGAGCCTCCGCCACCACACATTTAAAGCTCCTTACGAGCGCAATATCCAAATCGCTCATATCCTGTTTCATCAAAAATACTTTCAAGTGTTTTTCCGGGGATGCCAGAGCCAATGGTATACTTGACTTCGCTAGCCCCTTTCGTCCTAGCCCAATCTTCAAAAGCCCCTATCACAGCTTTAGTCGCATCCCTTGTGTGTTCTCGCATGCTTGGGTCAAGCGCAAATCCATACTCCAACGCATCGTTCCCATCAAAAAGGGGGTTGGAAAACAAACCGCCTAAAAACGCCCCTCTTCCTACTCCGTCAGAGTCTTCTACAACCAATCCTAAGTTCTGGTCGTACTCAACAACCTCAAAAATAGTTTTTGGTAGTTTTTCTGCGCTTAACGTCCTGCTTGCATACTTAGATTGCTGTATATACATAGCGAGCAAGTTCGCAACCAGTGGAGCGTCACGATGCTCCAGCAACCTTATCGTGAAGCCTTCCCTCATAAGTCCTTCTCGTAAAATGCCGATGTTTTGTCAAAGCCGTCCTGCTTCAAAAACTTCCAGAAACCAAACCGAGCAGTTCCTTCTATGGCTGAACAATTCATGTTTTTGCCGTGATTTGTCACATGCTCCAGCATAGATGGATACCACTGCTCAAGACTAGTCCCACCCAAGAAGTGCATGGACAGGCACCGCTTTCCGGGGTATTGAGTAATCTCTGTGGTGAGTGCGCCCCAGATGCGTTCTTCGTCGAATGCTATCCAAAGCTGGCTTCTGCCGTTGCAGAGCACGGCGATAAGATGCTCTAGCGTCCATCTGCCGTGTGATGTTTCTACCGCTGGCTCTAGGTACTCCCTGATGTCTGACCAAACCTCAAAGACATTCTCAGGGGGCACTAGAGTAATTTTCATCTGGGCATAACCCTCTGGGCTTCAATCGCAGGAGGCTGATCTGCCGTGCCGCCTCGCGCCATCCGGACCCTCTCTAACATCGAGTCAAGCTCGTCAGCGCCAGCGTCTGAGCTTCCATCGCCAAGATCGGACACAACGTCAGCGGGGACAATATATTCTCCCGGCGATACAGCTACCGGCTGAGAAGCCCCGATCATTCCGGGTATCATATCATCCATTCCGCCGCCTTGACCGCGAATCATGCCTTCATTCTGAGCATTCGGTGTCACCATGCTGAGTATCATTTCACGCACTTGACCAAACACCTCTGGGCCATACTTACCCAAGAACATCTGGATAATTTGATCTGCCTCTGGCGCACCACCCAAGAGCGCAGATGCCAGCATAGTGACATCTTGCTCACTGGGGCTTGCCGCAAATTCTGAATCTACCTCAGCAATGCCCCCTGCTGGGGTCTCCCTTGAGCCAAGAGAGCCTACTAAGGTTCTGCCTCCTTCTTGGAATGGGAAGCGACCCATAGAGTTAAGGAAGCCGCCGCCAGACTGAATTGCCCCTAGCGCCTGATTCATAGCCTCTTCCTGCTCCGGAGTAAGCTCAGGAGCGCCTGCTGGGGGTGTAGCGGGTGTATTTGACGCCGCCATTGCCGCCTGAATAGTCGCTGGATCAATGTTAATGCCGGGAATGCCTGCAATCCCATCCACTGGCTTGGTCTGACGCCGAGACGGGGCCGCAACGGTTATTGCCTCAGTGTTAGGAACAGATGATTCAGACCCAGCATTAGGGTTTTGCAGATTTCTAAAATATTCAAAGCTACTTGTATAAGGCACGTCAACGGGGGTTCCCGATCCGGGTGGGCCGTAAATATTCCACGGGGTAATCGTCTCTCCGGTGCCTGTGTCAGGTGCGGTGGATGGGGCGGTTACATCAAAGGTGGGCAAAGCAGGCGCATTGCTCTGAGAAGACTGTGCGGTCGAAGCGTCTTCCGAACTGGAGGTAGCTGAGTCAGGCGCGTCATCTAACCCGTACATCCAGCTAAAGTCATCTTGCGTTATATATGAGTCAGGATTGTCACCAGAACCCGCGTTCCAATCACTCATCCCTACCGCCGCGTTGTCGGGGCTTGGCATACTGCCGGTTAGCCGAGCCATCCCAAACTTTTCTTCTTCCGTCATCAGGGCGGGGTCAATAAATGCGGCAGACTTTAAAGCATGGTCTCGTTCACTATTGTATTTCTCGTTATATTTTTCCTGACTCATATAGTTGTGAAGCGCACCGTCCTTGTAGTAGATGCCCTCGCCATACATACCTTTGGAGCCGGGAATAATAAAGGGGTCATCACCGACGCTTCCTAGCACCCTTTCATTCGCAACATAGTATCCGCTCGGAGCGTCAGTTCCATCTAGAGCAGTCCTGCCTGCGTAAACACTGGGGTCTACGCCCTCGATAGAGGCCATGTCGTAAGCAATAACCTTGCCGTCTACGATCCTGTAAAACGATCCGCCGCTAGATGATTGAGACGCCCCGCCAGAGGTAGAGCCAATCGTGCCAGAATATCCGCCGCCGCTAGGGTACGAATTGCCGCCGGGAGAGCCACTGCCAGAAACTCCTGCCGAGCCACTGTCAGAAGCTCCTGCGGAGCTACCTCCGGAAGACCCGCTAGAGGCTCCGCCAGACGCCCCTCCGGTCGTGTCACCGCCGCTTGCTGGAGGCTCCGCATCTACAGGCTCAGCGGGAGCGTTCGCTCCGCCCATGCCATAGCTAGCCAGAGTTCTGTAGTAGTCCTGTAGTTGAGACAGGTACTGACCCCGCTGAAGAATCGGATCAAAATACTGACCGCCTGACTCTACACCCTCCAAGGTGGGACGGAATGCCCTGTTTGGTATAAACGGTGCGTTCGGATCATCTTGGAAATACTGAAACTCAGGCTCAAATCCAGCCATGTAATCTAATGGGCTAGCGATCTTGTAGTTTGGTCGCAAGCTACGCTGTATCTCTACAGGATCTATGCCCTGAAGGGCGCCTGCGGGGGCGGTGTAACCAAAAATGTTTTGATTGGCTAGCATAGCCGCATATGGACTTTCAGCTTCAGGCTGTGCCGCCTTAATAGATCGCTCGCGCTGTGTTCTGTATCTTTCGCGCCGGTTGTAATACCGCTCAAGAAAAGACTGCTCTTTAGGGGTAAGTATCTCGCCGGCTTCCGCCTTCTGAAGCGCCTTGTACTCCTGAGTATCCTCTGGGTCGGTTCCCGCTTTAATGCCATAATATCCCGGCGTAAGCATGTCTACGCCGTCTTCGTCGAGCACTTCAAACTTATCTGTTACTTTTGGAGTCGGAGCGACAGGATCTTCGCCTTCGCCTGCCGCACCGTCCGATGAAGCGCCGTCGTAATACTGAGAGGCAAAATCGGCAAACGAAAGGTCACTGGGTATCATTCCCGCCCCAAGCATGGCGTCATATATTTGCTTTACAGAAAGAGCGGGGGCCGCGCCTCCTCGGTTCATTCTGACTATGCCGCCCTCGGCGGCGTATGTGCTGGGAGCCGCGTAGTCGTAGGTCCGCTGACTCATCTGAGATCGGTAAGGGCTATCCCCTCGCGCCACTCCGGGCTGTGCCATTGAGTATGCTCTCTGGAGGTCAGCGTATGACTCGCCCATGCTGGCCTCATTCTCTTCCATGAGTCTGCGCTGTTGCTTCTCAAAGTCCTCTTCCATGTCCATCTGAGCAATCTGGCCAGAGCCAATACCAATGCCCATTAGCTGGCCGGTAGTGCCGACTTTATCTACAACATTCTGAAAGCCTTGACCGACCTTAGAGCCACTCACTGCCGTGTCAAACTGGCCTACCATGCCGGGAGCTTCGGATACATACGGTGCTGGTGGGGCGCTTAATGCGGCAGATGCGTCCTGAGCAATTTGTTGCGATTGAGCAACATAATCGACCGGAGGCAAGGTACCTGCCGCTTGAGCGGCTTGTTGCCCCGCAGTTTGCGCCTGAGCTAGAAAATCTGTGCCACCGGGAGGAACTAATCCTTCCGCCAGTGTTGCTGTTGACATGTCTAGGCCAGTAGCGAGGGAGTCCGTTGCTCCAGCGGCTAATTCGGCGCCTGTGCCAAGTGCGTCCGCCCCTGTGGTGGCAACATCTACCCCCGTCTGAGCACCTTCAACCAAGCCGCCGATACCCTCAGCAAGACCGCTACCCAGACCGGCTGTCAGGCCAGAGAGCAACCCCCGCTTGAGATCGCCCGTCACTGCCGCTGTGCCGATACCTGTTAGCGCCGCTGAGCCTAATGCGCCCAGACCCAGCTTAGTTCCAAGCATGCCCAGTGCAGGGGCCAAGAATGGCAGGAAAGCCTCTGGCTGTCCGGTCACAGGGTTGATCGTCAGGTTTCCCGTGGGGGAGAGCGATGCGATGCCCGCAACCTCAACTGGGTTCATGTGTACCAGCATGGAATCCCCGTAGCGTCCGTACTGGGCCATCTGATCCATCATTGGCTTTGCTGGGTATTGATTGTTCATTAGCTAGTCTCTACACCGAATAAGTTGAAGCTGACATTGGCCGCGCTTGAGTACACTTTTACCACGTCCTTTTGGCCTAAGCACAGGCCAATCACCACCGTTCTGGATGTGGTAGCCGCCAAGTCTTCGTCATAAAAAATAAACTGCTTGTCATCTGCTCCAGCATTGTTCACATGCACACTCACGCGAAAGGTAATTCCAGACCCTCCCCGGTTGCATACAACAAGTGAGCTACAAGTAGTCTGCGTTAGGTCGGGCGCTGAGTACAGCGTTGTTGTGGTCGTTGCACTCACATCTACCTGACCAAGAACCTTAATCGCGTCAGCCACTTGACGCCCCCATCAGCAGAAACTGGAACCGCCTAAGAGCCAGCGATGAGTCTTTGCTGGTCTTGTTTCGATTGGCGTCCACCTTCGCATCAAGATCCTGAAAGCTGTTTTCTATCGTCCGGCGAGTTACCTGTTCGTCTCTTGCCAGATACTCTAGCGGTGCAACAGGCAGAGGTCTCGTTGCCATTAGCGTCTCCCGTCCGTTCTAATGCCGAGCCGTAATGATCCCACTGACCAACCGTAACCCAAGCCGCTTGACTCAATCCGAATGATTGACTCTCTCGATCTGGCCCGGACGTGCTCCTGCTGTGATGAGCTTGTTACTGTCGCTGTTGACAGTGTGGCGGGCGTCTCCAGTGGGAAGTTTCGCCCCTTAAATACAATATCAATACTGGCGTTAGATTGATCTCCAAGCAACGTGAAGTCGGGGATCACCCTGTTTATCATCATCAGTGAATCGCCATCACCAATGCCAATGTCTCCCGACTCCACATACGCCACAAGTTCTGATCCGTCAGCGTCATACCCTATCTCTTGCGTATACAGGTAGTTCGTCAACACATTGTCGAGGTCGTTAGTGGCCGCAATCGGGTACTCATGGAGCGGCGCGTTAAAGTACGCTCCTCGCCCTAGAGTTCCTACGGCCCAGACGTTTTCCACATAATTGAAAGAGACGTAGTTCGTGATATCTGTGTTACCACTGCCAACTGGGTAATACCACGTTACTTCTGAGTAGTCAGGATTAGTGGTTGCAAATACCTTGTAGATTTGGTCTTTGTTTATGTTGTCAAAAACATATCGCTCTACCGAGCAAGGCATTCTTTGCACTGCGCCTCGGTAGATGTAGAAGCCGCCGGGGTCCATGAAGTACATGGTGTCGCCAGCAACAATCGCCGCCTTTGGTGAGGCAAACGCTACATTCTCCGCCACAGGTGTGAACGAGAAAATAAAGGGGGCGCCCACATACCGCATCGACACTAGGCCATTGTCGGTGCTAATTAGTATTTCTTGGCGAGTCTTGATGGCGCCCACAATCGCGGTGCCTGATGACAAGACCTGACCGCCCGCTGAGTTTGTTGCTGTGGGCGTCCAGTCTGCCGCACTTTCTTGATCCGACCAGCGCACCAGTAGCGGGTCAATCTCGCCTCCGCCAATCGGGTTTACGCCAAAACAAATGACATGCCGGTCTATGTCAGAGACCATCACTTGGAGGGCGCCTGTCGGAGTGTTGCTTGCCCCTCCAACAGAGCTAAGCGCAACGCCTCGCGCCTCCACTCCGGAGGATTTGTCCCAGTAATAGACCCCTCCCGCTCGCGGGTTAAATATCAGGTCATCGCCAAACGCATCTTGGCTGTATATGCGTAACTGGTTGGTTGCGCTGATCGTAGAGCTAGCACCCCATGATCCAGCACCCCACGGGTTTACGCCCCACCCTGTAGAGCGAACATAGCTATTTAGCCCGACATTTATTTGATAAGCCGCTGTAACCGACCCGCCGCCATTCGCCGTGTCACTAGAGTTGGCGGTCACTGCTGAGCCGCTCGTATCTACCGCGCTTATCGTGTAGGTGTTGACGGTAAGCACAACCTCAACTTGATATTCTTGATTTAACACTGCGGCAGTAATATTGCCGCCTAACGACGTGGCGCCAGAAAATGTCACAAAGTCACCGGATACAGCGCCGTGGCTGTTGTCGGTCACAGTGATCGTAGACGAGCCATTTGTTGCGGCAAATGTTGCCGCATTCGTGGTGGTCGCCCTGATCGGCGTAATGTCGTTTAGTGATCCACCCTCCTCAATATAGAACTTGAGGTTTGTGCCAACACCGAGAAACAAGGAGCCGTCTTTGGTGCCCCAGTCCATAAGCGAACGGCACACACCCTTAACAACGCCCGCGATGTACTTTTCCCAGCCGCCGATTTTTTCGACGCGGCCCTTTCTGAATCGTATCTTGTCTGAGTCAAACCACCCAGAGTCCGTCGTATACTGAGTGCCTTCTTTATCGACACCCGGATTAAATGCAACTTTTGATAATGGCATTTCTTGGCCTCAATAAGTCCAGAGCACCGGCTTAGTTGATCTAATGTCCACATGCACAAATGTTTTTGCTACGCCTATCCCACTAAATCCCATAGACAATGCGTTTTTCACCAGAGTCATTCTATCGGCGCCATTCTCAACCCGAATGTCTGCGGCTACGCCTCTTGCGTGAGTGCCGGGACCATTAGGCTTGTCTCTTTCTGCGCTATGCTTGGCCGACCTGTATCCAGATACAATAGAAAATGGAAAGCCGCAAACCCCCCGAAGCTCGTCTAGCGCATATAAGAACTCGGGCTTCATGTCATTTTCGCCCGTCTCAGAACAATCAAACTCAGACGAGCTAAAGTACTTGTATGTCATTCTTTTCTTCCGGAACCTAAAAACAATCCAAACGAGGCGGTAAGTGCTCCTGTCATTACAGAAACTAATGCCGCCTGCTCTGGATGTGGATCAGGAAGATCCATAAACCAACCTACGACCTGATAAGTCATGATTAGCATCGTAATCATCAGCATGCGTGGAATGATTCGTAGTTGCTCAAGCCGGTCAATCATTGTTGCTTCTTGAGCTTCATCAGCTTATCTGCGCCGCGAATGCCAAAGCTGGCACTAACTGCAAGAAAAAGAAGATACTGATACCAATCAGGAAGAGTATCCAAAGCCCTAAAACTAGCGAGCACCCGATCAACAACACCGGAATCATTAACCACAACAGAGTATCCAAGACAAAACAGAGGGACCGCGAGCACAAGAGTCCAAAACTCATCCTTCCAGCTTGAGGCTGAAGCGCCAGCCATTTTGCTTTCCCAGTCTGCATCATTCTGTATTACCTGAAGTTTTGCCTGATGCTTGGCCTGAGCCTCTTCTTTTTTATTGTTAAGGTAGCCCCCGATAAGGCTAGCAATCGGAGATATCAGCGCCTGCCAGACCACTACTTGTCAGCCTTTTCATCTAGCTTTTCAAGAATCTTATCTAGCTTGTCTTTGATTTCTCTGATTTCTCGATCATGCGATTGCCTTGCCATGTCGGTTTCTGTGCGAAGAACCGCCAGTTGCGTGGCGTGATCTTGCTGACGGACAAACATCAACCAAAGAAAACCCGCTATAGGCATTACAACCCATCGAAGCACTGTCTCCAAAACGTCCACCTTACTTACCACTCGCCATAAATTGAGCCGCTCTCCGCAGATCCGCACGGTGAGCCTTTTCGCAATGGCCGGCCTCAAACGGTCTAAATAATATATTTAACACAAACATCATGCCGCCCCAGAACCAATCTTCTTGCTGTCGGTAGCTACGCCCAGAGATGGACTCGTTAGGGTTTTCGCTCAAGAACAACACAACATTAATTAACTGAGATAGTGCATCGCCACAGCGCACAAGATAAGCACCAATCCCAAAAAACCAATCATAAGCGTCACCATTAACTCGCCACATAATAAAAATCCTTTTACCGCGCCAGAAATTAGTTGCAAGTCACTACGACTTTGTTGTTTGAATCTGTAGTGATAACGCAACCGTTAGCCTTCAGCATGTCTTGCATAATCAAGTCGCTCTTGTTGAGGTAACTTAGCCAATCCGTAGTGTTTCCTCGAATATTAATCATGCCTTGGATGCCTGCGTTCTCAACCGAGTCAATGCCGTTATTACCAAGCGTGACAAGGTTTGCCATACCGTTGGTGCCAAGACCGTAAAGGTTATTCATGCCGTTAGTACCAAGCGTGGTCAAGTTGTTCATGCCGTTGGTGGCAATAGCCGTATTAGCGTCAAATCCTGACTCACCTAGCTGGGTGAGGTTGTCCATGCCGGTGACACCAAGGGTCACCATGCCGTCAACGAATGGGGTGTAATCAACATTACCTAGCGCCTCATATCCGGCGGCGGCGGAGTCAGCAAACGCACCGTAAAGCGCCTGTTGAGTATTGGCGTCAGCATTGATGCGAGCCAAATCTACTCGCGAGTTGTATCGCGCCATCGTCTTGGTAGAGTCGGTCTGCATCCACATCATCCCCAGATTGCTGACCGGCGCCGCAAGTATAGAGGCCCATTGAATCGCGACAGATTGCTGTGGTATTGGCTGTACTGTAGGCGTCTGAGTTAGCGCAAGCGCCATTACAGCGGCACTCGCGGCCTGCCCGTCACCAGCAGAAGCTATAACAGCCAGCGCATCAAACTTGGCTTGCGTGGCGGCGGCATTTGCTTGCGCCGCTTTTTCTACCGCTTGGTAGTAATCAGTCGCGGCAGTAGTACACCCCGCTAACAAGACAAAACTTACCGCTAAACAAAGCCCTTTCATGCGCTTTTCCTCTTAGCCTTCAGGCCAATCGTTAAAAGTTGAAGGATTATCTGGAGTACCTGCTATCAATGTGACAAACTCTGCATGAGTAGTTACCGCGTTGATCTGAGTTTCCATAGAGTTTGAGGCAGTGCGTACCGCCGTTCTGTAGGTTAATACGTCAGCAGGAATGGCAACACTAGCTTCCGCCCTGCGTATAACGTACCAATCAGTAGGAGCTAGCAAACTTCCTGCCTCTGCTTTGACTTTGGCGCACTCTTGAGACTTTAGACCCAGCGTAATGATTGGGTTGCCATCTGTGTCAAAAGCAGGCTCACCGTCAGTTTCGTCTATTTCGTGTACGTCATCTAGCGCCTTGGGTACGTCTGCCGCCCAATAAAACCGTGGGTCAAACGGAGCAGGGTCATCTACCCACACTAGACCAGCCGCAGTCTTCGCTTCGTCTGACCAAGATCCCCAATTAGTCGGGTGCTTAATTCCGTCATCATTCGTCCAGCTTCTGCCTTCGCGAATGACTGTAGTGTTATATGTCCATGCCATTGTTGTTACCTCGCGTTGGCGTATTTGAAGGGCATCTCTGCAAATGCCACGTAAAGGTATGAGCCAGTATTAGACCCATTGTATGCGGCGTTGCTATTTACGATTCTAAACCCGTTAGACAGATAATCTATTGCGTGTCCCGTTCCTTCTGCGACATCAAGGTTTGCGTACAGTGTTGCGTTATCTAAGGGGTTATATGGGCTTCTTGCAGTGTCGTTGATGTACCAGTTTTCAGTGCCATTTGTTCTTTTTATCATCACCCACGCTGGCCTAAATCCGGTATAAATAATTGGCCCAAGCGCACTTCCGTTATCAAGATAAGCCCCAATCTTGCTGAAGCCTTCTACGCTGTGAAAGCAGTAGGCTACAAAGTCACCAGAGGTATACCAATCTTTAAACGTGGTGGCCGTTATCGTCATGGTGTCATCACCACTAAATACGTGGGTATCGTCTAGTCGTGCATAATCTATAGTCCCGTCAATTGTTGTAGTGAACGTGTACCATCCAGTACTAGCAGTACGAGATTTATGTATGAGTAATTCTGGCGCTTTGTCTAAACCGTGCCCTACGTCATTATGGCCGCTGGCCGCAGTAAAAGTGACAATACTAAACCCAGCATCAGTATTGGCAGACACTATAGATGTAATATCTCCTTCATTATTAGTTACGCCTGAACCGCCAGCTTTCCAGTTCCATGCAACCTGACCAGAAGCGGCATTTCCACCTACGTTTGATCCATACGAAAATCCATCAGAATCAAAAGATGTGAGCGTTGTAGATAAAGTATTCGCTCCGTTAGTGTGGTTAGGCATTAAGTAATTTTGTGCGCCTCTAATAACATCGTATAGCTCATGGTCATAGGCATTTGCTCTGTTTTTAAGCCAAACCATATCAGGCTGAAAACCTACGCCAGTAACCGATATTGACGAACCATTACCTGTATACACCACAGTATTAAAGTAATCTTGTGGGCTTGCGTCTAAGGCAGGGTTAAACGCCGCTGGTGGATCAGGCAGGTTAGCCGTACATAAAGCTAGATGGCCTGAAGGCGGGCTGTAGTAAAAGTCACCGCGTCCGTTAGCGTCTGTGTTGCCTTGTGCTGTTTTGTTTCCAGCAAAGCTAGAGTCTTGCCCAAAATTAACTACGCCTGTTGTACCCGTAGAACCGCTAGTTCCGTCACAAAAAAGAGGGACTAAACCCGAAACATCATAGGTTTTTGTGTACATTAAAGAATTATTTTTGTAAAACTTAACATCAGTTCCATCGTAACTAACGCCAACAATATCGTCATCTTCTGCGCCTTTACCCGCGTCAGCACCAGAATCAGTAGATCCATTTACAAGTAAATAACCAGCAGTCCCATACGAGTAGTATGTAATAGAAGGGTTTGCATCGGAAGGAAACGCATTGCGGCAATCAGACCTACAAAAACCTACTACGGGAGAAAACCCCGCTGTTTTTACATATACCTCAAAATACCAACTTTTAGTGGAAGGAACGCCTATAGTGCCTTGACCAAAACCACCGCCCGTTACAGGAGTGGCATACTGTAAGCCTCCCTGAGAGTATGAGTTATATCCTGCCCAAGAGCCGGGAGAAAGCGTGTTTAAAATGGCAAAGTTGTTTGTCGGGCTATCCGGCACTTGATCCGTGGCTACAATGTTTGTAACTGTCCAAGTATTGCCGTTACCGCTGGAGTCCGTGCCTAGTGAGCTAGAGTTACCAAACTTCAAGTAATACCCTAAAGAGCCGTAGCTACCTGTGTACGCTTTAGGAATCCATGTGTCTGACTTGGTTTCGCCAAAACTGGCTGGCGTTAGTGCAGTGCCATCAACAAAGTTTACTTCGGTTATGTAGCCATCAAAGTAAGTGGTGTCGTATGGCGTAGACCCAATAGTATGTTCGTTGGTGTTGTTGACGTATCCTTGCTTGTAGCGATTTGGGTCAGAACTTTCGTACCAATCTGTTATTTGCTCGCCATTAACATATATTTTAATTCTGTTTGAAGCTGTTTCTTGGCCTGTATCTGTAGCAATTACAATGTGATACCAAGCGGCAGGATCTCTAAACCTTTGAGAGCTAGTGTAAATCCAATCATACGCACTGCTGGTGTATCCGTTGTAGCTTAACCTGTCGTTGCTATCAAAAAACAAAACATCTCTGTTTACACCGCCAGTACCAGCACTAAAAACACCGTCATAGCCAGAGTCTGCGAATTTTGAGCGTTTAATCCACGCGCTAAAAGTCCATGTCCTCATGTTGCCAGTAGACGAGGGTGTTATGCTTAGTTGTGAATTAGCATCAAACCGTACAGAGTTGTCTATCTCATGCGGATAGAAGCCCGATGAGTACATCCATTGCGGTGAGCCAAATGGACCTGACATAGCTTATCCTCAGCTAAACGCGAGTTGTGGAGCGCCAAGCAAGATGCGGCCTGATGCGGCAACAACGTAAGGCACAATGTCCGTGGTCGATGCGGCAGAAGACAGGGTAAGCCCTGCTCCGCTGGCTGTCTCGTAGTCAGTACCAAGAGACACTGTTCGACTCCCCGTACCATCCTGAATAAACACGATAAACCCGGACTGACCTAAAATCTCCGTGCTTGGGTTAGCCAAGGTTACGTTGCCTGTTAGCGTTAGCACAAAGTTCTGATCGGCACTAAAGTCCAGAGTAATTGATCCGCTGTTACTGGTATCCGTTTCAGTGCTAGCGACTGCGGTAGTAAACACACCCGCCGTAAACGTACCTGCGGCGGCAGTAGAGCCACCAATAGTCACGGCATCCGCAGTACCGCCGTTGATGTCAGCAGTAGTCAGCACTGCACTTGCTACCGTCACTACACCTGTAGAATCTGCAATAGACCCTGCGGCTGTACCATCTTTAGCTTTTAAGTTCGTTACTTCAAGATTGGTTGCATCAACCGTCGTGGCATTTGCGGTGGTAAACGTGCCAACTGCGGCGGTAGAGCCTCCGATGGTCACATTGTCAGCCGTACCGCCATTAATATCAGCGGTGGTTAGCACCGCACTCGCTATCGTCACTACACCTGTCGAGTTAGCAATAGACCCTGCCGCCGTGCCGTCCTTGGCTTTTAGGTTGGTAACTTCAAGGTTGGTTGTATCCACGGTGGTGGCATTTACCGTGGTTGCATTTGCCGTAGTTACGGTTAGCCCCGTGACAGTTAAGTCAACATTAACGTCCGTAACCGTTGCGCCTGAGCCGCCGCCATTAAACTTCAGCAGGACATCTGCGCCGCTAACAATCTCAAAGTCATTTGAAGCGTTATAGGTGCCCTGAAAAACAATAACAGAGCGACTGCCCGACAGGCTGTTGCGGATGTGGACAATTTTCTCGGCATTGTTAGGCGTAAGCTGAACGTACGCCGTGCCGCCTAAGTCACCGCCGTCAACAAACTCAATGAATTTGTTTCTTCCGTTAGAAGAGGCGCCGTCCGTTATAGGCAGGGCGGTAGGCGACCCAGAGCTTCCAGCAGACGACAGCGTAATGGAGATAATCCCGTTGACGGCTTCATCAAGCAGGTCTAGGTTGGTATTGGTCGTAGTGCCCCATGTTCCTGACTGTTCGCCAGTAGCAATCTTTTCAATACCAAGGTTTGTTGTGTAAGTGCTAGGCATTAATCAATCCTCTTTATGCCGCAATTTCTTCGTAGTTTGGCGTCTGCGACGGCGCTATGTTTGAGTAGCTTGGTGTTTGATCGGGAACAATCGACCCCCAAACAATCACCGCCCCTACCGACCCTGTTGCCGCTAGCCCTTCAACGGACACATTGGCTTTTGCGGCGGCGGTAACAGATCCAACCGACCCTGTAGCAGAAAGCCCTGTGACGCTTATGTTGTTGTTTGTGACTGTGGATGCAGACCCAACTGATCCTGTGGCGGCAAGCCCTGTGACCGTTATGTTCGCTTTTGCTGTTACTGTGACAGAGCCAACCGACCCCGTGGCCGCAAGACCTGTAACGGCAACGCCAGTGCCCGGAGCGGCAGTGACTGAGCCTACGCCTCCGGTAGCACCTGCGTTAGTATTGCTACCTTCGTTCCACCCAGCACTGCCCCAGCCGCCACGACCCCAACCAGTAAACGGGACAGTTGCGTCAGACATTACGCTATCCGGATAATTGCGTTGCTCGCGTCAGCCGTGGGAAAAACAATAGTAAAGTCTCCGCTAGAAGATGTTTTATCTGAGCCGAAGTCCAAGACTACTACCGTAGGGTCTCCACTGGCGCTGTCGTTGTAGATTAGCGCGCCTCTAGCCGTGAGCGACGAAGAGCTAAACGTCAGGTCTGAAAAGTCTGTGAGCGCAGTGGTGCTCGACGTAGTTGGATCAACCCGCGTAAGAGTTCCTCCGCCTGCCGTATAGCCTGTCCCGCTAGTCTCGTTACTGGTCGTATACGCAGTTGTAGCGGCAGTAAAGCTGGCGCTATTGGTATACATGGCCAGCTTAAACGTACTGCCACCAGAGTTTTTAAAATTGTGGACGCCTTCAAGTAATTCTTTTTTGAAGGATGTGCACATAAAATTGCCACTAAACGCCATTTAAAGCCTCCTGATAGCTTCGGCTAAGTCTTTTTGCCCTGCATCAAGCAAGGCGTTATAGATGGTTGTGCGATCAGAATTAATCGCCTCTTGCATGTAATGCAATAAAACAGAGCGAATCTGACTGCGATAGGCAAGAGCCTGCTGTTTTAATGTGGGGTGAGCGGCGTCAGACACAGATAAAATACGGTCTAGACACCTTTCTGCTATCTCTTCTGGGGTAAAACCCCTATTGCTGGTAGTTTCCACCCCAACGGTACCAACCTCCAGTTCAAGCATTAGGTTCGCATCTTCCTGACCGCGCCACTGCGATAGCTGTCAGTGGTGCTATATCCCTCTCCTAGCTCTTCCAGACGCTGAACGGCGTCTTCATACCTCTGGGCATACAACTGCATTAAGTCGGGATCACCCTTCAGGTAAGTGTAAGCCTCTACCAAGCAACCATACAGAAGGGTTGACTCTGCATTGGTGCCCAGCCAGCTTGTGCCTGAGCTTGCAGTGGTGATGGACTCGGGCTTGTGGAAGTAATGAAGCTCAACAGTAAAGTTGCTGTTTGGCGTTGGGCCAATCAGGAAGTAATCTTCACTAAAGGCGGCGTAAGTTTTGGGCACCCCTGTCGTGGTTGAATCGGGATACGCCTCACGCATGTAGTTTACATCTTTAAACAGAAGATACTCGTACCCAGAGTTGTTTATTGCCAGCGAGTATGCCGACAAAAAGTCTGACGGCATTGCTAGGTAGTTGTTGCCAGAGGTCATAGTCCCCGTGACGTTCTTCCTAAAGTCCGGAAGCTGACAGCGTTTTAGTATCCTATCTTCCGCCTGAGTAATGATTGTCGGCAGATTATTGACAAAGCTGGTCTCGTTCGACTCAACATAGTCTTGAATTGTTTGCTTTAGCGTTGTAAATGTAAAACTCATACCGTGTTCACCTTATAGCCCATGCCACTGTGGACAGTGCAGTATGTGTAGAGCGTTGGCGCTCCTGAAGCCACAGTAATCTGGGTATAGGCGCCTGAGCTTCCCGGTGTGCCAGAGGTCGTTACTCCGGTCGTGTACTCGCCACCGCCGCCGTGCGAGCCATCAGATGTGGTTGAAAAGCGCAGTGGGTGGCCAGAGTTACTGCCGGCTGACTGGTCAAATCGGTAGGTTTGACCCTCACTAATATTGACGCCACTTGTCCCCGGCAATGTTCCGTCTTGATAATATTTGTTGCCAGATCCGGGGTTGCTTACCGTTATCGCATAACTGGTTACGTTGACGCTTGCCGTAACACCGCCTCCTGCCGTTTGTCCGGCGACCCCTGTAGGATATACAAGCGTATCTTGCAAGGACGCCGTAACCCCGTTTACAGCCGAGTCTCCAGCAAGCCCCGTGGGGTACACAGACACATTATCGGATGCGCCAATCTCAATGCTTACGCGACCGACGTGCCCTGACATGTCGAGACCGACAGTGCGGCTACCCAGAGCAGTATCACCGCCACCCACAGGATTGAACGCAAATAAAGCCCGGCTTTGATCCAAGCTATTGTCGGGTCTTGGATTCCGAAGAGCTTGCGGATCACTCGCATTTACATCCCCCAATTTAAGCTGAGGCTGATCTTTATCTACAACATCGCGACCAACGAGCAGTCCATTCCATCGGCCATCTTCTATCTGCTTGACCAAGTCCCTAATCGGATAGCGAAAGCCAGTCCTGTCGCAAAACCCGTAAGCGCGCTTGCCGGTTACATAGCTACTCATAAGTCGTTATACCCACCGGGAGCCATATACAGGGCCGCTTTTTCGCGAGCAGAATCAGCCGCCAAAGACCACTGCTCCTCATACACCTGCTTGAGCATCGGAGCCATCTGCATAGATTCTGGCCGCTTGCTGGCAATTTGGTAGGCAAGTCCCGACACCAAACAAGGCAAGAATCTTGCCGGCACATCCATGTTGTTTGATGCGGGACTGCCTGTGTCTTCTATCCGTTCCATGTAGTAATACTCGAACGTATAGCTTTGAGTCGCATCAGGAACCGGCCAGAAATGCACGGTAACCCCAGTGGGTTTGCGTTCAACGTAATACTGCAACGGACGCCCCTGAGTCAGCTTGTTTGTCTGGTGGGCATACTGGCTCACCGAGATTCTTTGCATCGTCAGGTCTGATTGCTTGGAGGTGTTGCCTGCGTCTGTGCGAAGCAAGCCTTCGATAATGTCTAACTTGTCAGCACTAAGGTCGTATGACGAAGTTCCTGCGGTGAGAGCCTGAGAGGTATTTCGTACCGTCCAGAGATTAAGGCCGCGATTTTGCCATTCAAGCATAAGTAGATCAAGACTGCGGCGAGCAGTTTTGTAGTCATACCCGCTCCTAAGCTCCAGACCCGCGCGCTCATACGCCTCTTCCATAATGTCTGACAGGTCAAGGGTAAAACTGGTTGTTCCGCTTGTCGCCATTTATACAGTCCGCCCTATAGTCCTGCCTCTAATGGCAATTCCGTTTCTACACTTTGGCTTAGGTAGCTTCCCGCCAGCCGCTTTTTTAAACTCGCCCATCACCTTCTTAGCCTTCTTGGAAGATGGTGCGTTCTTTACCTGCTTACCTGTCTGTGCTCGGCTAATCGGCATAATTACTTCCGCCTAGACTTGGCACCAGAACACTTCCACCGCTTACGGGAAAGGTTGTTAGGTGTGTTGGGGTCATTCTGCTTGGCCTTAGACAGCCTTTTTTTGATGCCTAGAGAGCGAGCGCAATAGCTGTCGCCCTTGCTGGTTCCGGGCTTTACTCTAGCCCCGCCGCCTTTGGCTTTACCTGCCTGACCATAGCTGACCTTCTTGCCGGTAGAGGTCACCTTAACCTTAGCCTTGCCTTTCGCCGGCTTTTTAGTAGCCATTACCTGTGCCTCGCTGTCTTCTTGGCCACCTTCTTCGGTTGGCTGGAGAACTGCTTGCCCTTCTTGGTATCCGCTCTTTTCTTCTTGCTGGTCGCCGCATACTCTTTTGAGCTTAGCGACTTGATTGCCTTTTCGGGAAGATACCGCTCACCCGTGGCTTTTTTGCCTTGCGTACTAGGCTTGCCCGACTTGGTGCGCCACTTCTGCTTAGTCCACTTCTTGAGTGACGTTTGCGACTTCTTGAGCGCCATCAGTCCTTATAGCCTCCGCCCTTCGACTTGTACTGCTTTGCCAGCATCTGCGCTTTACGGGCGCTCCACTGTCCGGGCTTACCGCCCTTACCCCCAGACTTGATTTTGCTAAACAGCCGTTTACGCATCGTTGGCTTAGTGTAGTTGCCGGCCTCGTTGACTTTTGACTTAGTCTGCCCGCCGCTCTTGTAGTAAACGCGCATCTTAGCCGTAGTTCTTTTTGACTTTCATCACGATGCTATAGGAGTCACCAGAACTGTGTCCTACTGTGGTGAAGTTAATGTCGCCGGTTTTGCCTGATCCCGCGTTGTTTGGGATGCCAACAAAATCAGAAAAGTCTACTGAGTCTGAGTAGTCAGCAGGAAGCTCCCAAGCTAAAACGTCGGTTGATGCGTCAAACAGAATCTCTACGCCCATACCGATAGTGGAAAACCAGATGCACTCAATCTGCACACTTGAACACGCGGCACTATTCGCTGGGTTCGTTGAAAGAGCAGAAACATCAATCTTCGTTACGGCAGACTCGCCGCTTCCGTCGCTGACGTTGGTAAATGCAAAAATTGCAGTGCGGGGGCCGTCTTCGATTGTCTGACTGGTAACTGTGTCAGCCATCTTTGTCTCCTAAAAAAAGGGGGCCGAAGCCCCCGTCTAGATTATTGGTCTGCAAAAGCTGGAGCAGTTGCGCCAGTCACAGTGCCAAATATCTGATAATTGGTGGAGTTCAAGCCAACAATCGTTACGTCAAATCCAGCAGGTACGTTGAGTTGAATACTGCTGTTGGAGTTTCCGTCAGAGAACACCGCGCTTACTTCATTGTCGGTGTCTAAGAACGTGACGCCGCCTATGTAGAAGTTAGTGTTGCCGGGAGTAACGATGAGTGCATCAGTAGCATCTGCCGCGCCGCCAGCGTAAACAAACCTAAAGACAGAGCCTGCAACGGGTGCTGGCAATGTGTAGGTGTTGTCTTGTCCGCCATCGGGAACTAGAAGGATTCTGCCACTGTGAGTTGCGTTGGTGAGCGTGACGTTAGAATCAGCAAGGCTAACGGGCGCCCCACCAATGGTCGTAACCTCGGTGATCGTGCCGGTAGTAGAATCTTTGCTGATGGTCTTGAATGTGGTTTCAGAGCGTACTGGCCCTAGAAAAGTAGTATTAGCCATGTGAGTCTCCTGTCGTGGCTAGAGTCTAAATGTTCCACATGGAACAATTAGTCAGGAAAAGAAAAAGGGGGCCGAAGCCCCCGTACTATTAGGACGTTCCGGGTGAACCGTAAATGCCCAGAGGATCGGATACGCCGAAGCTGTATCGCTCGCGAGCCTTGTATCGGACGTTGCCGGTATCAAAGTCGCCGTCCATTGAAGTTTCCAACGCTGTTCTGTTGAAGTGCTTCATGCCGTTCGGTACGTCGGTAACGACGAAGAAAGCGTTGGTGTCTGTCAAGAAGTGATTGACAGAGTAGCCTTCCGGAATCGAACCGTTGTTGCGAAGGGCGTTGATGTCGTTGTCAGCCGTGCCAACTCGACCCTCAGTCTCAAGCAAACGAGTTGCTACAAACTGAAGTGCGGGTGGAACGATCAGACGACGAGGACGTGCCGCGATCAGCAGACCACGCTCATCGGTAAATGCCGCGATGTTAATCACTGCATCTTCCAGAGAGGTCTCGTTCAGATCAGCCGCAGTGGACGGACGGTTAGCGTTAGTGCCACCGTTGACCAGCGGGTGAGCCGTGCTGAACAGCGTTACGCCGTCACCAGACTGATAAGACGTAAAGCCGTCGTTAAGCGGGTTTGCCGCTTTAACCTGCTTGGTGTGAGCCATAGCACGGGCCAGCGCCTTGGTGTAACGAGCAGACAAAGAGTCATACAGGTTATCTTCCATAGCTTCTTCAGTAATAGAGAAGCCGAGGGCGATGGTTTCGTGGTTATAGCGAGCAGTGAAAGACTCTTGTGCTGAGTCATAGCTGATGGCCGCGCCTTCAGCTTTGACCGGTGCCGCACCGAATCCAGACAACTTCACTTCTTCTTCAAACGAACGCTCAGATGATTCAGTTTCGTAAATCATCGTGTGCTCATCGTCATAACGCTCATACTCCAGACCGAACAGGGCGTTCAGGCCGGGTAAAAGCTCTTTCAGCATTTGTGCGCGTGAAATAGCCATTGTTTATGCCTCCTTAAACGCCGAGCTTGGTTTCATAAGCGTGGCTCAACGGCAGGTAGGTAACGATGCAATCTGTGAAAGCATCACCTACGGTGCTGTTTGGCCCGTCTACGAAATCAACAATTCGGAGTGGTAGTGTATTAGTCGTAGCGATAGAGCCGCCATCTACGGCGTTCTTGCTTCGACCAATCGCGGTTGACCCAGCAGTGCTAACTGCTGATACGTTATTGCCCAATCCTGTCTGAGCAACGGCTTCATCAGCCTGCATTTGGAACAACAGCTTGGGATCATCAACGACATAAGCCATGATATCGTCCGCCGCAGTTGAAGCAGGGAAAAACTGATTGAAGGTTGGTTGACCAGTGCCGGGATCAGTGTACGAGCAACCGACAAAAATGCCGACCGTGCCTGCAACAACCGAAGTTGTTACTGCGGCTTTCTCGACGGTGCCAGCGGCAACCAGTTTTACGAAGTCCCCATAAAAGATAGCAGTGCCATAAGCGTTTGCAATCTTGATATGACGGACCTTTCCGGTGAAGGAACCGGAGGCACTTAGCGTACCTACGGGTTCTGCACCCATTGGAGTAGCTGTAGTAGCCATATCCTATCTCCTTGAAAGTAATAACCGAGACTATCTTTACAGATCAATCTCGACCAAAGGTTGTCCGAGTGGACCGCTCTGGATTCAGAACGGGCATTCGGGGATCGTTTTGCTTGAGGAAGTTGTTGTCCACAGACTGCATCTGGCTTGCCGCCATATGCTGGAAGTGCTCCTCTCGGGCCTGCATCTTGTCTGCTGGAGCCTTGCATAGAAGCAAGCCGCCAATCTCGATGTTGCCCTCAAAGCGGGAGTCAATGTCAGACATTACGTTCAACTCCGGATGATCTTCGGCCTTCACCGGAACCCATCCTTCTCTGAACTTCTGAGAGACATTGGTGTTGTCTGCATGACCCAAGGTGCTGGTTCGTACCCACCGGAAAACCCATCCCTCTTGAGGGTCTGGATTTGGTAGTACGGATGCAGGCAACCATGAATCAGATGGACGTTCTTCTACCTCTCGGGCTTCTGCCGCCCGTGCTGTGCGCTCTTCTGCCATGATTAGCTCTCCTTGAGTAATTGGTTGGCATATTGTTCGGGTGTAAGACCAAGACGCTTAGCGAGTGCGACTTGGGTGCGGCTCAACCTCACTTTGCGTGGTTTGGCACCGTTGTTCCTTGCGGAAGGTGCCACCACCACGGAGGGGCTTCGGGAAGTCGAGGAGACCGTACTCTCGGAGTCATCGGTCGAGCCACTACTCTCTTCACCAAAGTATTCTGGGAACTTGCCCTGCACGCGCCGGTCAAGCTCTTGGTAATAATCGTCAGACTCAGGGTTGAACCCTTCTTGACGGATCATCTTTTCATGTACGCCATAGGCATACGCGGTCATTTCCATGTGGTCTTCTGACTGAAACCACTTGTTGCCCTCTGCCCATGTTAGGGCTTTGTCGCTAGGCTGTCTGACCTGCGGTTGTTGCGCCTGCTGTTGTTGCGCTTGCTGGCGTCTATATGCCTCTTGTTGCTTAGCGAGTTCAGCTTCATTCGGCAACGGTTGGCGTTTCTTGTACGCATTACTCTGATGAGAAACTTGGCCAAGATCATACTGAGCATTGGTCATAGCCTTTTGAGCTTCAACCTGCTTATCAGTATTGCCTTCTTCTACCGCTTGGCGGTATGCCATCTCTGCCTGAGCCATCGCCATCTGTGCGCGTTCTTCTGACTGATTTATCAGTGCGCCCTCACCTTGATGAAGCACGCGCTGAAGCTCTCGGTTTTGCTCAGCGTATTGCTGGGCTACCTTGACCGCTTCCTCGCGTAGACGTTCTGCGTCTTCACGCAGGCGCCGCTCTTGATGCTGTTCATAACGGAGCTTATTGATACGCTTCTTGACTTTATCGCCATAGCCTTGAAGCTCTTCATCGCCGTCATCGTCCTTGGAGTCTTTGGCTTTCGCAATCGGCTTGCGATCCTCTGGCTCCCGGTCATCAATAACTTCGATGTCCATGTTTGGATCGGAACTGCCCTCATCGGGTTTTTTCCCGATTGTCGTCCGCACACCAAGGAACTTGTCCTCGGCAGACATGGACGGCTGTTCCATTTCTGTCTGCTCTTCGCTCATGCTTTCTCAACTCCCCTTGGGTCTTCAACGACGGCTTCTACGCTGTCATCATTGATTAGTCGAAACTCTTTACCATGCACCTTGAATCTGGTGCCGCTGTAAGAACGCATCAAAACCCAGTCCCCTTCTTGGCAGTAGGCGCCATTGGGAAACCGTTTTTCGTCCTTGTAAGCATCTGCACCCATCTTCAAAACGAACCCACAGATGGAACCAATTTCTTCCACCCTGAGCGTTTCAGCCGCTTTGAGTATGCCGCCTTCCGTTTTTTCGTCAGGCTCTGGGAGTGCGATAAGTAGTTTGTAACCTTTGGGGTCTGGAAGCTGTTTAGCCTTCTCTGGCTCTTCCGTCATGTCTACATCCTTGCACCGAATAGTGGCGTTCGGAGTCGCCTTGCGTTGCTTCCTGCAACGAAACTATTCTCGATCCATTCTCTTATTGAGGTCGAGAAGCTCGCGTTCAGCATAGGCCAAGCCTTCAATGATGCCGGTACAGCGAGAATAATCATTCATGTCTTTACATCCGCCGCCAGCTACATGGTCCGTGACCTCGTTCATGTGGGTCCGGAGTTGTTGCTGTAGTGCAGATAACAAGTTGTTAGTAGCGTGGTTAGTCATTGTCAATCAAGTCTCTTACTAGATTAAACCCTGACTTAAACCCTTCGATCTCTTCGCGAGAACGGTTGCTATCGTCAGACGCCTGCATCTTAGCCGCGAGTTTCGCCGCCTCAATCCGTTCGCCCGTCTGGAGTTTTTCCATGTCAAGTACGGCCTTTCCTTGGGCCTTTTGCAGATCAGCCTGTATCTTGGCCATCTCTGTTTGAGCCTTGGCTTGCGCCGATAGCTCTTTGATCTGCAACTCTTTCTGTTGCATCTGAATAACAGGATCTTCCTGCATCTCAGCATTTTGCTCGGCTTGCGCCATCATTTGAGCCTTGCCGGTGACCTGAGCCGCCGCCGGAGCAACCAGCTTAGCGAGACGGAACTCAATGTCCTCTGGCAGAGGCTCGCCCGCAGGCGGAAGCTCTACGCCCAGTTCGCGTTCAATCTTGGCGCGATACTCAAAGGCAACGTGCTCTGCGATGTGTGCGGCCATTGCCGCCTGAGCCGCGCCCGCCGCTGGGCTTTTTTCCATCAACTCCATGATTTCTGGATTCTCTATCAAGGACATGTGCACTTGAATGTGCGCTTGATGGTCTTGGTAGATAAACGCCTTAACTGGCTCACCGTTGATGATGTTCATGTTTTCGCTAACGGGGTCGGTCGGCTTGATGTCATCCTCAAGCGGCACAACCTTGTCTGCGTCTTGGATGCCTAACACCTCTAGCATCTGTCGATGTAGTAATGGCACGTCATAAATCTGAGGTGCCTGAGCCGCCAGTTGTAGCGCCGCCTGATATTGCATGATGCGTTGTGCCATCGTTCCCGCATTGGGGTCGCTGACAGGAATAATGTCTACGCGATCATCAAAATCTGCCGCGACCAGAGGGCCGGCATCTAAGTCGTAGGGGTAAACCTCTGGGCCATAGTCTTTTACCAGCCCCGACAGAATCTTGAGTTCTCTAGATACTGCATGGTGCACACGGCTCTGCACCGCGCTCAGCACCTTCATCTCTCGCTCCAGAACGGCCAGAGTGGTGCCTACCGGCGCCTCCCCATTGATGTCGGATGCTTTGACATCTGCGGCAGATGCGAATCTGCGACCCTCTTGAACAATATCACCTAGCAACTGGTACAGGACGTTGCTTGGCTCTTTGTATGGCAGGAATGAGATGTTGTCTCTGATCGCGCCGCTTGGCACATCAACATCCCTAAACTCTCCCGGCATAATTGGCGTATCGTCGCCCTTGATTCTCAGGCCGCGAGACTTGAGACCGCCGGGAAGATTCGACAGGGTGCCGGCATCTACAAGCTGTCTCAAGATGGCGGTTGCCGACTTTGACAGCCCGCCAATCATGTGGACTAGGCCGAAGCCGTAGAACCCAAGCCCCGGCAGATACTGGTAGTGAACGTAGTGCTCACGCCGCATCTTCTTGTCATCGCCTTCGTACCAGTTGCGCCGGATTGACAGGATGATTCTGGATGACTTGTCAATCGTAACGATGTAGGGCAGGGCGATCCCAGTAGGCTCTCCCCTGTCTGTATCTTCAAATCCGGGCAGGTCAATATCTACCTGCATCTCCAACAGGGTGTGCCTGCTGTCATACTCGTAATTATCAGAGTCTCCGGTCAGTCTGTTGTATTTCGCTTGTATCTCTGACAAGTCAGGGACTGGCGAGGGCAGGTCTACGTCGATATAAAAATCGGCAACCTGCAACTTACGAATCTCGTTGGCGGTGCGCTTCATCACATGAGTAGCGCGCTCGCACGTTGAGAGATCAGATGCGCCGTAGCTCACAACGAAGTCTTCCGCTGGAATGAACATCGCGCATGGACGCCCCATGCTGGGGTCGTAGTAAACCTTACGGAACGCCGAGCCTGCGATGGGCAGGGAGAACAACAGCTTTTCGGTTTCCGTTCTGTACTCCGTCATCCGCTGAGTGATGAGGTAGTTCAGGTAATTCTGTACGCGGTGCGCCTGCTTGCTCTTTTCGTCGTTGAGCTTGCCCACAATAGTGGTCTTGACAGGGCCGCTAGCGGGGTACACCTCTTGGATGGTTTGCGCTTGGAAGCGAATAACCGCTTCGGACAGCATAGGGTGAAATACACCACAAGCGCCTTCCCACGGCGTAGACCGATCCTCAAACTTGAGACCCAGAAGATCCAGACCACGGATGTAGGAGTCTTCCCAATCTGCTCGGCTGTTGCGGTCTGCCTCAAACGCAGAGATTAACTCAGCAGATAGCGAGTCAAGCTCTCCATCTGACAAGTAATCAACAAGGTTAGAGTCATGCTGGGCACCCAAAAGCGCAGTAGCATCCGAATCGAAGTCGATCATCATGCCGCCGTCTTCATCGAAAATACCGACTGATTCCGGGTTTTCGATCACAATTTCCAGATTAGACTCGTCTGGGCTTGGCATTTCGGCGCCCAGCGCCCGATCAATGGCCATGTCTAGCCTCTGCCGCCTCGCTTCCCGCCCTTAGAGTAGCCTTTAGTTTTTCCGCCCTTGAAGTAACCCTTGGTCTTGGGGACCATGCCACCGGCCATCATCTTGCCTTCGCCATCAGCCGCAAAGAACGGCACCTTCTTGCCATCCTTGGTCTCAACCATTTGCATCTTTCCGCCTCTGGCGGCGCCCTTGGCTTTCATTTTTCCACCAGCGGCATACATCTTAGAGGTTTTCTTCATCATGCTCATTACCTGCGTAAATGTTGTTAAAGACTCGATTCACATCCAGCGTGTAATCTAGGTCCGATTTTGAGTAGTGGACATGCTGTGACGGCCTAAAGTCGGGCGCGCCTTCGCCTGCCGAGAACCAAGCGGGATGTGTCACCCTGACTCGGTTGTTTGGCAATGCCACTATGTTTCCAGTCCACGGACCCGCATCCAGCAACTCCATAACATGGCTTTGCTTGTGCTGTGCCGGATCGTCCGCAATCTCGCTGTCGGTGTAGTCCACCGTGAACATGTACTTCGCCGGGAAGAACTTGTCATCAATCTTGGCCATCCACGGACACGGTGTCGCCCTCTCAAGGACATACACTGCGTGTTCGCGAGAAGAGCAGTCCCAAGGCTGGGCCGCGTATACCGGCATTGGCTCTGGCCACTCCTCAAATGGGGTGTCAGCTACCAGTGCCGTAATCGGCATCCTTGCCCACATTGCGCCACCGTGAACATTCGGCTCCTCAGAGTCGTAGGTCTCGGCGCCAGTAAAGATGACCTGAAAGCTCAGGCATCGGCATGGCATTGTGGTGACAGCAATCGCCATCGCATGAATAAACTCACCATGATATTTCTGATGATTGTGCGTGTATTCACGCCGCACCCAGCACTTAAAGTGTGGGATGTTGCTCTGCAAGAAAGCCATTTAGTAGTAATCTCCCCTTCTACCGTAGTCCACTGGCTCATCTTCTTCGTCAGTGCGTAGGGAAAGAAACCCTCCTTGACGGAATCTGAGTAGTGCCTGCGTGGAAGAGTCCACTAAATCGTCATGCTCACCTGATGGGAACGATGCAAATTCTTGGATAACCTCTTCCGCGAATCTGGTCTGCGGCGCCCAAACGACGCCCGACGCAAACAAGTCAGCAACAGCGTTCACTCTTGCTATCTTGTCATTACCACGGGATGGCGTGTACTCCGATACCGGAATACCCATAGCCCGTAGCTCAAAAATTAATGGCATCCCTGCCGCTTTAGCCTCCACAATGAATGCATCTGGTTGCATTTCAGCCCATAGCTCGTAGGCTTTGCGCTTGAGTTCTGGAAACTCAAGACGTTCTTTATAGGCATCCAGTAGGATGATATTGGGTTTAGTAACCCCTTCGTCGTCAGGCGAGTAGAACACGCCCCACGTTGTGCAAGCTGAATAGTCAGAGCGTTGCGTTTTCAAAAACGCTGTGTCCCACGACTGAATAATAAATTCACAAGCAGGAGGACGATCCATGTCCCACTCTTGCCACCACTCACGCTTGATAAGTGCGCCCTCTTCGGACGTTGGGTTTTGCTGGTACTGTGCGCTCCACTTGGAAGCGGGTAGTTCACTACGCAGAGCCTCTAGCTCTGATTTGCTCCAGAACTCAGGCCACAGGGGATTGCCCGATGGCATGATTGCTGGAAACTCAATAACCTCCCACTCGTCGCTACCAACGCGCTGAGCAGAGGATTTCATAATCTTGCCGGTCAGATCCCGCATGTGCCAGCGGGTCATCACCATTACGATAGCGCCTCCCGGCTGAAGACGCTGTCGAGGGCCGGAGGTGTACCATTCATATGTTCTGTCGAACACCGAGGCGTCTCCGGACTGCCCCTCTTGTTCTGAGTGCGGGTCATCAATGATGAGTAGGTCAGCACCTTTACCTGTTACAGCACCGCCAACGCCGATAGCGAAGTATTCGCCGTTCTTGTTGGTGCTCCAGCGTCCTGCCGCTTTTGAGTCTGCCCTTAGCTGTAGGTCCGGAAAGACTGTTTTAAAGTCCTCCGCGTCCACAAGGTTTCTCACTTTTCGGCCAAATCCTACTGATAACTCAGCAGTGTGTGCCGTCTGAATGATTTTCTTGCCGGGAAACTGGCCAAGAAACCATGCAGGTAACAAGTAAGATGCAAACTCAGACTTGGTGTGTCGAGGCGGCATATTGATAATTAACCGCTTTAGCTCACCTCTGGCGATTTTCTCAAAGGCTTCAGCCATGATCTTATGGTGCCGTCCCTCAATGAAGGCTGGCCACATATACTTCACGAAACCCATGAAGCTATTCTGAGCGGACTCGACCTGCTTGGCCTGCTCAATCTGGCTAATAATCTCTGCGGCCCTGAGTTTCATCTCGGGGCTTGCGCCTTTAAGTCGCTTGGCGACCTCCGGCGTAATCAGTTCTGACATTCATGCCATCCGTGCTTTTTTCGTTCTGGCGAATGATCTGTTTTTTGACTGTGATGCGACCTTGAGGTTGCTTTTCTTGTTTGAGCCACCCTTTGCCAAGGGCTTCTTGTGGGCTACGTCTTTGCCGTCACCCTTACTCACCTTGCCCGCATCGTCCATCACGGCTCTGGCCGCGTTTCGTTTGGCGCGATTCTTCTTCTGCTTGGGCTTTGAGTGGTAGTTGTCGTACTCCTTGCGGTAGTTACGCCTCACCTAAAGCCGCCACCCTTGCCATATCCGGTGTTATAGCTACCGCCCTTGCCAGATGAGCCATATCCGCTAGTGCGGCCACCCATTGGCATAAACGGTGCCGGCTGATAGCCCATACCATAGCCACCGAAGTAGGGATTACGGTTTGCAAAGCTGGATTGGTAGTACGGCTGGCTGTATGGGGTTGGCCCCGTGCCAAATCCGCCCTCTGCCGGCTGTGCTTGGGTCATTGCGGGCTGTACCGGACTAGGATTCCCCGATGTGAGGGTGGCTTGCGGTGCAGAACCGACCCCATTCACCCCAGTTGGTTGCTGATTGAGGCTCGGGGCTTGGTTAGCGCCGGGAAACATGCCACTCAGCGTCTGATATCGCTGTCTGCCAAGATCAAACTGTTCTGGCGTCATCTGAGCGAGTGCCATAATGCCGCTGAGGTAATTATTCATGCCGAATCTCTTTGTGATTCAAGGAATGCGGGAAAAACCTTCCCTCAATGATCCCCTACTAGGACTGTTCTAGGCTTAGGACTGTCATAAGCCACAGGGAAGCTACCTAAAAATAAAAAACTTAGGAAAATACTATCTAGGACTGCTCTAAACCTGTTATATCCCAGTACTAGGACTGTCCTAGATACAACAACCCTCCGGATTGTACAGATACTACCCCCTTGACAACCACATGTCTACAGTTTTACAAGTTTTTTTTAGTTTTTTTGTAATTTTTATTACTAGTAAGATCAAAGACTTACGGAAAAACGCCTGATTTTTTTAAAAATATTATGGGGGGCACCTAAAAACATCGGATTTCCAGAGCAAAACCCCCTGCGTGACAGTGTGACAGTGTGACAATACTGAAAATTATGTAATTTTTTGAGTGAAACACTATGTATATAGATAGCAGGTACCCGTCAGCGTCAGGGGGGGTGGGGGGTCAGTGGATCACGTCTGCATCGTCATCGGAATCGTCGGGAAAGGCGTCGAGGTCGGTACTATCATCGGTTGCTCCTGACATGTCATCGGCTACCTGTTCCAGCATCGCCTCCAGATCGGAGAGAAGCTCGTCACTCGACTTGCTCTCGCTGGTCTCGACCACGTCCCGAAAAAGGCCTACGGATTTACCTAACAATTCAGCACTGCGAATACGATTGCTATCCCCCTGCTCGGCGGTATCCATCCAATGCCTCAACTTCCCCAGCACTCTCTCCCTGTCCGAGAGCGACGAGGCGAGTATCGACCGCTCCCTCTGAGCAATAAGTGCGTCCACCCTTGCTTTAATGTCAGCCCTCGCGCACAGCCTACTGGCGGCTTCCCTGTGCGTCGCAGACTTGCCATCCGCTGTCACGTCGAATGCCTCCCGATACGCCGATGCCTGCGACATACCCGCCGCAACACAGCGGCAGAAATGCATTTGCTTGGGTGTCAGCCCGTCCCTTGTCTTTCCCATTAGTGTTACCTCCATACTCATAAAGTGTTACCGATAGTGTTACCGATCGTTACAGCAACGGGTATTACCAGAAATCCAACCCCCCTGCAACCTGTTCTTTTAAACAGTAGTAGAGCCGTAAGTCATTGATATACATAGAGAAACCCTGTTTATACAGTGGTTCATACAGTACGCAAGTCATTGATTTACAACGGAAAACGCCTGTGAGCGATTTTAAGCACATACCCCTTGCCGTAGTACTCCTTCTCTTAACTTGTCTCACAGAGCCTCTGAGGGCTTCCTAGTGGCAAGTCGGATTTGTCAAGCTTTTTCGTAACTTGTCATCAGCAGTGGCTCGCCAGAATCACGACCTGACATTTTTTTTGTTGGTGTATAGAAGGTACCAAGACTTCCCCGTGACAAATGCACATTCTTTTATCTATGACTTGTTGCACATAGGACATGGTTCGGTATAATCCGCTCAGGGCAACGGCCCTCGTGCGGGACTGCGTTAAGTCCGTCCCACCCCCTGCCGGTGGTTCCAAATGGTGCAGGAGTCCGGATAGCCGGATCGGCGTGAGCCGATTGATCCACGGCGAGATCGGGCAACCCCCATCAGGGTGCGATTCAAAACAATGGGTAAAACCTACGGTTGAAGGTGGCACGATGACACTGCTGAGAAGGTAATCAGGCGGCGCTAGTACAGGCGCGTTTGCATCCGACTCAGACTGTCGATTCACATAGTGCTCAACACCGCCGAAACGGACTGACCAGCGCGAATAAATCGCAAGCCGATTCAGAGTTTTCACACCATGCCTACCGCCGAGTGCGTTGGGCATGAGTGAGTGCTTTGCGCTCTACACCAACCTATTCACAAGGGAGTGAATCAACATGAAAAGACGCACTGATTTTGCTGACTGGGCCGCACGTTACGAACGTGCTTTGTACCTACGCGCTGATGCCGCCCACGGCAAGGTGTGCTGGGATACAGCCAAACACCTCCACAACAAAGGCGTCAGCCCTGAGATAGCGGCTGTCACTGCCAGTCACCCATTCAAGCGATAATCACTAAGGGAGTGAATCAATATGAGTTTTATCGAAACAGCTTCAAACAATTTCATGCTGGTACAGGTCACGGTTCGCAAATGGAAAGGCGTCCAGCAACTCAAGCAGGGGTCAGCCAAGGCCGCAGAGCAAGCCAATGCGAACCCCGAATCTTTTCGTGGATATATGGATATGCTGGGGTCACATCAACAATCTCTAAAGGATGTGATATCCACGTTTGACGCCATCCGCACCTCCCTATACGAGAACAGCCTACCGTTCTCTGATGCGGGCGAGGGCCAGCAACGTCGAGGCGAGCGGCTGGTCGCTGTCGCCAATGTCCCCGAGGTGCTCAGCAAGCTGGGCGAATTGAAGTCGGAGGCATACGCCGCGCTGGATGCATTCCTGCCCGAGTATGACCGCCTCCGCGAGTTTGCGATCAAGCATGATCTGGGCGACTGGCGTGGCGAGGTGACATACCCCAGCGCCGACGAGGTGCGGAGTATGTTTGCCGCATCGCTGACGCCGCCCCAGCCGATCCCAACTTGTGACATGTCAGCACTAAACCTACCCGCTGGGCTGGCCGCTGACATCGCCGCACGTCACGAAGCCGCGCTCTCGACTCAGCTTGAGGGAGCAAAAGACTACGCTATCGCTGAGGCGCGGGATCACATGGGCAAAGTCAACAGGCAATTGGATAAGGGCAAGCGCCTCCACCAATCGCTGATCGACAATGCCAAACGCCACGCCGCCCTGTTGCGCGGGATGGTGCAGGGGTATGACAATGACCCCCGAGTGCTCCAGATCGCTGACCTGATCGACGAGCAGATCGGTTCGATCGGCAACATTGAGAAGGTCAAGAACAGCCCCACTCTCAGGGCCAAGGCTGTACGCGCCGCTCAAACCGCGCACGTCACACTTGGGAAGCTGTCTCAAGCGCCTTCAACCGCTCAACCCGTGGCACCTGCCGCATCCAATGTGGTCTTGGGCGATTCACTGCTCGCTGACCTTATCGACTAATCACGATCTCTAGGGAGGGATTCAATATGTCGCACATCAAAACCAACATCGCTCAACTTGAGCAAATGGCCCCCGTCATCCTCAACAGTGCCCAGCGCAAACCGCTGGTGCTGGTCGGCATGGTCGGGATTGCAAAAACCCAGTGGATCAAATCCACCTTTCACGATCTATACGCCGAGCACCTTGGCTTGTCAGCCGATCAGGTCGGTTTCATTCAAGAGCGTGTCGCCAACCGCGACTCTGCTGAGATCGCTGGTGTCGCGCTCCCCGTCAAGACTGATGACGGTGACGTGCTCACCAAATTCACCACACCGCCCCTGATTACCAAAATCAAGGAAACTGGTCTGGAGCATGGCATCATCCTATTCGATGAGATGTTGCAGGCTCCTGCCGATGTTCAAAAGGTGCTGGCTGACGTGCTTGACCCCGACGAGCGCACACTGGCGGGGGTCAAGATCCCTGACGGCTGGATCGTTGCGGCGACGGGCAACCGTGTTGCTGACAAGTCTGGAGCAAGCCGCCTGCTGTCACACCTGCTCAACCGTTGCCGCGTGTTTGAGTTGGAGTTCAGTGTCAACCAGTGGGCTGATTGGGCGCGTGAAAATGGCGTGAACCCGCTCGCTGTTGACGCCGCTGTCACTTATCACCGCGATGGCTTTTTCGCTGATTCAGTCCCGACTAAGGATGGCCCATTCTGCACCCCGCGCTCGCTGGTGCATGCCGCCTCAGACCTGACGGCGTTCATGGATACCGATGCGTTCGACGGGGCTTACATCCCCTCGCACATCGAGGCGCTCATCGCCTCCAGCATTGGGCAACGCGCCGCTGGCCTGCTGTCACGCCACATCGCTATGGCCGACGAGGTGCCTCAAGCCGAGGATATCTACAATGGCCCCAACGATGCGCGGGTGCCTGATGCCACGGGCTACCAACTGCTCGCCGCCAATCGCGCTATCAATGGCGCTCACTCTGCGGCGCTGGGCGAGGCCACCTTGCAGTACATCGTGCGTCTGCGTCCCGACTTGCAGGTATCGCTGGGCACCAAACTGCTCCGCGCCTCTGCAAAAAACGGGTGGGTGCTGACATCCGATGTCGCCACCGCATTCATCCAGAAATTCCACGAATTGATCCCGCTCGCTGATGCGGCGGAATGGAGGTAACAAGTTATGAGAGCCAAGAAGCTATTTGCTCCAACCGATGATCTCACCAACTCGCGCCGTTTCATTGCGGCGCTAATCATCCTCAACTCCAAGGCGCCCGTGCATTACAGTGTACTGCTCGCCACCGAGGTGATCTGGACTGACAAAATCCCGACCGCCGCTACCGATGGCGTGTATGTTTATATCAACCCCGCCTTTTTCCGAGGCTTGGCGTCAGACTCACAGCGCGCATTCCTGCTCGCACATGAGGTGTCGCACATTATTCTGCGTCACCCCCAGCGTGGGCAGGCATATCAAAAGCGCGGTCGCTTCAACGCCGACACGCCTTTCGATCACGCCGTGTACAATCGCGCCGCCGATTACGTTATCAACTCCGACTGCGATGCGATGGGTCTGGAGCCGATACCCGAGGGGTGCTACTCGGTCGAGTATGGTCGCAATGATCTGGTCGATTCGGTGTATCTGTCGATCCACTCAAGCCAGCCAGAGCCAGAGCAATCCGAAGGCCCAGAGCCACAGCCCGCACCGAGTCAGGATGGCGAGCAAGGTTCAGGTGAATCCACTGCTTCTGACAAGTCAGATACAAGTGACGACTCCGGCGACTCACGCGCCGAAGCCGATACCCCTGACGAGTCAGAGCCAGAGCTTCCCGATGCCGAGGGCCACGACTACCATCTGACCCCCG
>Ga0208148_1000026_pt1 | contig 54419 bp, 61 predicted proteins | sample DEB08_DNA_16_FD_184525 | JGI IMG/M metagenome (GOLD analysis project Ga0208148, IMG submission 184525) | Aqueous microbial communities from the Delaware River and Bay under freshwater to marine salinity gradient to study organic matter... | ecosystem: Environmental > Aquatic > Marine > Coastal ...
AATGTGCGCTTGTAACGATCTACTAGTTCACCAGTCTCTGTGTCATACGCATACATAACTTCGTGAGATACCTTGTAGCCATTAAGCAAACCTTCTTGAGTAATCTTCATCTGATACATAGTAGCTCTACGCTCAGCAACTTCTTCACTCAAGCCGTGTTCTTCTATTAACTCTTCTTTCAGTTTAGGATGTACATACTGTAAGTTAACAAAGTTAAAAAACTTCTCAGTGAACTTCTCACCTTTCTCACAGTTACAGTTGTTCATCTTCTGACGAAGAATAGGGTTACGTAAGAATCTAATCCACATTTTTACAAGTGGTTCAAAATCTACACCCTTGTCAAGTGATTCAAAGATACGGTCAACCAAAGCTTGTGGCATAGGTATACTAGATACTACACCTTCGTGCTTCAAAAAGAACTCGCCTGTACCTTCGTTGACATAAATCCACGGGCACGCAGTTTCTACAGTTGTTTTGTAGTCTTGGACAGTAAGCTTAGCAAACTCTTCCATGAGTGCATTGTACTCGTCCATAGTTGTAACAGACTGTTGTCTGTCAGATAACTCCATCATTTTTCTATAAGTGTCCTCGGAGTAGTTGACACTAAACGGCTTGTCGCCGTACGAACCAGATATTTGGTTCTCAATAACATTAATTGTAATCATGATAATTAATTAATTAGGGTTAAAAATAATATAAAAATTTTGTTTATACAAGTAATACAGGGGATATTTCACCCCTGTAACTTGCTGATTATTACCAGTCTAGCCTGCCTTTAGCGTCCAGGTAAACCTTGATTTCTTTAATAAGATCCTGATCTAAATCATGATCATTATTAGGACAGTATGATACTTCACTAATACAATCCAATAGTGTATGCACACCCTCAGACCACTCTTGAAGCTCATTAAACTTATCCATCAACTCTTGATCTTGACCAATAGCTTCTGGTACATCTAGCACAAAGAGTTCACGACTCTTCTGCTGTATAGCAGCGGCGTCATCGTTGTCTTTGCAGAAGTTATGCATTTCCACAATCTTCTCGACCATAGGAAATATATCAGTATCTTTCATCCACTGACTTACTCTTACATCCACATCAGATGCATTGTATACATCCTGATACTTTTCAAACAAGTCTGGATTAATGTCCTTAAGACAATATAAATATGTCTTATCTGTGATACTCTTCATCTTGTCTGCAGTGTACCACTTAATTGCGTATTCATCCATAGTATATCCTCCATTAGGTGTTAATTGTAAAAAGAATTCATCAATGTGTTTAACATTAGGATTCATGCTAATGTGTTTAACATTGCTCTGTGAGACTCTGATAACCTGTGGTGTATCCCAATCAAAATTAGTATTGTGATATACCGTACCGTCATCACTGTTGACTGTAGTAGTTGGTTTTGTAAACTCACCAGTACCAAGTCTAACAGCTGGAGTATCAAAGAAAAACAGTCTATCGTCTTGACCTTCAGTTCTCCATCCAGGCATATCTTTGTATACTTGACGAATGTTAGGAGCAAAAGGATGTATCATACCACAAGCTACCATCAGTTTATCATCATCAGCTGCAGTACCGTAATAGGTAGTACGCTGAGTCTTCATAAGATCTTTTACCTTTGGTTCAATCTTGTCTCTGATGTAGCGGTTGTCACTACCAGAACTATGCCAATGCTTTTCGTTGTATCTAAAAGTGTATGCAACCATACGCTCTTCTATCTTACGACGTTCAGCTGGTGTAATGTTCTCGAACTGTGCAACCTCCTTTGCTTTAGCAATCTCATCTTTGTATTCTTCTAACCACTCTTCATTTACCTCTATGTCGTCATAGTTACGACTGTGAGTAGACTCAGTAATTAACTCAAGAACTCTAGCACGTTTAGCAAGTGCTTTCTTGCTTGCTTTAACAGACTCAGTACTAACAACAGTACTAGGCTCCCAGTTCTCTACAGGCTTAATACAAATAACAGGACCATCACACTCGTGTATAAGATACATATCTTTGTACTTGCTATGATTCTCTTCACCCATGATAAAGATGTTATTCTCTCTCAATTGGCTGTAGTTTTCAATAGCATTTCTCTCAATAGTATCTTCACCAGTACCATAATCTCTGCTCTTAGTTACAACCTCAACCTTCATACCTCTGAATAAAGCTTTTACAGATTCATTCTTAAGTCTTGGGTCAGGCCCAAACTTAGGCTTGAGTTGTTCCTGGTCAATAATGTTAGACAATCTACCAAGCACACTACCGCTGTCAGCTTTAGTTAAGACTTTCTTACAAGCTATCAACCAAGACACAAAGTCTGTTTGCTTAAGCTCTTCTTGTACAATCTCACTAGCCTCATCAGCAGCTGCTTCAATTACAGACTTGATGTATGCTTTAGTGTTCTCATTCCATATTACCTTCTCACGTGACGGCGTAACATCTACACCATCTTGCAATACAATCTCTTCACCAGTATCTGGGTCATTGATTACTTGTCTTGCAGGACATTTGAAAGCAATTGGTCCCCACATCTGCTGCATTTCCAACTCACGGAAATCAACAAAGCCATAGTTAACACCGGTTGGTGCGCCTACATCTTTAGTTAATACAATGTGCGGTTTACTAAACAAATATGTATCAGAGATAATCAAGTTATCAGAGTTGTGCATAACTCTTGGGTGAATGTTTTCTTCCCTTTCATAGCCATCTTCTGCAATACGCTTAAATTTAATGTTAGGCATATACATCAACTGCTCTTCTACCGCATCACGGTAATCTCGTCTGTTGTGCTTTTTGACCCCAAACGATATTATGGTTTGATTCTTTGCTTTGGCATCTTCATAGTATACCTTAGTTCCATCACTAAGTGTAATGTAAGGATTAGGCTGCCCTAGTCCTGGATTAAACGCAGGTATAATAAAGTCTGTCTTGTAATTGTAACAGTTCATTTTGAACCTCCTACCATTATGTACAGTCTCTATAGTATAGAAATCCACACCAGTTGACAATGCAACCTTGGCACCAAGACCAAACGCACCGAAGTTCTCAGCTGTATTACGCTTAGTTGAATAACCAAGCTCAAGCACACCTTCCAAACGACGTTCACCAATACCAACACCGTGGTCTTTTATCGTAACTACATCGCAGTATCCTGTTCCTTCATTCTCTTTGTATGTAATTAGTACGTCGTTGTTTTCTGTATCTAAATGATCCAGATTGTAATAGTTAATATCAAAGTTACTATCATTATATTGCTCGCCGTGGCGCTCAATGTAGTAATCTTCTGCTTTAGCTTTACCAGTTAGTATCTCTATAGCCATCTCCTTCTCACGTTGCGCATCGGCACCATTGGTAGCCAACTCACGCACTGTAGACGGGATAGGTGTAGAGTACTGTGTAGACTGCAAGATGTCAAATACCATCTTTTCAGCGCCCTTGTTAATCTTCTTAGCAAGGCCTTCAGATCCTTTGATCTGCTTATCAATCGTTTTTATACTCATGTCTATTTATTTTACTTTGTTCGTGTATTTCATTTAGTTCAGCTGATAGCTCAGCATACTTAATCTCTCTAAAGAATTGTTGTTGTACATCTCTGACTAGTATGAAAAACTCCAAACCATATACCGGTTCAAAGACTTTATCAAACTTCTCAAGATCTTCAAGGTATCCAAATGTATTGTACCTTGTTTCTTCATACAACTTATTAAGTTGCTTGGCTGTATCACTGTGACCTTTGGACATATCTATCCCAAGCCCATCCAGACGGAGGACCAAATCTTCTGTGTATTCCATAAATTAAAGTTGTTTAATTAATTCTATTGTTTGTAGCACCTGGCCTTGATTTTTAGGCAGGTATAATACTGGAGGATTCTCCAGTTCCATGAGGTGTTTCTTAAACATCTTCCACTTCAAAGGGAAGACATCATTTGCAAAACCTTTTACTTCTATAATCCATTTACCATTAGGATCTACAAAGTCAGGAGTATATGTAATATCCCTAACCTTATATCCACTATCGATATAACCTTTTGTTTTGTGAGGCTCGTGGCACTCAGCTGTATAATGAAAACCTTCTAGTAAAACATACTTCTTCTTTTCATACAAAGATTTAATCTCTGCATCTTCTAGTTTCTTATACGTAAAAAGTTCAAGCTTAGACCTGAACTTAATACCCTTATAAACCTTAGCGGTAGCGTTTCTTACTTTTTTGTTTTTTGGTTTTCGTGTACGTCGCTTCACAATTGTATGTCTATCAATGTTTGTAATCCTTCTGTTTGTTTAAAGTGCGCAACATAGTCTGACGGATCTTTTAATTGATACTCGTCAGGTATGAGAATGTTCTTCATAGGATAATATTCTTTACAAATCTTTTTAGCCATGGTCTGACCAGGATTGTTGGGATTAGTAAAGTCATTATCATAAAAGACTGCAACTTGTTTAAATCTCTGTTTTAGTTCTTCGATTGTACTGCGCAGTGGCAATTGCATTTCTGATTGCATGGCGACTGCAGAGATACCCATCTCGAAAAGGCACATAACATCTTTGAGAGATGATGCGATAATGCAGAGATCCCCTTTGTTAGGTAATTGATCATATCCTTGAATTTGTTTAGAGTTAGTATTGCTCATCCACTTTACTTCTTCGTAAGGTGAATAAATTTTGTATTTCCTACCTATTTTATATGCATAGCTAAGCTTACATGTAAATCTACTGTCATTAATCCAGTAGTGTGAGATAGGGCTAACTGCAAACTTAGTCAAAGTTTTTTTACTAATCAAGTATTGAGACCAAAAATCTGCATCTTTACGCTTCCAAGGCCTAGACTTCTTTTTAATTATAGTTACTTTTTTGTTTTCAATCTTTATTTTAGATTGATACCCAAGGTAACCTTTGGTGAAAGCCATCTCCTCTTTGCTTGATGCAAGATTAAGACCAAAGTCATTGTCAATTATACGAAGAGCAGAATAAAAAGAAACATTGTATGCTGCCATGACATAACCAAAGCAATCAAATTTATGATCCGGATAAGCAAAGTCTTTGTACAAAAGTCTACCTTTCCAAAGTATAATATAAACACCTGGTTTCTTATCCTGTCTAATCTCACTGCAAAATTTAACACCCAACTGTTTAAAAGAATTACAATAGTATGCAAATATATCTACCTCACTAATCTTTGATAGTATTCTATCAGGCGTCAATACATCCTCACTACTTCTGCTTTTAATCATAGTTTGCGAATTTAAAATAAAAAAGGGTAGCTTTTACACTACCCTTTATTATTTGATTAACTAGGCCATATAACCACTAGGTTACAAGGCCATACTACTATAATGTTACACCCAGTCTTCATCTTCTGATACATTATCAGAGTCAGCATCTGGAGTAACAACGGCTAGTTCAGGACTAAATGCACCCCAAGCTAACGTCGTGTCAAACTCTGCATTGAATGTTCCATAATCATCATTAAGATTCTTAACGAACAAGTCATCACGTTGAGGTTTTACACGACCAAATACTTTTGTGTACACAGTCTGATACTTACCATCTTTAACACCAATCAGTAATCTAACTTCATTACTCTCTAGAAGTTTAACCAAAGCTTTAACCTCAGTTACATCACCCTTAACAATCTTAGCTATACTATCAAAGTAAGCCTCATCGCCATTAGCAACGTTAGCCCACTGCTTAACAAAATTGATAAGAGTTTCTTCACCGGTCAATGCTTTACGCAAACCTTCTTTCTTGAACCAATCATACTCAGGCTCACCGTCAGACCAAGTAGACTGACCAATAGCATTAATCCACTGGTTCTTACCTGTCTGAGATACACGCTCTGATCCGTTCATAAGAAGATCAAATCTTGTAGTAAGATCTTCATTCTTAATCCAGAAAGTTAGTTTGAAATACTCAGTTCCGTTTAGTTCAACAAAATAGTTTGGGTCTTGTTTTACCATGATGCCCAATTCGTGCAGCTCAGCCATTGTAGGGTTTACTGCGATTACTTTGAAGTTGCCAAGGCCTGAAAATAGTTTAATACCTCCGCCTGCAACTTCGACATTACTGTCATTGCTTTTAATAGCCATAATAAATTAGTTTAATAATTAAAATTCATCTTCATCTTCACCATACTCTCCTATAAAAGGATCTTCCTGTTGTAACTCAGGTGTAGCTGCTATAGTAGACATAGCTTCTTGGTGTACATCTGGTTCTTCTACAGGAATACTAGTCTGATTAGGATCTGCAGCTGTATCATCAACAAAGTTGAAAGACAACTTACGGACCTTTCTAGCTTTCTTACCCTTCAATGCTGGGTGCTGGAACATCTGTGTTACTTCCCACTTCTCAAGACCATACTTCTCTTGAATACCTGGACGGTCAACGCCGTTGTCCAAGTCTTCCAGAATCATAGATACTGTAATAGTGTTTGGTGTTTCGTTTTTCTGCGTGACCTCGCCAGGGTTGTTTGTGCGTGCTTCAATCATGATTTAAAATTTTACGCGGTTAATCAATAAATATTTCTGACCAATTTAGAGGCATGGTCTTACCTTTTAGGTGGTGACAACGTGAACCAGCTGTTACATCATCCAAAGAGTTGAAAGAAACCATAGTTTCATCCTCTTCTCTGTAAATATAACCAACAGCATCAGCGTTAGCACATGTAATCTGCTTGATCTTACCAGTCAAGTCAAGGTCCTTTACAGCAACCTCTTTGCCTTTCTTCTCAAGCATCTTGTCCTTTAGGTGGCCAACTAAGATAACATGATCCGCTAGTTTATTCAGTCTGTCTATCCATTTCTTGTAGGCTATACGTAAATATAAATAGCCAGCGCCGTTTGGCAATGATAGGACTGATGCACCAGGGTTCTTCTGTTCAAAGTTCTTACCCATAGGAGTTTGCATGTATATAGTTTTAGCTTCAGCTTCACACCATTCCTCCAACTTGGAGATAGTGTCAATAGCCACATACTTGTATGGTCTACCATCTTTTATGATAGCTTTCCCAACTTCACCAAGTTCTTTTAAGCTGCTAACTTTAATCTTCAAGGCATCAACCATGTCTGAGCCTTCTTCAAGGTCAATGATTAAACAATCCTTTAATTGTGACAATACTGTAGTCTTACCTATCTTAGGTGGACCATAGATTATCATGTTCTTAGGCGACTTACGGCTCGCCTTGACCACAGTTTTTGGTAACTCCATCATTTTCTTTCTTTAATATTAAATGTACTCATGTCTGCTTCATAACCAATCATACCAAGCAAGCCGTCACGATTCTTTTCCATATGACATGCGAGTAACCCTTGCGGGTTCTCACCGCAGTATGTATCTGTGATACCATACAAGTCATAAGGACGATTAAGAATCATAACTACATGTGCATCCTGGCCAATACTATCACCACCAAACAAATCTGTTAGTAGTGGCTGGTACTGATTCTTAGCACGATGTTCTTGTTCTATGTTACGATTGAGCTGTGATAATAATATATTAATAACTCCAAGTTTTGATTGCATCCACATGCAACCCTTAGATACTGTGTTTAGTCTGCGCAACTCTGTTTCTTCATTGCCACGTATCAAACGTGAGTGGTCAAATAAGTTGATCACTGTGTGCTCAGGATGCTGACTAAATAGTTCTTCGTTAGTATTCATTATGTATTCCATACTACGAGGAACATTGTTAAAGTATATAGGATAGTTCTTATACTTCTGAACTTTTGCCGCATAGATACCAAAGTCTTTATCAGACAATGTATTATCTACAGACAGTAGTTCAGCCATTTGTTTTTGAACATCCTTTGATGCTGACCGCATCACCTGCTGGTAACCGGGCATCTCAAAGGTCCAATACAATACAATTATTTTCTTGTGCCTGTTAGTATCAAGCACATCAAAGATTAGCTGGTTGCTGAATGCTGATTTACCAACACCAGGACGACCAGCAACTACATACATCTTACCCTTTTGTAGGCCACCTAGAAGATTCCTGTTAAGTCTTTTCCAGGACGTAGCTAGTACGTTCCGTTGCCCTTTCTTAGCCTGTTTGACTATAGCAACAGATTGATTTACCGCCCTGTCTATTCTTTGAAATCCTCTAGTTTGAAATACGTTAGAGTCTTCTTGTGATTCTTTCTTGTTCTCCTGCATCGTCGTCTATATTTGTGTATTTTTCCCAAGTGTGATTGTTTATCCACACTTCAAGATTTTGTAAGTATTCTAATCTTTGTTTGTCTACCTTCAGCTGAACATGTAATAGTTTCATAATACGATCATGCACGTGCCTTCTATCCAAAACAATCTTTCTATACCTTTCTTTGGCTTTAAAGTTTGTCTTGGCATCTGGATCTGAAGCATGTAATACCCTGATACCATTAGATGTTCTAACTTTCATAGGATACGTAGCCAAAAGCTGAGCAAACATCTGATCAAAATCAGAAGCAAACAAATCAATAAACTTCTGCCTAACAATGTATGTGTCATAGCCTTCAGGGCCAATCTTAACGAATCCTTTCTCTTGTAAGTCATCCCAGTTAGGGTTTAATTTTAGATTAGACAGAGTCTTAAATCCTTTTCTGTATATAGCATACAAAGCAAGATAATCATCTGCACTTATCTCATTTTCAGTTAATAAATTAATGTCAATTTCTAATTGCATAAGCTTATAAATTTACGAAAAATGCGCCTGATTAACAAGGTAACCAGGTCACATTATCTAGATTTTTCACACTACTTTTCAACCATTTTTCTTCTTGACTATCCTTGACATACAAGATATGTATCTTGCCTATCTTACCTTCTTGATAACGTATAATTCTACCTACACGTTGTATCATAGTTAAGGACTTGCTAGTCAAGCCACATATAACAGCCATTGTAGCATCAGCCACATCGAAGCCCTGGTTCAAAGCTTTTGTAGAACACAGCACAGGCTTGTCACCTGATCTAAAATCTTTCAGTGCTTGTTCTTTTTGTTTCTTAGTTTTCCCACTGTGATATACAGTAGAGAATGTTTCTGTTGCATCTGCAAGTTTGTTAGTAAACTCATTGCTACCACCAAACACAAGTATCTTTTCACCTATGTTCTTGACAACAATCTTTTGCAACTCTGCAATTTTACCATCGGCATGGTCTACCACAGCTTTACGTGCTCTAATAGAGCGATAGAACTGTGCAGCAGCAGCTTTATCTTCAGAGCTAGCCGTGTGTTTACCTGCACCCATAATATGCTTTGCTTTATCAAATGCACCAAACTGTCCAAGACAGTATTTAGCATATACAAATGTATTATTAGCTTTCTTGTACTCTTTCTGTTCAACATCAGTTAGCTGTATAGGTATGCAAACTATCTCATAAGGAGAAACAAGGCCAAGCGCTACACATTCATCAAGACTTATCATATACACTAGAGGAGCAATCTTGTACAACAACTCTTTATACTCGTAATCTTCAGGTAATGTAGCAGTCATGCACAATAATCTGTCCCAAGTATTGTTCTCAAAGAACTTGCGATACTCAGGTGACAGACCAAGGTGTATCTCATCACAGACCACAACATCATAGTGCTGATCCTCTAGCTTGTAAGCAGAAGCATAACATAAGATGTCTACATTATCTAGCGCAGACTCATAGCCCCACTTAATAAACTCCTCTTTAAATTGGTCTTGCAACTGATGGGTAGGAACTAGTACAAGTCCCTTGCCACCATCAGATAAGGTTTTAGCTACAGCTATAACACCACACCTAGACTTACCAAAGCCTGTACCAGCGATAATACTACCGTTAAAACCTTTCTTTGCCCAATTGTTAAGAGCTTTCTTTTGCTCTGTATCTTTTACTTTTATTAGTTTACTCATCCCTAAATCTATCTGGATCTGGCTCATAGTCTTCGTAGTTTTCTTGTATTATACCTTCAAGTTCATCTTTATCAAACTCTTCAAAACCCTGCATAAAATGCAGAATATCTACCTTTAACAGGTTACCATTAGTGTCTGTTAAGTTTGCCCATAAGGCATTAATTGTAACACCGCCGTGGTAACCTGTACCACTGTAGTCTAATTCAGATGATTCATATTCATAATCAACTTGGACCGTGTATCCATTTTCTAATTCTATTTCGTGTAACATAATTTAATTATTTATAATTAACATTGTTAATATTAATACTATTATACCTAGAAAGCCTATAGTACAGGCAAACATGTTGTAGTCAAATTCGTGTTTTGGTTTGTTCATGATAATATTACTTGTATTTTACTAATTTGCATTTGCAGTTCTTCATTTTCATGCTCAAGATATTCCACACGAGCTGCAAACTTTTTTATCATTTCATCTTTATCATTAGAATCTGACATACCTTTAATTCCTATAGCTATTTCACATATATTAAAGAACTCTGCATATGCCTTATCTACATCCATAAGATCTGCATGCACTTTAAATGCGTGCAGCACTGTAGCATGATCTCTATGAAATATAGCAGCATTTACAGTAGAGCTGTATTTTAACTTATCATTAATAAGCACCATACATATACGTCTAGCCGCAACTACTTCACCGTTTCTGGTTTTACCTCTAATCTTACTGATTGGGACCTCAGTAAGTCTAGACACAGTAGCAAGTATTCTTGCAACGTTTGCATCTAGTTTATATAATTTTATTTTTCCCATGATTTACTAATATTTGTGTCTGCTTTCAACAGACCGTTCGTAACTACCTCAAGAGCTGCTTGCTCCATTAGTCTTGTCATTGTAATCACCCACTCTTCTGCTATGCTCTCTTTACATATAGTGTCTACCTGGTCATGTACTGTCATAACTATCTTTACAGGTAAGTCATACAGTTTAATGTGGTCTCTGATAAGAATCAAAGCTTTCTTAGTCATGTCAGCAGATGCACCTTGTATAGGTGTATTCTTACTAGCGCGCTCTATACTACCAAGCTCAAAAGCCTGGCTCTTGTCTTTATAGATACGAGGGTACCATGTAGGAAACCAACGACGTCTGTTGTAGGGTGGAAATGTTTTGATATAACCAAACTTTTTGCCAAAGCTGCCTAGTTTATCTAGGAACCCGCCAATAGCTGGGAACGCTTCAAAGTATTTATTAATCAGAGCTTCAGCTGCCTTTGTATTTATATCAAGAGTATCCGCAAGTTTATGTGGTCCCATACCATAGGCTAGTCCAAAGTTAATAGTCTTAACATTTGTACGTAGTTTACCGTGCTTAGGACATTTACACTTGCTTTTGTTCTTCATATAACTACAGTCATCTTCAGCCGCATCTATCCACTCTTGTCCGTATACAAGATCAGCACACACACTGTGTAAGTCTTGTCCTTTTTGAAGAGCTTTAATCCATACAGGATCACTAGAGCCAAATGCAATTACATTAAGCTCTTGAGAAGAATAGTCACTGCTGACGAAACACCAGCCGTCAGGAGCCAAAAAGCAATTACGGAACTTATTATCCGCAGGTATCTGTTGCATGTTTGGCTTCTTGGATGCGACCCGTCCAGTGTCAAGTATTTGATTGAATTGCGTATGTACTTTACCATCGCTTGAAACAAATTTAAAGAAGTCTTTACCGTAAGAAGTAGCAAGCTTCATCTTTTCTTTGTATTTGACATACAAATCAATGACTTTGTGCTTACGTCTGTACTTGTACATTTTCTTACCGTTAACATCTTCTAGTTCAGGGACTAGTTTTTGAAATACTTTTAGAACTTGTGTAGGGCTAGTCCACTTGACCCCAACTTTACGTATATCTTCAATAGGAGTAAACAAGTCACCTTGAACATGAGTTAACACAAAGCACGACAACTCTGGGACGATTTTTACCAGGTCATCTAATTTATCTCTCATGTCCAAGGCTTCTTGTTCGCTTGCACGTGCAATGACCTCCCAAGCATCTTTATCAATATCAATACCATTGTATTCAATATCAGAGAATGCTAACACTGCACGGTTTTCAAGTTCTACTACACTCTGTAGTTTAAACTCTTCTATCTTAGGCAACTGTAGCTTACGAAGCTTACATAAATATTCTACGTCTTTGGCACCGTATACTATCTGGTCATCACGATAAGCTTGGCCGGATAACCCTATAAATTGGTTTCTGATTTCCTTATTTAATTCTACATTTAAGTAGCGTTTACAGAGGTCTTTCAGTCCATAACCTATGTGACGACCACAAGATAGTATTCTTTCAACCAAAAACGTATCATAAACTCCATCACATTCTATACCTGACCACTTTTTAATAAACTTGTAGTCAAACTTAGCATTGTGAAATATCTTTATAATAGCAGGCGATTCTAATATATTTTTTAAAGGTGTAATATCAATAAACCTAGTGTCTATAACAAACTGCTGATGCTCGTCCCCAATCTGGAACATAATCATCTTCTTGCAAGTAAAGTCAAATCCTTCAGTTTCTGTATCAACACCTAGAACTTCTTTGTCGTGGCAATAGTCTACCACATTTTGAATAGTGCCTAGCTTATATGAGTCGCTCAGACTTGTTGTTTGCGTTACTAATGTTATCATCTGTTAGTTCTTTTAAGAATGTATCACTAAATTGTACTAGATATGTAGCATATGTTGTGGATACAAATTTACCTTGCCATTCTAATTCTGGCTGACCTTGTTGCTCAGCTGATCTAATCTTATGTCTTAAGGTTTCTATCTCTCCCTCTTGAATAGCTGCATATAACTCTTTCATCTTTCCCATTATTTATATATTGTTATTGGTTCTTTCTTTATTTCTTCGTTCAGTGCCTGCTCTATATCTAATAATCTGTTGATAAGAAGTCTATGCTTTCTAACCAACTCACTACTAGAATCATATTGCTCTAGCTTAATTAAAGTGCGCTGTACGCTGTGTATAAGAAGAGATACTTCTCCTCTAGTTAAAGTAGTATTCTGCATGATAAATAGAATTAGACAACAAAGGGGCACAAGGCCCCTTCATTATCAATTAGTATTAACAGTCTATTGATTAGGCTGTCTTCTTCGTAGTCTTAGTAGACTTCTTAGCTTTAGACCCTACAGGTCTTCCACGTCTTTTGGTTTTGGTTTTAGTCGTGGTAGTAAATAAGTCAATAGTAATCTGCTTTTCAGTTACTGTGACATTATGAGATGCAGATACTGTAGCTACTACCTTACCTGCGCTTTTTATTAATGTATTCATTTTCAATGATTTAGATAATTATGTATAAATATTCTTTATAAAACTTTACAAATATAGTAAATTTAGGTATACCAAACAAATGATATACCTAAATTATTTATATTATCCTAGGTTTAATCCTGCAACATCTGCAAACTTATCCAAGGCATCTGCGTTTTGTACAACAGCAGTGTCTGTCTTCAAGAATGTTTGCTCTGCAGCTGTGTCACCATAACATGATACAACTTGTGCATTCATAAATACTTTCTTTCCATTGTGTAGCATAACTTCACCATCTTTACCTTTGCGCTTGCAGCGGTTCTCTGGATCTTCAGCTTGCCAAGCGTTAGGCTCTGTAGATTCAGTAATCTGAACTCTAGCACGAACAACTTCGCCATCAGGACTAGCTACACCAACAACAGTTGGATTAACAATGTTTAGTTCAACATAATTCTTATCTCTTTCAGCATCATGTTGCCAGCTATTAGCTACATGGTTAGGATCAATGTTGAATAATGGGTAAACATCTTCAGCAGTACCAGTCAACCATGCACGATACCCTCTACGAGTAAATCTTACATCTGATTTGTTAGCAAGATATAATAAGTTTATACCTGCACCACCACCACTTCTGTATGGATTGTTTACATTTTCAATAAATTCTAGCTGTACTTTGTCTGAACTTGTAGACCAGATTCTGTACAATAGTGTATCATTCTCATTTAGAGTGGGGATACTACCACTGTTCATCGCATTTGTCATTTCTAATGGATTAAAAAATTAATAATTAAGTTTGTCTATGTCTATAACATCGTATTTTGCACGACATAAGTCATCATAAGATATAGCTATCTGTCTAATATCCTTCTGCCCAATGCATTGAGAATAAAAGTCATGAGCTTCTTCACTATTACCAAAAACTGATGTTCTTTGGCAAGTGTGATAGTTTAGTGGCACTGTAGTGTCACCCGATTCATCGCAACTGTAAGTTACTGTCCAAATTAGTCTTTCATTTTCTTTCACTTTCTTTTAGATTTAATAAATTAGTAATTATATATTGTGGTTAGCAATGACACACTTTCAGCAGTGTCCTCTGTTAATTATAAAAAAGAGAGTACAGATCCTAGTCTTATTTCTGTATTTCACCGCTTCACTTGTATCGGGATGGTGGTTATGTGCACTAACCAACTCTCTTTATGTTACTAATAACAGGTCAGCAGCCGTTTTTCTCGATGTTACATTCCCCTTTGAGGCACCTCTACTGTTCGTCACTAGTTCTAGAAGGTTATCACTAACCACTAGGCTTATTGTTACACCTGTTATTATATTATGTCAAGTGTATCCGTAGGACTACCTCTCGTAGGTATATTAAGCAGTAGCCACGACTGGCCTTGCTCCCCCAGGATACATTGCTTGATTATATCTCGTCCAACCTTTAGCGTAAAGCTTATTCAGTTAGTGAAGGAGCATCCACCGAGATTGTATTATTATACTGAATCCAAATAGAATCAGCTTTGTAATTGTATTCTGACCACAGTTGGTCAAGTTCATAGTCGAGCTTAGCACGCTCAAGACTACGTGTTGTACCACAGCTACCTAGAGCTATGATACAAATAAGTATAATTAGATATTTCATCGTTTCATTTTACAATGTGATTTTACATATCCATTTCCTGTCAATGTTTTCGGTGAGGAACATGATGTTAACCACACCGCAAGGACAAAGAGTACAACTAGTACTCTTAAGTCCTTGAGGGTATAATTACTATTCATTGTCTAAATAGTGTTTGTAACTCCAGTTGTCCATCTTTGTCTGATACATCTCAGATCTTTTGATGAACGCTGCAGTTAGCATTATTGTAACAGCTGTTGCGCAGCCGTACAAAATTGAAGTATTAACAATAGCGAATATTGCAAGTATTATAGATACAATACCTGTAAGAAACGCTAACAATTGATAGCAGAACTTTAGTCTGCCGTAAGTATAATAAGACATAATATATAACATTGGTTGATATAGACACTTTACAGTGTTTCGTCTATTGAAGACTCATCAGTATATCTTTGTTAAAAACAAGCCCAGACTCTGCGTTGACATTTAGTCATCGGTATCCTTCCTTCCCTTCCGTCTTACGAGTGAGGCTATTTTGTACGGAGCAACAGGATTGAATCTACCTTGTAGTTCAACTGCCTCTGTCGGCACAGGTGATCAAACCTGCCTGTCATAAAGAGATCGACCACTCTATTATGTTAAGCTCCTGTAATCTTAAATATCTTTAAAAAAGCCTTTTGTCTTCTTGCTTAGGAATACGTCGAATATCACGACCTTTCTATATATTTTGATAATGACACATAGTGTTTCGCTTAATAAAAGCTCATCAGATTATCTTTAGTATGGATAACTATGGAATCTAATTCCCATTATCCAGTCTAGCCATTCGCCTTCGTCCATAATGATATATAATGTAATGGTTAATAATGACACTAAATGTGAAAGACCCACAAAAGTGGTGAATGCAGTCTAGTTGACACACTCACACACTAATGTTGTGTAGATAGATAAAGAGTATTACAAAGTAATACCCTCTAGCTCTTTTAGCAACGCGTCTGCTGTCTTAACAACCTCAATATCGAAGCTATCTAACTTACATACTGCCAAATCTTTCTCAAGAATAGAACCATCTCCAAATGGTAGCTTGGTGCCTTTCTTGTAAATGTCTAGCAATACATTTTGTCCTGAAGCAGGACGCTCTGCTATTTTAAAGGAAATCAGTCCTTCTGCTGTCTTTGCTGTAGCTCTGTAGTATGTGTTACCTTCATAGGAACGAGCTACTGAACCTACTACTACACCTGGAATATTTTCCATAATCAATTTAGTTTTGTGTACCCGGGGGTACTGTTAATACTCTACTTAAGGTGGGGTGTGTTTCATAATACCCCTACGCTCTCAAAGATTTTGGTAGTTAAAAATTTTTTAGTAGTTTTGCACTCAGAAGCACACAATACGTGTATCACCCCAGAGGGCCGAGAGGTAGTTATGGGGTCAGACGTTGGATTGTAGACCTTAAATAAAGGTTAGAGTTTTCTCCAATAGCTTCTAAAAAGGCGGATATAGCCAACGGTTAGGGCACATTACACAGAGGTAGGTGTGATGAATTAACATCAGTTTTAGTGTCCTTAGGTAGTCCAAAAGACAGCACTGCCAGCGGTAAAATTCCAACTGAAATAGTCAAACGCCTAGGGGTGTGGTGTATCTATTAGTGAAGTTCTTCACAAAACATTTGGATTTATAAAGTATTTTGTTATACCTTTGCAGTATTAACCAAATTATAGAAATAATGGCAAAGGAATTTACATTTCAACCCTTCGGAGCGTGGATAGTTGTACCACGTCCAGACTCAAAAACTACAGAGTCAGGAATTATCTTAGACGATGCAACTGCAAAAGCATTACAAACAAACATAGTAGAAGTATTGGCGGTAGGCCCGCAAGTTACGCAATGTAAAAAGGGTGACAAGATTATGGTAGACCCAAATACAGAGGCAATGCTGATTCATATTGATGAAGTACAGTATTTGTTTGTTAGTGAGTTTCAAGTATTAGGTAAATTCTAATGAAGCTCCCTGGCACAGTTACAATAAATCTAGACGACTACTTAGAGTTGATAGAGCATACGCAAAAAACAAATGAATTGCGTGATTCTACAGCTAGAGCAGCTAAAGAGATGTCTGTATTCCTATCATTCCTGTGTACCAGAGATGATGTGGTTGGTTATATAGAAGAATTTAACAGACAATCTAAAACAGCACAGATAGTTGTGGAAGATGGTCGAGCTACAATAGAATTTAAAGATGATAAAAACAAAATTTCAGACGAGTAGTTGGGAAGAGCTTTTTAGATTGTATGATGAATTTGAAACAAAGTTAGAGATGTGGTCAGAAAAAAATATAAACTGTACATGGGACATACAAGTCCTAATAGGTGACCATGAGTATACACTAATAGTAACAGTAATAGATGAAAGCAGCGAAGAAAAAGAATAAACGTAGAATATATATAGATGGTCAACCTATGAAGGTAGAATATGCTGTGTATGAATTATTAGAAAACCAAAAACTAAAGATAGAGCAGTACGAAGCTATACTTGCTGCCTATCTACAAGAAAAAGAAGAAGCGAATGGAACAGAAGATAACGATTAACGTAAACTCTACACTTAAGTATTTACAGTTCTGGAATGGTGTGTTTAATCTGACATCCACAGAGCTTAGAGTTTTGTCAGCACTTGTTGATACTGCTAAGGTATTAGAAGATCCTAGTATATGCTCTGCAAAAGTTAAGAAGGAAGCTGCAAAAGTACTAGGCTTGTCTGACTTTAACACTTTGAATAACTACGTAAAGAAGATGAAAGACAAAAAAGCTATACGTAAAGAGAATAAAAACTATATACTTAATAGATTACTAGATTTAGAAACTGTAAAGGTAGAAGTAAATATAAATTGGAATGAGTAAAGATGAAATGCCAAGTTTATGGCAAATGGCAAAAAGTTTTAGTAGAGATCTTACTAAGTATGTAGCAAACGGGTCACCTAATGTGTCTGAAACAGATTACACACAAAGGTTATCTGACTGTAACAGTTGTGAATACTTGGTAAGAGATAAAATGAGGTGTGGTAAGTGCGGATGTTTGATAGAGCATAAAGCAAAATGGAAAACAACTACATGTCCTATAAACAAATGGAAAGCACAAGATAATGGCGAAGTCAAAAAAGGAGATAATACAAACACTAGCGACAAAGTATAACTTACCGTTAGAGAAGATAGAAAGAATTGTAAACAGTCAGTTTAAGTATGTGGCTAAAGTTATGTCAGGAGGTGAATTTGACTCTATTAGGCTACCATATTTTGGAAAGTTTCACTCTAAAAAAGAAAGAAGAGATATAATAAATGGAATTACTAGAGATAGTCGATAATGTAGCAGTGCCTTCTCCATATGCTAAAAGTATTTTGGAGTTCAAGAATCTGAATGCAAAAGAACTTGCATATGTTTACTTTATGTGTGATCATAAGTCACCGTATGCAGTATATGATTTAGACTCTAGACATAATGAAGTAATGTTAGGTGTATATGGTAAAGAATCTAAAGCATCTACAAAAGTGCAAGCGGCTTGTGATGTATATAAAAAATTAAAAGAAACATCTGCAGTAAAATTACTAAATGCTGCTAGGTCATCTGTAATAAAACTACAAAAGTATTTTGAAACTGTAGATCTTACATTAATGGATGATAATGGTAGACCTATATTTCATGCAAAGGATTTGGTTGCCAACTTATCTAAGATGGGGGATGTAGTAAATGGATTATCTAAATTAGAGGAGCAGGTTGCTAAACAAGAGCAAGTTAATACAAATACACGCGGAGGAGTTGTAGTTAACAAATATAGTTCGTAGATTTGGGTTATGGATTTTTTAGATGACATGCAAGATTACTACGATTCAATGAATAATGCATATGATTTTGTAACTAGAAGAATAACACTTGACGATATATTTGAAAAAGCAGAGCAATCTGGTAGAATGGAGGAGTTTTACCTACCGTTTGACCCTATAAGCAGTGATGGCAGAGATGAAGCTACGCTAGATCTGTTAATAGAACATTTTATAGAAACAGAAGAGTACGAGAAATGTCAAGAGTTATTGAATTTAAAAAAGAAGTATTTAAGCGCACCAGAGGACTAGCTCCAGCTGCAAATAAGTACTTAAAAAATGGTTACTATACAGATGCATTACCAGGAACAAAGCCTTACTTTGAATATTGGGATGAAGAGAGACGTAGATGTCTGTATGGCTACACTCACAATGGTGTAACTATAACAGGTAATCATTATTTTTATCTAAACTACTGCCCCATTGACAGATCTGTTGATGAAGAACTACCAGATGGTACAATTATAGCGCGAAGAGAGCGTACATTCCCAGCATTTTACGACGGAGATTGGAAATATTTCTTATCAGTAGATAGATGTAGGAGAGAAAACAAGCATATGACGGTATTAAAAGCACGTCGTAAAGGATTTTCTTATAAAGCTGCTGCTATGCTTGTACGTAACTACTTTCATATGCGTAATAGTAAAAACTATGTTTTTGCAGGGCAGAAAGAGTACTTGATTGGGGATGGACTACTGTCCAAAGCTTGGGATATTATGTCATTTGTAGATGATAATACAGCATGGACGCAGCCAAGACTACGAGACAGAGAAATGCACAAACAATCTGGGTACAAAAAGAATGTAAATGGTGCACTTGTAGAGATGGGAATGAAATCACAAATTATAGGCGTGTCACTAAAAGATGATCCAGACAAAGTCCGTGGTAAGGCAGGTGAACTTATATTTTTTGAAGAGGCTGGGTCATTTCCAGGACTACTAAAAGCATGGGAAGTTGCTATGCCAACAATGCGTCAAGGTAGTAAGACATTAGGTACAATGATTGCATTTGGTACAGGTGGTACAGAAGGATCAGATTTTCAAGGTATGGAAGAGCTATTCTACAATCCAGATTCGTATGACTGTTTAGCTTTTAAGAATGTGTGGGATGATGGTGCTATGGGCACAGAATGTGGGTACTTTGTGCCAATATTTGAGAACTTAGAAGGGTTTATAGATGATGATGGTAACTCTTTTGTAGATAAGGCTATAGATTTTGAAGAAGGAAACAGGAACAAAAAGAAAGGTACTAATGATCCAAAAGCATATGATCAGTATATAGCAGAACATCCTATGTGCCCGGCAGAAGCTACATTACAAGTATCTTCAAATCTATTTGATATATCATCACTACAAGAGCAATATAATAAGGTAAAAGCAAACAAGCTACATGCTATAGGTACTGCAGGTAAACTGTATTATGGTAAAGAAAATAGAATAAAGTTTGAGCCTGATGGAGATGCTAGGCCAATCCTTCGATTTCCACATCGTAAAGAAGATAATCTGGAAGGAGCCATTGTTCTCTACGAAGGTCCTTATAGAAACCAGGAGGGACAAACTCCACATAACCTATATCTAGTTTGCCATGACCCGTACGGACAAAACCAATCAGCAGACTCCAGTTCTCTTGGTGCTGCGTATGTGATAAAGAGAATAAATAATATATCAAAGCCTGATGATTTAATTGTTGCTAGCTATGTAGGTAGGCCACACACGCAGGACGAATATAACAAAAATTTATTTATGCTAGCTGACTATTACAATGCTAAGATAGGATTTGAGAACGATCGTGGTGCTGTAATACAATACGCAAAGCAGCACAGAAAGTTACACAGATTACAGGAAGAGTTTGAGATGTTAGATAAGAAAGAACTAAGATCTAGAAATGTAAAACGTAACTTTGGTATGCATACAACAGAAGCTAGGAAGAGGCAGGGTGAGTTGTATATAAGAGACTGGTTGAACGCTGTAAGATCTGATGATGGAGATAAGGTAACACTTAACTTACATAAGATATATGATTTAGGTCTTTTACAGGAGCTAATAAAGTTTAATCATAAGGGTAACTTTGACCGTGTAATGGCACTGATGGTAGGGATGTACCATACACGAGAGTTATACAATGCGGAGGTTAAAGAGATACTAGAAGATAATGCATCAAACGATTGGTTTGATAAGAATTATCGCTAGTGTTATATATATAAATAATAGTTTAAAATGTATACACCTCGTTAATGTGTGTATAAAAAATATTAATTTTGCAGGATATGTATCTAGGGGGAGAAAAAATACCGCAGCAAAAGCTGCCTTTATCAAAGAAAAATAAAAAGTGGAAAGAAGCTTGTGTTGAAGCTTTTATCGACTTATCTAATCAAGGTGTATCTAAGAGAAGAGACTACATCAGAACACTGTATGACTACTACAATGGTATAATTGAAGAGGAAGACTATCGTTACGTTCTTGCCCCATATGGCAAGTCCCGCAATAATTTCCCCTCTAAAATGCGTAACTATCCTATTATCAAGCCTATCATTGATCTTCTATTAGGTGAGAAGTCTAAACGACCTCTCAATTATACCGTAGCAGTCCTTAACGAGGATGTAGTATCTGAAAAAGAAAAAGCAAAGCAGATGGTGTTTATGCAAAATATGCAGGCACAGTTTGCTAATAAGATGATGCAGATGGGTATTGCTCCTGAAGAAATGCAAGAGCAGCAGATACAATTACCTGAAGATATATTAAAGTCTTTTGAAAGAAGTTACGTAGACAACAGAGCTATTATAGGTCAGAAGTCTATGAATTACATAATGCAAAATGCAGAAGTGTATGATAAATTACAGAAAGGCTGGTTTCACTATCTAATATCTGGAGAAGTTTACACAGAGAGAGGTGTTCGTAATGGAGAACCTTTCTATGATATACTTAATCCTCTTGACGTAGATTACGACAAAGATCCAGATCTAGAGTTTGTAGAAGACGGAGACTGGGCATTAGTTCGTAAGTACGTACATGTCTCAACAGTAGTTGATCACTTCTATGACCTACTAACACCCGAACAAATACTAGAGCTAGAACAGCCTAGACAATCAGATATTGATTCATACTTACTATTTAGACGAGCTGAAACATCTAAGGATGAGAATGCATATAGAAATAGATTGATAGAAGTTGTAACAGTATACTGGAAATCAAGAAAACGTATAGGATTTTTGACATACCCAGATCCAATGACTGGTACAATAGAGGAAGAGATTGTTGATGAAAGTTTTAGAATGCCTGCAGAAATGAAAGCTATGGGTGCTAAAGTAAAGTACACTTGGGTAAATGAAGTATGGCAGGGCACAAGAATAGATGGTAGAATGTATGTAGATATACATCCTGTATCTAATCAAAGAAACACAATGAATGACCCATCTGTTTGTAAGTTACCTATAAATGGTAGACGATATTCAGACATAAATGCAAAGAACATATCTCTAGTGTCACTAGGTATACCCTACCAGTTGAACTACAACATCTACAAGTATAGATTAGAGCTAGCTATTGCAAGATCAAAAGATATTATAGCACAGTTTGATATTAACATGATACCAAAGAAATGGGACATGGATAAGTTTATGTACTATGTAGAAGGTACAGGTATAGCATGGGTAGATTACAACAAAGAAGGTATTGCACTAAATCCACAGCACCAGTCTGTATTAGATATGTCAATCAAGACTATATCTCAATACATTACTTTGCTAGAGTCTATACTAAACGAATGGGAAAAACTATCTGGTGTAAACAGACAAAGACAAGGTAGTGTAGGACAATACGAAGGTAAAGGATCTACACAGCAAGCTATTGTACAATCTTCACATATTACAGAAGATATGTTTAGAAAGTTTGAGCACTTAGAGCAAAGAGACTTACAAGCATTACTTGACTACTCTAAAGAAGCTTGGTTGACAGGTAAGAGCGGGGCATATGTAATGCCTGATGGAACTGTAGAGTATTTAACTGTAGATCCGTTATCACACTTAGAAGCAGACTACGGTATATTTGTAACTAACTCTGGTAAGGAGAAAGAAAAGATAGATACTATCAGACAAATGGCTCAGTCTATGATACAAAACGGAATGCCAGCATCTGCTATGGCAGACCTACTAGAACAAGAAAGCTTTACTGAGATTAAGCATAAGCTGAAAGAAGCTGAGAAGTCTATGCAAGAATTACAGCAGCAGCAACAGCAAGCAGAAATGCAAGCTAAGCAGCAGTCAGAACAACTACAAGCTCAAATGAAACAGCAAGAGCTAGATAATGCAAATCAAAACAACGAGCTTGATAGAAAGAACAAGATTGATATTGCAATGATACAAGCTGGTATGGCTGAAAGTGCTGGCAAATTTAATCTAGAAAAAGCTATGATGGATCAAGAAGTTAAGTCACAAGAGGTTGCTATCAAGGCAAAAGAAGCTGATGAAGATGCTAGATCTAACAGAGCTAATGAAGAAATAAAAAGGGAAGCAAACAAGAAGCGTAAGAGTTAATGACGAACGAGGAGCAGATGCAGGTCTTGAAAGAGGCCATCAAGTCAAATTATAAAGGCAGTCTTGCTGAAATTCTACAACCTCAACAGCAACCGCAAGGTCCTGAAGGTGTAGCTATGCAGCAGCAGATGCCTGAAATGCCTGTACCCCCAGCATCCCCTCCACAAATAAACCCTGCAAGCGCACGACCTCCTGTGCAAGATAATCAAGGACACTTAGTACAATCTTATCAAAGTGCACCTCCTGGCCTGAGAAACTTACCATCAGGACCAGCAGAAGGTATGCTTATACAGAAGATGGAAAAGGGTGGTACTAAAGATCCTAATCCTAAGCAACCTACAGGTTATGATGACAAGCCAGTAATATCTGAAAGAACTTTTGACGCTTTTAAAAATCTTGATGTAGTAAAAGATTCTTATGAATTTATTCCTAACATAAAGCCACATGAGATGCAAAATTATGTTGAGTTTGATGGCAAACTAGTGTTTAAATCTGATCTTGAAGAAATTCAAAACGAAACCTATCAGCAGTATTCAGATAAAGCAGCCAAATTAGAGTACGTAAAACCTCTAAGTGAAGAAGAATTTGAGCAACTACAAGCCAAAAGATTGAGTTATCTTTTTGATCAAAGAAGGCTTGATCAAGAAAATTTTGTAGGTAGTGATATACTAAATAACTATGAAGATTTTAAAGATATTCCTGAGTACTCAGACTATACATGGAAGAGTGGTAGGGAAATGACAAATGCTCCAGTCTACAAAGCTATGGATAAGGTGCTTCCTGCACTCGATAAGCTTACTGACGCAGAAGTCCAAGAGTTTACACGACTTATAAATACCTTAAGCTCTCCATATACAGAAGCAATGTCTGAAAATGAAGATTTTGGACAAGGTGATGCTTTTAAAATTCTTATGGGTCAAGACCTTTCTGGAATAAAAAAGTATAGAAAAAAGATGGGTCTTACTAAAGGGGACATTTTGGATCTTGTGCAGCCTGGTAAAAATGCTGGTGTAGCTACCAAAGCTCTTGCCTCATCTGCAAAGGCAGTAATAAGACTTAAAGACTTTAAAGATGGGGGTCCTCGTAGAACAGACGGTCCTAGAGCTATACCAAGTAATGAAGGTATGACGGGTATGATGAAAGCAAAGATTGCCATGGAAAATGAATTTGGCAATAACCCAGCCATATCTCGAATGATAAAGCCAACTGATAAATCATATGATTTTGGTGATGGTAGAACAGGAACTCATCATATGGGTAGCTATGGTAAGTCTGCTATACCAAACATACAAGATGTAGGTGGTAGTTTACAATACACAGGTCCTAGAACAGATGAAGCTATTAAGTTTGATCGTGAGCAAGATGCAAGATACTTTGCAGAAAAATATAAAGATGTAGCACCAGCACTTCGTAAGAGAAAGAGCGGAGGGTACAAACCAAAATATCCACAGAAGTTTCAAGAAGGAGGTAATGACCAAGTTACTCCATATGACATGGATTATGTTACATATGGAAGTAAAGAATATAACAAAGCATATAAAGAGGGCAGGGTAGCTAGCACTACTTATGATGAAAAGGGAGAACCAACTCTTAATATGCAAATGCTTCCAGAGGTAGAGATTGTAACAGAGAGAGGCTCAGGTCCTTCTACCTTAGAATCCGCAGCATATGCACAAGAAGTTAATCCTGTAATACGAGGTGTTCAACAAAGCGGTAGAGAAAAGGTTGCTTTAGCAACTTTAGGGTTACCGACCGCTGGAATTATAGGGGCAGAGTTAGGGCTAGGATATGCAGGTCAACAGTTAGTAAGATCAGGTTCACAATCTGCTTATACAAATATATTAAAACCAACTGCCCAAAAGTTAATAGCTCCTATAAAAAGGTATGGAACTAAAGCTGCAACAGATTTTACTAATATTATGAGTAAATCTCCTGCTGGTCAAACTTTAATGCAAACTGCTAAATCAAAAACAGGGAGTTTATTATCAGGAACATATAATACAATGAAAGGTATGGCGGTTCCGCAAGCATATGGTATTATAGCCAATCAAGCGCAAAGTGAGATTAAAGGTGAAGGAACTGTGGATAACAGGCTTCAAGCTTTTAAGAAAGCAACAGATGTTGTTCCTCAACTAGCAAAGATTAAAGATACATTTAAGATAGGTAAAGATTTGTATGATAAAGATTATGATAGTGCAGCTTTAAGAACTGTATCTTTATTAGGTGATAAAAATCCTTTGGTTAAATATGGAACTAAGCTACTTAATAAATTTACAGACACTGATTTAGTTGAATCTACGCCAGAAGCAGCAAAGAACGTCGGAGGCAAAGTTATTGAAGGAGTCAGCACAATTAAGCAAGCATTAACTCCAGAAGGCAAACTGATTGCTGGAAATAGATATGGAGGATACAGAAAAAAACTTAGAAAAAAGAAACGCAAGTGATATATAATAAAGACATATCCAAAAACTTATATGTATGTGATATTACTTGTATAATTAACTATTTTTGTAAAAAATTAATATATAGATTATGATAGAACCAGGAGAAGAAGGCATCGGTTTGGATGATATTTCATTTGACGATGTTATTACAGGAGGATCAGAAAGCTCAGAAGTAGCAGACGATCTCGCAATAGACAACCCAAGTGATGAAGCTGAAGAGCTTGACGCGGATGCAGAAGAATTAGAAGAGTCTGAAGACGTAGAGGAAGAAGAGGAGTATGATAACGAAGAGGATGAAGATGAAGACGAAGACTACGATGAAGATGAGGATGAAGATGATGATAGAGAACCTGTAGCTAATACAGTAGTATCTGAAATACTAGACCAGTTGGGATATGAAACTGACGAAGAGTATGATGATACGACAGAAGGTTTGTTAGCTATGACTCAAGATGTAGGAAAACAAATTGCAGAAGATCAGTTAGATAATCTGTTTGAAAACTTTCCATTAGTTAAAGATCATCTTGAATACGTTCTTAACGGAGGAGACTCTCAAGACTTTATGCAAGCTTATGATCCTAATTTGGATTACGGTAAGGTTGAGCTTGCAGAAGACGATGTAAGAAGTCAAAAAGCTATTTTGTCTGATTACTTTGCCACAAAAGGTCACGAACAAGAGTTTATAAATGAACTGCTTGAGGATTACCAGGATAACGGCAAGTTATTAGATAAAGCAAAAGCTGCACAAGGCGCACTGTCTAAGATGCAAGAGAATAGTAGAGCTCAGCTAGTACAGCAGAGAAAAGCAGAAAGACAACAGCAACAAGAGCAGCAAGAAGAATTTTGGAATGGTGTGTATGAAACTATTGAAGAAACAGATGAGTTTGCAGGCATTACGGTTCCAAAGAGAGAGAAAAACAAATTTTTTGAATACCTCTCTCGACCAGTGTCACAGGATGGTAGGACACAGCGAGATTTAGATCACGCAGGAGCAGAAATAGAAACTAAACTCGCGATTGATTATTTAATGTACAAAGGTTTTGATTTATCAAAATTGGTAGAGAAGAAAGCTAAGACATCAAATGCTAAATCGTTGAGAGATAGAATTTCTAGAAATGAAGAGCGAGTTAAAAGCGCACGAAAAGCGTCAAGGCGCAAGAGTAAGCAAGTAGACTTAGATGATTTAGATCTTAACTTTTAATTAAAAATGGCAATTTTAAAATGCAACTTAACTTAAATAAAATTAGATAATTATGAGCTTAACAGGAACAAATATAAGCGTTCAAAAGACGTTTTATAATGATTCACAAATGACAGACATGAACAGTCTGGCAAATGCTCTTTTGTCAAAACCAACTGAACTTTCTCCGATTATCACACACTTGTCTGGTAAGGATGATAAGCGTTTCCCATTATCTTTCTTAACTGAAGGAGCTGGTAACGTTCAATCAATCGACAGATTAGAGTATGAATATCGTGTGGCAACCCACAAATTGAGAACTCGTCCATTGGCTGTGACAAATGCGGGCACTAACTTAGGACAAGGAGGATCAACTTTTACGTTGGTATTCCCTGATAAACGATTTGTATTTCCTTACGTATTAGTAAACTCTGCGGGTGAACTAGCACGTATTATGGCAGAACCTAAGCCTTATGTAGGTGGTTCTGGTTGGGAATACACTTTACAATTAGTAAATCCAGCGGCAGCTACAGTATTAACTTCAGGTTTTACTGCAGGTGATCTTTGGGCACAACTATATGCTCCAGTAGGTGTTGACTTCTCTAGAGGTAACGCTTCTAACTGGCAAGCACCAGGTAAAGTGAGAAACAAAATTACTACAGTACGTAAATCTTACCACATGTCAGGACATGCTAAAGATTATGTAGCTGAGTTTACTTTACCAACTAAAGGTGGTGGTTCTACTAACCTTTGGATGGATTATGAAGAGTATCAGCACATGCTTGACTTTAAAGAAGAGTGTGAGATGTACTACTGGTACGGACAAAAAACTTATGATGCAAACGGTAACACGTTTATGAAAGATGAGAATGGACAGCCTGTTATTGTAGGTCCTGGTTTATTCGAGCAGATCGTAAACACTGATACTTATTCAACTATGACTGAAACTAAGTTGAAAAACATCATTGGTGACTTATTCTATCAAATGACAGATGCTAATCAAAAGCAAGTTACATTGTACACAGGTACAGGTGGAGCTCGTGAATTTGATGAAGCACTTAAGTCTCACTTCTCGTCTAACACTTTCAAAGTAGGTGGTGAGAATAGATTTATAACAGGTAGCGGACGTAACTTAGGATTGACTGGTTACTTCACTACTTACGAGCATGTGGATGGACACGTAATCAATGTGGTTAAATTACCATTATTTGATCATGGTCCTGTTGCACAGGCTCGTGGAAAGCACCCAGTTACTGGTTACTCATTAGAGTCATACCGTATGGTATTTGTAGACCAGTCTAACTATGACGGACAAGCTAATCTTACAATGATCTCTAAGAAAGGTCGTGAGATGATGCGTTGGTGTGTTGCAGGTTCTGTAGTTCCTAGAGGTTTCTCTGGCTCAGACGCAAGAGCATCAGACGTTGATGGTGCAAGTGTACACATGTTGAAGACAGCGGGTATCTGCTTACGTAGATTTGATACTTCGTTGGATATTCAATGTGTAGCTTCCTAATTTAGGGAGTTAAAAGAGGCGAGCATTCGCAAGTCTATATATTGGTTTTTGGTTGAGGTCGTGGGGGCTTAGTGCCCCCACTTCTTCTATTAAAATATTGGAGAGTTATACTTTACATCCACTAATTAACACTTTAAAAGTACTAGATTATGAGTAAAAAAGTTTATTTACGAGCAAAATCGATTAATAATCATTTGCCAAAGGAAATTAACGCAAGCGCTATTAGAAGACTAAGTAGCGTGTATGTAAATCGACAACCACTAAAACCTTTTAGTCCACAAGACGAGAAGAAATATTTAGATGGTATGTTAGATGTAGATGGCGGTCACATGGAGTGGCCAAAACACACCAAAAAATTCTGGTCGGAATTTACCATACCAGTAGGCTTTGAAGGTGTAGAACTAGAAGTAGGAAAGACAGAAGATGGATCTCCTATTGACATTACGGATTTTATCAAATATAATTTTGCATTGAAGCATCCTCACGTAGCATTAACAGAAGAAGAAATGAACGCAGATTCAAACAAGCGTTTTTACATTCAAGATCTGGCTAAGAAGGATATGAAGCGTAATAATGATATTCAGGTTAAGAAAGATGCTGACAAGGCATTTATCAAAGTATCTACTGATGAAAAACAAATGCGAAGAGTGTTTAGACTATTAGGAAGTATTGATCCTAAAACTTTGACTAGAGAACAAGTAGAAAACTTACTCTATGATATTAAGGAAAAATCACCTAAGAAGTTTATCAAAGTATGTCAAGATAAGCACTTAGAACTGAAAGCAGAAATCGAGACAATGGTATCTGCAGGAGTACTAAGAAAGATAGGTAACCAAGTTATCTTTATTGATGAGGTATTAGGAGAAACAATGGATGACACTGTTATACACCTGAATGACAAAAAGAACTCAGGAAAATTAACTACTTTAAGAGCAAAACTTAAAACATTAGCATCTTAATGAATGTAACTGAAATGCATATAGCTGTACAGCAAGGAGTGGATAAGATTAATTCACTCCAAGCTGACAGTTTGCTATCCGAAGAGATAGACATTGAATTAAACAAAAATATGTTTAGGTTTATCAATACCAAGTATGGTAGAAATAACCTATACAGAAAAGGATTTGAAGAATCCCAAAAAAGAATAGATGACTTACGTACGCTTGTGCGCGAGTATGAAGCTCCTGTATCATTTAAGGAGCAACTAAAGACAAGAATATTTGTTGACACATTTCAATTACCAAATGATTATATGTACTTGGTAAATCAGATGTCAAAGCTTTGGATTAATAATTGTAAAACAATATCATACAACTTAGTTAATCCACCAGCAATTTCGTTCTTTACATTAGATTTAAACAACTTTGTACTTAATAACCAGCTTGGAGATTCTACAGCATTTGTACAAAGTATAGAAATGGTAGCAGACATTACAGGCACAGATCCTACATCTGCTTCAATATGGAGTCCATCAGCTACATTACTAGCTACAGGCTGGACACCACAATCATACCCGTCAAATATAGAGGCGGTAAAACAAGACATATTAGATAATTCAGGACCTGGCTTTGATGTATACTGGGAAGAATATGAAACACTAAACTTTCCAGGACAGTTTGTAGTTATTGTAGATACAGATCAGCATGACTGGTTTAACTATGATTTATCTGCAGGAAATGTTAGCCATGCAGTAGGTAATCCTGTAGCAGGGGCTACACAACCTGCACAACAAGCAGGACAGGTTATGGATACAACATATTCTGAAAGAAGAGAGCCATTAGAGTTTTCTGCAAGAATACAAGAGGGAAATAGATTCTCTCAACAAGACGACATATTTAAGCTTTTAGATGACCCGTTTAATACAACAAAGCACACTTCTCCATTAACAACAGTGAGAGGTAGATCTATAGACGTATACACTAGTGATATATTTATAATAGATACGCTAAAAATAACGTACATCAGAAAGCCACAAGAAATATCCTTACCTTTGGGGGTAAATTGCGAATTACCAGAGCATACGCATCAAGAAATTGTGTCTATGACGGTAAGTAGCATTTTAGAAGCTATCTCTGATCCAAGATATAAAACAGCGATTGGAGAAGTTACAAAGAATGAATAGAATTATTAATCTCACTAAAATATAAAAAAATGAGACAATTATTAATTGGAGATGGTACAGCTGTAGGAACTATTACTAATGGTTTAACTGCAAGCGGTAGCATTGATATACAAAAATTATCATCTGACGGGCCCGTAAGTTTAGCTCCTGGTGATACAGTTGCAGATTCTGATAGTATCAGATTTGTACAAGGAACAGGGGGTACGCAAATTGTAAGCCCTTGGATTAAAGGAAAAAACGTTGTAGCATATGGCGGTAAATCAGGTGTAGCTCAAGCAGCAGAAGTTGCTGTAGCAACATTTACTACTAATAACGCAGCAGTAGTTACAAACTATACACTTAAAGTTATAAACTTAACTAACGGCGCTGAGCCATTTGAGTTTAAATCTTATGAAGTAGAAATTGCAGCTAGTGGTTCTGTAACTGACGTTGCAGTTGCTTTTAAAAATGCTATTAACGCTGATCCAGCACACTGGATGAAAGTAACTACACCAGCATCAAACGCTTCAGGAGTTTTATCTATCACAGGTTTGAAAAAAGGTGAAGCTAAAGCTGACGGTTCTATACAAGAAGAATTAGTTCACATGGACTTTGCTTATGAAAATGATCAAGCTTTATGTCTTACTACAATGGCAGTTACTTATTCAACTCCAGGTTCTAGAGGTGTAGGTGATGGTTTTTACATCAGAGAATTTGAAGAAGAATTACAAGGTTCTGGATTTGGATACTACAACAGAGTTGAGTTACCAATTCAACCAACACTTCACAGTGTTACAAGTAATGTTTATGACATGTATCACATTGTAGCTACAAAAGACGGAAGTACAACTTCAGGAATCAATGGCGTAGATAACTTAATGGAAATCTATATCGCACTTGATGATGGTACAGCTACTTCAACTCAAGCATTTGAGGGAGCGCTTAACCCGTATTTGAACTCAGTAGGATTTAGTTCTGTTAACTTATAATATTAACTTTTAAAAATTAGAAAAAATGGCAAATAATCCTTTAAATAACAAATATACTGCGGTTGCTACATTTGACCTTGCAGAGATGGGGACGGTAGCAGAAGCTGTATCCGCAGGATGCGCAACTCCTGTGATAATTCCAGAAGGTGCAATGATTACTAACTGTGTAGCTTTTGTACACACAGCTTTATCAGGAGAAAATGCAGCACAGACTGTATCTTTTGGTCTTGGTACTGCAGGTGTTGCAACAGGATCAGCGGGTTCTAACAAAGCAATCTTTTTTCCAGCAGTAGCTTTAAATAATACTTCTGATGGTATGGCAAATTTAGGAGCAAAACAATCTCCTACACTTGGCTTTTTAGCACTTACAGGTGCTGCAGTTACTGATGACGCAGAAGCAATTTTGAAAGCAGCTACGTATCACGTAACTACTGCTAACGAGGAAGTAATTTTAGTAACAGGTGCTACTCACGATTTAACAGCGGGTAGAGTATCTTTGTACATAGATTACGTACTTACAGGAAAATTAGCATAAGCTAATACCAACATAAGACTCACAGGGGACTAGTTTCCCCTGTAGGTCTTTTTTTATAAAAAATAAAACAATGGCAATAAATACATCTCAAACAGCAGATTGTAATAAAGTTATAATCACTGTTACAAATCCACAATCTGTAGGCGGAAAAACTGCACCAGTTAATCATGAAGTAGTTGTAACTGGTCCTAACGGATCGTTTAACTATACATTTCCAGGAGGACTAGACAATATAAGAATTGTAACAATAGAAGAAGCTGGTGGAGGTAATGGTGTATTTGTTATTGACCATTTTGTTAATGGAGAAATATATGCAAAAACAGCAGTGCTAATGGCATGCGATGTTTTATGCTGTATTGCTCACAAAATAGAAGAACTATTAGACTGCGACTGTGATTGTAACAAATGCTCTCCGCATTTTGTTGAAGCACAAAAAATATTTTTATTACTAAAAGTAGCAGAGTCAGAACTCGCTACTGTAGATACAGAAGGTACTATAGACCAAATACAAGCTGTTATCGACAATGCAAAAAGAAAATATCTAACAGCTCAGGACATGTGTGCTGGGCACTGTGGATGTAACTGTTAATTATGGCAAAGGTACTACAGACTTTTTTATCTTTTAAATACTTTCAAGATGCGGCAGGAGTAAACTATCTTATAGTTAATTCTTCTGGAGAAAACCCTGTTATAAGTTTATTACCTTCAGGTAGTATTAGAATTAGTTCAGAAACTAGACAAGTTTTAAGAGATGGTACTAACGAGATAATACAAACTTATACTGGTTCAGGAGACGTAACAGCTCTTTTTAATAATAAGGCTACCACACAAATATCTATAGTAGAGCCATCATCTGCAGAAGCTTTATCAGTTCCTTTTGGAAGCTTACAAAGATCTTTTTCATTTGATGTTGCATCTGGCAGTGATACTGGATATGATATTTCTGACGCCTTATACTATGACAAAACTGTACATAAACAACTTGTAATATTTCCAGAATCTAGAAACCCACATTTAGATACAAGCTCAAGAACAGATTTTTACTATTTATCTTCAGGGAATACAGCTTATATAGCTTCTAGTGATTTACAGAATCAGTTTTTAAATAGTATTAGATATACAAACAGAGGATCTGAATCAGGAAACTTAGGTAAGATTAGAGGAGGTTTTGATGATAATAGTGCATTATTATTTACTTGTACTCCAGAGATAACAGGCACAAGCCAGCCAAAAGTAAGAGGTGGTATCGTGTCTGTAGCAATGCAGCCTAGAGATTTAATTACAAATAGAGTATGTTTAGATCCTACAGCTTCAAACTATTATTTAACAGGATGTGTTAATGAACAGCTTCCTTGTACAGATTCTGGTGTTACTCATGCAGATGATTGTGACGGAATTGCTCTTACTTCACAAAGACTTAATAGTTATGTTAATGCAAATGGAGGATGTTGTGAATATACTACTGGCTGTGATGGATATGCAGTATCTATAGGATCACAAACTCCAGCAGATACAGATACAGCTAATGGTACTATTGATGTTACAGTTACAAATGGTACTACAAACTATTCAGCTACTATACAAGCTATAAGCTTAGACAATCCTACATTAACATACACTACAAATACTGTTAATAGTATATCTACAGATACATTTACTATTAGTAGTTTATTTCCAGGAACATATTCTATTTCAGTAACAGATTCTACATCAGGAACAGCTTGTACAGCTGAATCGTCTTTTACAATTAGAGAAGATATATCTGATGTAGATGGAAGCTATGGATGTAAAACTAACTCAAACGCAATTAATTTTGATAGCAGTGTTACTACGCACTATGAAAGTTCTTGTGTATTTTGTGATGCTACAACAGGACTTTTATTTGCAGGTAGTGGCAAATATTTACAAACATTAGGACCAGCTTTTGTGCAATTGCCTGGTGGATCTCCAAATATACCTGCAACTTCAGACCCTTCAGGTACTTCTCTTAGTGATGGTTCACTTATATTTGCAGGATTTGATTTTGCTGGATCATATAATGTTTTACCTGCTCCAAATAATTTAGATTTTAGCCCTGCATCAGAGTTTACTACTAGTAATCAGGCTAGCCCAATTGACTATAGGTTATATAAACCAAATATGTATCTAAGTCCTGGAACTGTACAAGCGACCATAGATGCGGGACAAAGCGGGCTTACTTTCATTGCTAATAACTCTACCTTAGTTACTACGGTAGCAACTACCGGAGGAGCTCATACATTTACAGGTCTTACAGAAGGTGATTATTATGTTGTAGCTGTTTATGATAATGATGGAACACAAGATGGAGATGATGAGGTAGAACAGTGTTATACAATTAGTTCCTACATGGGTGTAGGGCAAAGTGGTTGTACGGATAAAGATGCTCCAAACTTTAATCCTGATGCTACTGTTGAGGATGGATCATGTTTTGTTGAGGGAGAGACAGAAAGCTGTGATCAGCCAAAGCTTAGATTTGAACTTGAAGCGAGTTGTAATCCACAATACGGAATTGTAGATATAAAATTTACAAATTTCTTTGCTACGAATCCTGCTGTATTTGACGCAGGAGTTAATGGATTTAATGTTGCTGGAGGATATTATAATGGGCAGTTTATTAATGGAGGGTCGTCAACTTCACCTACTAGTCTTGATATAGCCGGTCGACAAGTAGCTGCAAAATTTGTTTGGTTTAATGTGCTATGCTATGGTATATTTAATCCCAATGAAAATGATGGAGCATATACAAATGGAGATATGGGGCTTCCTTCTGGCGCTCAGGGAGATTTTGATACATCGGGCGACCCGATGGGAGGCGTTATTCCAGGATACGGACAAAACTTTACACATGGTTTTGTAATAGAACATGCTGTTGTAATGGGAGATGGCACTCTGATTAGTTCAGGAGATGATACTCTTAGAGAGTTTATGATAAGCCCTAATATTAGTATTTATAGTCAATGGATTTGTGATGCAATAGCTAGTTATGGGGTTCCTCAAGGAGTTCAAGTTTCATACAACTACGGAGAATTAAATGTTTACAGTGAGAATGTTACTGAATTTATTCCTTTTACTCCAGCCCAACAAGCTTCAATGGATGCTTGCTGTCTTACAGAAGAGCCTGAAACTCCAGGATGTACAGATCCACAAGCTAGCAATTATAACCCAGCTGCAACAACAGACGATGGGACTTGTGACTACCCAGAGCCGAATGATATATTAGGATGTACTGATGTAACTGCTAACAACTATAATGCAGCAGCTACAATTGACGATGGATCTTGCGAGTATGGAAATGCAGGTTCTTGGGTTGTTAAAATATGCAACGTTTGTGATTTTGATCTAGATGAACCTAATGGATATGTTACAGAGGCTGAGTGTTTACTTGCCGCAGCAAATGAATCTGATTGCTGTTTGCTAGAAGAGTATCAAAGTACAGGCAATATAACATTTAGTAGTGGAGGATCTACTTCAACATATAATAGTGATACAGGATTATGTGATGATGATTCTACAGGTAGTTTAACTTTTAATCTTCCTGATGCAACATCTTTACTATCAAATATTACAAATCCAAATGGGGTAGGATATATATGGTTAGTACAGCATAATGCTGGTCAATTTGCATACGGAAGTTGGTTTACAGGACAGGTTAATAATGCATCTATACCAAGTTATGGAGGAAATGCTCCATATGATATACTTACAGCAAACACTCAAATAGTTTTAAATAATGTGCCTAGTGGTGCATATATTATATCTGTTTCATTATATGACAGTGCATTTCTAAATTCTAATGGAGAGATAGATCTTCCTGTTACAACAGCAAATAGTATTCTAGGACAATGCGCACAATTATCTGGTACAGGTAATGTAGTGTTAGAAGACTGTGATGACAATGCTGGTACTACTAATATTCACGGCTGTTTAGATCCAACTGCTACAAACTATCTTGTAAATTGTGCAGGAGTTTCTGTTCCAAATGCAAATGTAGATGATGGATGTTGTGAGTATGTAAATGATCCACCGCCAAGTGGATGTTTATGTTCAGATATAGCAGGAGTACTTACTTATGATCCTAGCTGCTGTCCAGATAATCCAAGCTGCGGTTGCATGGACCCAAATGCTTTGAATTATAATCCAAACGCTAATTATCAAGATGGCACATGCCCTTGTGAATATGAGTATAATGGATGTATAGAAGATTGCGATGGAGTAACCACAACTATGCCAGGATGCGTTCCAAAAGGTATTAAGAGATTATTAGATTATAATGCTGAATGTATTGCACGAGCTGGCAATAGATTTTACACTAAACATATAACTGGTCTAGGCAGTGATTGTTCTAACATGGAAACATGGAAAATGATTATTATACAAGACCTAATGTCTAGACAAGGATTGCCTTGTATATACAACTGTACAGATCCTTCAACTCCTAGTTTAGAATTTGCAGAAACATCTTGTAAAGATAACTGGATTAGTTCAGGCAGTCAGTTCTGGAGTCCTTCAAATGCAAGTGCATTTACTATAGGGTCATATGTAAGAAGACCTTATACACCAAACCCAAATAATTTACCAGCTCCTTATTATGTAGCAATATCTAATACAGGTTTGGATGTAGATCCATTTGCTAACGATCCTGAAAGCGGTTGGAAAAAGTGTATAACTTATCAGATACTAGATGAGACGCAAGATTATTTACAAAATTTTCTTAGTTTTGCAAAAGAGTATTGTAAAGATTGTGGTATACCAGCTTATAGACGAACAAGTTCAAAAAGCTCTAATGTTACAAGTGGATTTAATGTTGGAGGAACTAGTGTGACAGTAAATGGAGCTACGTTTGATGATGTAGCAGATCAATCAGATTTAACTGGTCCTTTAGGATCAACAGACGATAGCGATGAAATTGCAGGTGAAGACGATTTTGCAGGTTTAAGCTAACATAACAATAATAAAATAAAATAAAATGGCAGAAATAACATCACTAAGTACCCTTGCAAAAACTAGCGTAGATGCTAATGAATTTTTATTAGTAGCCAACTCTAGCACAAAAGCTGCTAAAAAGTTACAACTACAAACATTGTTTCCGGCAGTGTCTACAGCAGGTACAAGTTCAGAAACATTATATACTAGTGCAACATTAACAAATAAAAACCAGATAGTATTTAAGGGTATTGCTTCTGGAGATACAGGTTTGTTAACAGTAGCAACTACTTCAAGCAATATAGTATTAACGGTATTAGAAGCAGGTATAGACCTTAGCTTATGTAACAATGCAACATCAGGCTTTTTGACTGGTGTAGATTTTTCAGGTACAGTTACTGGTACATGTGCGGTTACAAATGGAGGCACAGGATTATCCACTATAGTTAAAGGGGCAATATTATATGCTAGCGCAGATGATGCTATTTCAGCTACATCGGCAATGTCTACAGATGGACAACTGCTAATAGGTAATGCAACTAATGGTTATCCATCAGTAGCAACACTTGCAGCCGGATCTAGTAATCTAACTATTGTTAATGGAGCAGGTACAATTACTCTTGATGCTAACTTATCAAGTCTAGCAGCTAATCTAGATACAGGTAGTTATAACATTGACTTAAATACTAACTATATTAGTGATGATGGATCTGATAGAGGTTTATATGTACATACTAATGGTAAAGTAATACTTAACGACTCAGGATCTACACTAACAACAGGAGATGCTACAGGGCAGTTAAACATACAAGGTACAACTACTACAGCAATTAAGATAGGTAACTCTGGTGCATATCAAGCTAATTATGATATTACAACTACAACATCATCATCAGGAACTGCAGGAGCTAAATTACACATTTACGCAGGTACTGCAGGTGGTGGAAATATGGCTGGTGGTCTTCTTGGATTATATGCAGGAACAGCTACAGGCAGTGGAGCTGGAGGAAATGTAGATATAGTTGCAGGAGATGCTGCGTCAGGAACGCCTGGTAGTGTACGAGTAAGAACTTATACAACTGGAGGAACAGCAACTACAGCAATAACTGTAGACAGTTCACAAGATGTTGCAGTAAATGCAGGTAAGTTATTTGTATCTGCTAAACCTATTTATGCAAGAGCATCTAGTACAGCAGCATTTATACAATATCAAGGTGCGCCAGCTACTACAGATGATGGTACTACAGCAGTATCAGCTGCTAATATACTAACAGGTATTGTGCAGTGTACACCTACAGCTGATAGATCTAAAGCTACAGATACTGCATCTAATTTAGTATCAGGTTTGGATTTAACAGCAGATAATGATAGTTTTGATTTTAGTTTTATTAATTTAACAACTGACGGACAAGATAACGTAACGCTTACAGGAGGAACAGGTGTAACACTTGTAGGTAATATGGTAATACACGCACAGGATGCAACAGATGATGCAGTATCTATTGGTGTAGGAAGATTTAGAATAAGAAGAACCGGTGCTAGTGCAGTAACTATGTACAGAATCGGATAACATTAACCAATTAATTATATAGACAATGAAAGTAAAAATGAAAAATGGTGAGTTTGTTGAATTATTTAACGGACTAAGTGCAGTGAATTCCTTGAAAGGAGTTAAGTTTGGATTATTAGTATCTAAGAATATTAGAGTAATACAAGAAGAACTTAAGGACATCGAAGAAGCTAGCAAGCCTAGTGAAGAGTTTTTAGGACTATCACAAAAAATGCAGGTTCTTATGAATCAGAAAGATGATGAAGCAATAGCTAAGTTAGAAGAAGAGAATAAAGAACTTGTGGATGCAAGAAAAGAACAGTTGGCTGAAGTAGATAAACTACTATTAGAAGAAACTGAAATTGAGCTGCATGCTATACCAGAGGACTGTTTACCGGCAGATATTACTGGAGAACAAATTATTAACATTGATAAAATTATTGAATAATGGCAACATTAACAGCAAAATTAACATTAACAAGTAACAACGCTACAAGCGATGCATTAAATCTTAGCGTTTCAAAAACAGTAGTAGTCGGAGAGCCTATAGTAGCTATATCAAGACAGACTATAACAACAGCTGATGACCAGGAGTTAGTGGACGAAGGAACTAGTGGAGTGTTTTACTTCTATGCTAAAAACACTGACTCAACTAACTTTGTTATACTTCAAACTACAGCAAGTGTACAGTACGCTAGATTGAATCCTGGTGAGTTTGCATTTTTCCCTATAAATGACGGGGCTGGTTTAGAAGCAAGAGCTGATACAGCTAGTTGTATTTTAGAATACGCATACTGGAAAAAAGCATAATGACAAGAGTAGTTATATTTTTATTTTTAGCATTTCTTACAACTGCAGTAAATGCACAGTTTAAGAAACCATTTAAGTTTTCTACATTTTATGTAGCAGTAAATGGTGGCACATCTTTGGCTGATGAAAATATATATTCAGTAGATAATAGTTACTTAGGGGTAGATACAGTTCTAACCCCTTATGACTATTCTCTTACAATGGGCATACGTAAAATCAAGAGGTTTGGATATGAAGATAGAAGAACATTTAAAGATGGTACAGAAGCTGCTTACGGTGATGCTGCTACTATTGGCTTATCTCCATTCGAGTATCTATTTGAAGTAGACTACAGAAGACAAGAAGGTATAGAGTATTTAGACCAGCAACATTTTATAAGATATGTAAAGCCAGTATGGATGGCAAAAGTTGCATATATTAAAGAAGGTTTTGCAGACATTGAGTATTTTGAAAGTACACAAAGATTACGACTACTTGGTAACAAAAAGTTATCATTTAATCTAGGTACAGTTCAAAGACTTGCAGAGCCTTATGGTTATGATCCACTAGAAGAGTGGTTAATAGCTTCAGGACAACTACATTACACCTGCTTAGCTATTGAAGAAGGATATAGCGTAGATGTATACGAATCTGAGTATAGAGATCCGGATGGTAATTTAGTAGCAGAAAATGCAACTGTTTGGAATCAGGTGGTAATTCCTGAAGTACTTAGTAACTATGTAGAAAAGAAAAAGAATGAGCTACCTAATCAGTGGCAACATTCGTTAGTAGTAGGGTTTGATTTTTACCACTACAAAAAAGATTTTTGGTTACACTCTTGGGGTAACCTAATGCCATATCACTATGATGGTAGTGGCGAATATTCGTACCACAACTTTAATGATGGAGAACAATGGTATGACTACTCAGGAGGATTAATCTTTGGTTACAACTTAAATAGAAATGTAGGTTGTTTCATTGAAGGTAAATATAACAAGTACTGGAATAGAGAATGGTACGACTTTAAATTTGGTGTAAATTATAGAATATTTTAAAAATGGCAAAAGAACTTAACGAAGAAACAGGGTTCAACATAAGTGTAAAGACATTAATAGGTATAGGTTTTGCAATGGCAACCTTGATAGGCATGTGGTTTACGCTACAAGCAGACATAGCAGAAGCAAAAGAGCTTCCTAAACCAGAGATTTCTAAAATGGAATTTGACATGAAAGACGTTAACATCCGTCAATCTATCAAGAATACAGAGCGTAATGTGGAAAAGCTAGAAGAACGTATGATCCGCATGGAAGATAAAATTGACGCATTAAAATAATGGAAAAGAGAACAGAATGGAAACTACTTTGCATGTACTTATTAGTATTGTTTTTCTTGGTGGTCTCGCATACTGCTTTTTGTCAAGTAACCGCGATTCATTTTAACGCTGATTTTAACTCAGCTAATAATGTTGAATGGTTTTCTAAATTAAAAGAATGCGATAAGAAAACTCTTTTAATAGAAGAGGATAATAACCAAACCAAGTATGAAATAGCAATTGTACCTACTATTGTAATATTTGATGATGGTGAAGAAGTAAAACGTTTTCAAGCAGACATTAGTTTTAAAATGGTTGCTACTAGAGAAGAGATACAAGAATATATTGAAGAACTTATAATAAGCAAATTCTAATGAACAACTTTACAAAATTTCTATACGCTTTTATAATGGTTGTAGTATTTACTGCATCTACAGCATTTGGACAATGTCCTAACGGAACGTATCTAGATATTATAATTAACCCAGATCAATATCCAGAAGAAACATCTTGGGCTGTATTAGATGAAAACTTAGATACTATAGTTACTGGAGGTCCTTATGATAATATAGTTGATTACTCACCTCAAGTTACACAGCTATGTGTACCTAATGGTGATTACGAATTTGTAATAAGTGATGGATATGGAGATGGTATTCAAGGTAGTTTATGGGGTGGACAGGATGGCTCGTACTACTTAGTAAGATGTAACGACACAATAGTTGAAATAGATTCAGCTAACTTTGGTTTTGTTTCTTATCATGGATTTACAGTAGAAGACTGCGCACCTCCTCCGCCTATATATGGCTGTATGGATGATAGCTTTTTGGAGTTTTTACCAATAGCAACTGTAGATACAGGAATGTGCTTTACAGAGAAGGTATTTGGCTGTACTGACTCTTTAGCTTATAATTATATAGACTCAGCCAATACAGATATACTAATAGATAGTTGTACTCACACACTAGAGCTTACAGATTTAGCTGGTAACGGCTGGGCTGGAGCGTATTTACAAGTGTTTCAGGGTAACAACTTTTTAGGTATATTTACTCTTGATGATGGTTTTGATACTACGTTTACTTTTGATTTAAGTATATCAGAGCCTATTAGTGTTAAGTTTAACATAACACAACAATCACAGTTTACATCAGTGCAATGCGGCTATAGTGTATATTCTGATGAACACGTAGCTATAGATGCACCAGGAGGGTTTGCTAGTCCTTTGGTACCTTTTGTAATAGTTAACGGAATGCCTTACTGTGGTGATGAATGTATAGAAAGAACATATGGCTGCATAGATAGTCTAGCAGTAAATTATAACGATACAGTAAATACAGATGATGGAACTTGTTATTATAACCCAGGGTGTACTAATCCACTTTATTTGGAATATGACGCGCTTTACGACTACAACGATGGTTCGTGTGCTACGCTGGTTGCATACGGATGCATGGACTCAACTGCACTTAATTACGACCCACTGGCTAATACTGAGTTACCTAACTCTTGTATTGCTATCATAGAAGGGTGCACAGATAGCACAATGTTTAATTATAATGTCAATGCAAATGTTGACGATGGAAACTGTATTCCTTTTATGTATGGGTGTACAGATGTGACAGCATTTAACTATGACAGTTTAGCGAATACAGACGATGGCACATGCATACCGGTAGTCTGGGGTTGTACCGATGGTACAGCCTTTAACTATAATCCATTAGCAAATAGTGATGATGGAAGCTGTTTACCTGTAATTTTTGGGTGTACAGATAATACAATGTTTAATTACGATGCTAATGCAAATACAGATAACGGAAGCTGCATACCTTTTTATTATGGATGTACAGACAGCACAGCAGTTAATTATGATGATAATGCAAATACTGATAATGGTAGCTGTATCTATCCTGTGCCTGGCTGCAATGATCCGTCCGCTGTTAATTACAATCCGCTTGTTAACGTGGCAGACAGTTCGTGTTATTATAGTGCTGGGTGTAACTCTGGTGATGTATACTATATTCCTAATGAATGTTTTGAGTGGGTCATTGCAATAGATCCTTATTGTTGCAATACCGTGTGGGATGGAGGATGTGATAATTTATATGCTTATTGTGTAGACGGATGGTCAGGACCAACTGATGTAGCAATGTTTGAGAGACTTGGCATGTTACCTTATCCAAATCCATCAACAGGTATAGTAAACTTTACAGCTGAGGTAGATATAAAAGTATACAATATGCTTGGCAAGTTAGTATTACAAGATAAAACAAATACAGTAAAACTTGACAAGGGTATATACTTAATTAAGATTTCTAAGGAAAACTTAAATATAACAACAAAACTAATTATAGAATGAAATTAGAAGTATTAAGATTTAGCTCACAAGTAGATTGTACACACGGTTTGTTATTTGAGATAAATGATTTAGGCAGACATTTTTTATGTTACACTTTAGAAGACGAGCAAAGAGCTCTAAAAGTAAAAGGTGAAACAAGAATACCTGCTGGTACATATAAAATAGAACTAAGAAAAGAAGGAGGATTTCATGCAAGATATGATAAAAAATATCCTGGTATACACCGTGGTATGCTTCATGTTACTGATGTCCCTGGTTTTGAATATATTCTTATTCATACTGGAAACACTGACGAGCATACTGCTGGTTGTCTTATCGTTGGAGACAGTCAAGAAAACAATCTTATTCTGCGTGATGGGTTCGTTGGTAAAAGCGTTAATGCGTATAAAAGGATTTATCCGTCTATTGCTAAGGCCATAGAACAAGGAGAAGAAGTAACAATAGAATATATTGATTTTGATTAATGAAGTTTATAGGTCAGTACATACAAGACTTTATTGCTAGATTTAGAAGCGATGTTTATTTAGAAAATATAAGCAGCGGTACTATTGCTAGTGGCGGTAGTTTAGGCCTAGACTCAAATAATAAAGTAGTAAAAGCTTCTGCTTCTGCAGCTCCAGACGCTGATGCTACAACTAAAGGTATAGTAGAGTTAGCAACTACTGCAGAGGTAACCTCAGGATCAGACTCGACGAGAGCTGTTACTCCAGCGGGGCTAAACGCAGGCTATCAAGGCACTACAAGTATTGTAGCTGTTGGTAGTATAACAACAGGTGTGTGGAGAGGTACTGCTATAGACCAGGCTTATCTAGTTGGACAAAGCGGTACAAATACTGGCGATCAAACTAGTGTAAGTGGTAACGCTGGTACAGCAACAGCACTAGAAACAGCAAGAAATATTGCAGGTGTAGCTTTTGATGGTACAGGAGATATTTCATTAAACAATAATGCTATAACTAATGGAGCAGGTTACACAACCAATGCAGGTGACATAACCAAGATTACAATTAGTGATGGTAGCTCTACTACAGATATAGCATCTGGAGATGCAACAGTACAGTTTTTAACTGGCGAAGGTATAGATGTTGCTATAAACTCTCTTAGTGGAACTGTAAAACAAGTTACATACTCAGCCGAGGATGCTAGCACGTCTAATAAAGGTGTAGCTAGTTTTAGCTCTGATAATTTTGCAGCATCGTCAGGTGCTATTAGCATAAAGTCGGGCGGTGTTGATTTAACAGACGAAGTAACTGGTGCTCTGCCTGTGGGAAATGGAGGCACAGGCGCGACAACTTTAACATCAAACTCTATATTAACAGGTAACGGTACATCTGCGGTTCAAGCTGAATCAACGCTGTCTTATGATAGTGAAATACTTGATATTGGAGCTGATGATAATAGCGCTGCTCAGATAAGAAGATTGAGGCACACTGACGATGAGGGTGGGGACTTTTATATAAGAAGTGGCGATGCCACTGGTACAAACAAAGCCGGTGGAGATTTACAGATATTTGGTGGTAGAGCAACTGGTAACGCTGCTGGTGGAGCGGTAATAATACAAGCTGGAGAAACTAATGCTAGTAGTGGAACTGCTCTTAGAGGAACAAACGTAGTAGCTAGCTTTAGAACTGATGGGGATACTATTCTACAAGGTAATCTTATATTTGAAGGATCAGTACCAGATGCACACGAAACAACTTTTAGTATTACAAATCCAACAGCTGATAGAACAATAACGGTTCCTGACGCTGATGTAGATTTAACAAAAGTAAGATCTGCCTCGGCTACATTAGATGGTGTTGTTGAATTAGCTACAACAGCAGAGGCTGACACAGGAACTGATACAGCTAGGGCGGTAACACCTGCAGGTTTAAAGTCTCACGTTGATGCTAGATTTGCTTATCAATACATAAGCTTTACAGGTAGTGCAACAGTACCTTCAGATGGAGACTGGATGACAGTTTCTGCTAATGGTATATCTAACCACACATGGAATACAAATCTAGGTTCTGGTGGCACAACAGTGGGCAGTTCAACAGTTACAATACCTACCACTACTATTTGTCAAGGTATTATTGTACCTTACGATTGTACCCTAGTAGGTTATACTAGTTTGATAAGAAGTGTTGGTAATCATCAATCTAAGGTTGGGTTAGCTGTTGGTGTGCCAACGTATAACGATTTTGCTACATATGATTGTACATTGGTAGCTTACAATGCTGCAGATACTAGCGCTGGACCTGATAGCAACTATAGTCAAAGACCTGTTAGAGCAGATTACTTATCAGCTAACCGCTCTATGTCAGCAGGGCATGTGATATTTCCTTTGATTGGTAGTGTAGCAAGTAACTCAAGAACCGTGCAGTGGAACTGTACTTTAGTTCTTAAAACATTATTACCGTAATGGCAGATATAAAAACAATGACACAAGAGTTGACGGAAATGTCAGCAGATATAGAAGAAGCAATGCTTAGTGGAGATTACACTGAGGTTGTAACTATAATAAAAAAGATGGTAGAAAAGCTAGACGAATTAGTAGAAGCACAAAACGCAGAATGAATTACGTATATAAAAATATAACAACGACAGCTCCAGTAATTTTGATAAATTCGAGTCAAAGTAAATCTGGTATAACTACTATACACAAGTGTCAAATAGCAAATGTAGATAGTACATCAGCAGATGTAGATATATATATAGAGAAATACAATTTAAATAAAACTGTTGAAATACACGGTTCATTAGAAAACGGTAATGTTGATTCTGAAGGAAATTACTTAAATAAGATAGATAGGCAAGTTTTTTATCAAATAAAAAATGTTAACATACCTACAGGAACTACATTATCTTTATTTACTGATCATGCTTGTAGACACGGAAGTGAGTTTCAATTAGTTATAGAATCAACTCAAAACGTTGATGTTATACTAGATTATGAGCAATCTAGTGTAAGATCTGCGGGAGTTAGTAGAAATATAAATCAATATTAATATGATACAAAAAGTAATGGGCGGCCTGTTTGGCAAGGTACTAGACAACGCTGAAGGAATATTAGATAAAGTAATTACAACTGATAAGGAAAGAGATCAGGCTAAATTAGAACTGCAAAAGATATTACTAGAAGCAGAGCGTGAAGCTTTTGCTAAAGAAGTAGAGGACAGAAAGTCTGCAAGAGACTTATATAAAGATGATGCTATCATTCAAAAAGTGTTAGCAACTTTGTTCACTGTAGCGTACTTTGGTATTAGTTTTGTGATGTTTAATCACTTTGTTCTAGGAGATATAAACCTAGGAGAGTTTGAAATTAGCTTTATTTCTACTATCTTTGGAGCAATGTCGGCAAAAGTTAACACAATTGTTGATTTCTTTTTTGGCGGCAGTTCAAAGAAAAACAGTAAAGAAGACTAATAACCAAAACCAATATTATGACTAAAGATGAAGTTAAAGCTTTTCTAAGAGAGAAGCCTGGCTACCTAAAAGAAGGTGCGGCTAGATTATCAGAGAAGCTAAATTGCAGTGTAGAAACATGCAAACATGCATTAACAGAAGCGCGAATAGATGCAAAAGGATCTGACTTTGATCTGGATAACGTAAGTACTTCAGAGATAAGTGAGTTCAAACAGTTCTTAAAAGATAATGAGATAGAAGAAACAGATGTCAAGTCTGTGAAGTTTTGGCAAAATATGCAAGGGGACCACAGGTTCTCTGTCGTAGTCAAAGGAGAAGACGATCTAATGAAGAAAGCAAAAGAAGAAATGGTTGCACTTCTAGAGTCTTACAGCCCGAAGGTTGAAAAGGATTACGACGCCGTTCAAGACCCAGTAGTATATGAAATTTCCTTACCAGATATACACTATGGTAAGTACACTGGACAGACACTTGACCAAGCTGAGGAAGAGTATATGAATACTGTAAAGGATTTGTTGTCTAAGGCGCAAGGCTTAGATGTAGAACGAATTCTATTACCGATAGGTAATGATGGTATGAACTCTGAGGGATATTCCCGTGCTACCACTAAAGGTACACCTCAGCAAGATTCAGCAGAATGGCAAGAGACATTCGTAGGGTATTGTAATCTTATGGTAAGAGCAATACACTACCTAGCCAAGTCTGCACCAGTAGATGTGGTTGTTGTACAAGGTAACCATGACTATGAAAGAATGTTTTATGCAGGTGAATACCTGAGAGCATTCTTTAAAAATGATGATAGAGTTGATGTTGATAATAACTTTGACTCTAGGAAATATTATAAATACGGAGTTAACTTAATTATGTTTACACACGGAGATAAAGAGAAACCAGCTGAGATGCCACTTATAATGGCAACTGAACAGCCTATGCTATTTGCACAGACTAAGTTTAGAGAGGTTCACTGTGGACATAAACATAAAGAACAAGTTAATGAATATAGAGGAGTAAAGGTAAGATTTATTCCATCTATCTGTGGCAACGACGCTTGGCATAAGATGATGGGTTATGAAGCCAAGAGAACAGGCCAAGCACATATATGGAGTAAAGAACGCGGATACGAAGGTTATTTACAAACGAACATATAACAGATGACATTAAATGAGATTGCATATAATATTTTAAATTTAGTTAGAGGAGGTAGATCTAGCAATAATGAGCATATATCTACTAGTCAGATTAAGTTTAATGTAAAGTACTACAGAGCTATGCTTATACGTAGAGACTTTGCTAGAAACGGTATAATCACTAGACACCTAGAACAAGATCTAGGATGTTTAGAATTAATAAAAGTTGACGCTTCTAAATGTTGCAATCTTCCTACTGAGTGTGCTGTCTATAGAACTGTTAAAAAGGTACCAAGAACTGTTAGATTTAATTTTAGTGATGCAATTACACACGTTGGAGATGTTAGTGGTACAGGCACTATTCCTATTGTAGATTCAAATGCAGTACAATGGTTGCCTTACGATAAGTATACTAAGAACAAAATGAAAGCATATATGATTGAAGATTATATCTACATCTATAATGCAGACGGTTTGAAGTTTATAAACATTAGAGGCATCTTTGAAGACCCTGAAGATGTTGCTTTATTTGATTGTGATGGATCTGATTGTTATAATGACGATATGGATTTTCCTATTCCTATGGATATGTTACAAACCATCACACAAGGCATTATGAGTGGTGAGCTTATGATGCTTGCATCGTCAGTAAATGACACAACTAATGACACGTTGCAGGATCAGGGCAGACCTGCAGCACCTAAACAATAACTATAATTATAAATATTTTTAAAATGAGAAAGAAAATGATGTACGGAGGATCTAAGAAAAAGATGATGATGTACGGTGGTAAAAAGAAAATGATGAAGGCTGGCGGAGCTAAGCCTGATTATCTTGATATGGATAAAGACGGCAATAAGAAAGAGCCTATGAAAAATGCTGTAAAGGATAAGAAGCAGGCCAAAGGTAAGAAGAAACCATTTGTAAAACAGCCGGCTATTGGAGTAGATAATAAGCCTAAGTTATTGGCTAAAAAAGGTGGACTAATGAAGGACCTTAAGAAGCAGCAAAAGGAAGATAGAAAGGAAATGCGTTCAGGTCAGAAGGAAGCTAGAAAAGAGCAGAGAGGTCAGAATAAAAGAGAGCGTGTGGCAAAAGGTCTTAATAAAAGAGCAGATAGAAAAATGAAAGCTGCTTCTAGAAAACGACTAGCTGGTGATCAAGCTACTGCTCAAGGTAAGTTAAAGAAGGCTGCTAGAAAACAAAGAAAAGCTACTAAAAAAGGTGTACAAGGCGCAGCAGCAAGACTATCCGCAGCTATGTACAAGACTGGTGGATTTTTAGAAATGCCTGTATTTGATTTAGACAGAGATTAGTGCAGCACACGATTTCTCATATATACAATGACTATGTAGAAACTGACAGCAGTGTATCTAAACAAACTTTTGTTGATATATGCAGTGAGTTTAACATGATGATTATAGATTACATTCTAGATGGTAAAGAGTTTAATATGGGTTATAACCTATCAACTCTTTCCATCGTAAGAATGGAGAGAGATCCAAGAAACCCTGGCATAGATTGGGGTGAATCAAATAAGTATAAAGCTGAGTTGCTGGCAAATGGTGATGAGCTTTTTGATAAGGACACTGGAGACGGTGTCAAATGGCACATATACTACACGGACAGTGAGTATCTTAAATACTACTGGCGTAAGGGTAAGTGCAAAGTAAAGAACAAAACAGTTTACAGATTTGATGCTACACGAGGAGTGAAGGGTAACAAAGGTAAACTGAAGGAGTTAGACGAACTAGATTATTTAAAATTTAAAAAGAATTAGAGATGCCAAAAGACGCGTGTTATCATAAAGTTGTAGCCCGTTACGGTCCTAAGACGTCTGCATACAGAAGTGGTGCAATGGCTAAGTGTCGTAAGGTTGGAGCTGCTAACTGGGGAAATAGTAAAAAGAAAAAGCATGGTGGAATAGCTAATAGTATTCTATCTGATACTTACGGAAGTAGCCGTACTCTTAAAAAGAAGAAGTAATGGCTGTAAGAAAGACTGCTGCAGGCGCTAGATTAAAGCGTTGGTTTAAAGAGAAGTGGACAACACCTAGTGGTAAGAAGGATTACTCTAAAGGTGAAAATACATTTAGACCTACTAGACGTATATCTAAGGATACACCATCTACATGGTCTGAATTGTCAAAATCTGAGAAAGCAGCAGCGCAGAAAGAGAAGAATACTAAAGGTAGAGTTAGTAGATATAAAAAGAAAAAGAAAGTTAAACGTGCAAAGGGTGGTGGATTTATATTACCTGGACCAGCAAGAATATAATTATGGCAAAGACAGCGGCATGGACAAGAAAAGCAGGCAAGAACCCTAGCGGCGGATTAAACGCTGCAGGTAGAGCTTCTTACAATAGATCAACAGGAGGTAACTTGAAAGCTCCTAGTAAGAAGAAGGGAAACAAAAGACGTTCTAGCTTCTGTAGTAGAATGTGCGGTATGAAATCTAAGCGTACAGGAGCTAAAGGTCAAAGAGATCCTAATTCAAGAATTAATAAATCGCTACGTGCATGGAACTGTGGTAGCTGTAGTAACTGGAGATAAACATGGCAGTATATAAGAACATATCAAGTAAGATGATTATTAGAAAGGTTTTCAGAGATTTGAAGCCTACTGGGGATGAATGGATAGATGATGCAATAGAGTGGATGGGAGAAGCTTTAGAGCATATAGGTGCAGCTTCACAGCTGTGTCAGAAGCAGTGTGTTCTTACTATTGAAGATCACAAAGCATGTTTACCAGGCGACTTGTATTTTATAAATCAAGTAGCTATCAGTACAAGTTCTACTCCTGAAGCAAGTGAGGAGTTAGATGTATTGACAGAGCAGGTTCGTAAACTACGAGCTGAAATAGCAGAATATAATAGCACTCTTGAGGATGATGTTGCAAATAGTAGCAGTATTACCAATGCAGACTTGAATGTATATGACACACAATATAAAGCTAACGTAGCAGAACTAAGAGAACTAATCAGTAGGATAACCGTTTTAGAGGGGATATTTTTTAATACTGATAATGGAGGTGTGGGCCTACAGCCTTTGAGCTATAGTGCTAGCACCTTCCATAAATCTATGCACTGTGACGATTGCGTAAATGAATACTCAAACCACATATCTAGTTATATAGTGGATTGTGATTATATAAAAACATCTTTTGCTTCTGGTAAAGTTTGTATAAGCTATACAGCATTTCCAATAGATGATGATTGTTTTCCAATGGTGCCAGATGACATAAGTTATAAAGAAGCTATGTTCTGGTATATATACAAACAAATGTTATTAGGTGGATACGACAAGCCTAACAATAAGATAGATTATAACTTTGCAGATCAGAAATGGCAGTACTATTGTACTCAAGCTAGAAATGCAGCTAACTACCCAGACATAGAAAAATACGAGTCTTATATGAATCAATGGGTTAGACTTGTACCAGATATTAATAGGCACGCATGTTTCTTTGAAGAATTAAATGAAAGAGAAACTTTATATAGAGGTTAATGGCTAAGTATATAAAAGGATTAAATAAAGACACAGCTCCAGTAGATCAGCCAGAAGGATCATACAGATATGCTAAGAATATGCTATCTAATGAAACTGCTGGTGCATTATCTAATGAGCCTGGTAACATAAGTGTTAACTCAGCTATAGCAAATGGACATAAAGTTATAGGTAGTATTGAAGTTACAGATGATACTGTAGTTCTATTTACTACAGATAATAGTGATGTTCATCACATATATATCTATGCTGCTAGTACAGATTCTGTAAATCTTGTATTAAGAACTGAGCCTGTAATTAACCCTGCTCACCCAATAAATGCTGGGGGTAGTGATGCAGACTTTGATTTAAAATTTAGTTGGGATTACCCTATAGAAGGAACATATAAGTTTGATCCAGATAACAATCTTATAGTATACTGGACAGATAATAATAATCCTCCTAGATCACTAAATATTACAAGACAAATAAACGAAAGCACTACCGCTAGAATATATGGTGTAAATCCTTTTACATCTCCTAACAAAAATTACATAGACAGACTTAACTTATTTCCACACGCAGGTCCAGTTCCTAGAATAGCATTTGATAGAATTGCAAACGGAGGCGCACTAAAGTCAGGAGTATACTATTTGTTTTTAGCCTATGTAGATCAAAACTTTACACAAACTAACTATGTATCTTACTCTCTAGGTGTTCCTATTGTAGAAGACGATGAGAGTGTAGCCCCAATAGAAAGATATGATGGGTGTGAGCCAGATACACAGACTGGTAAATCTATTGTGTGGGAAGCTAGTAACCTTAATACAGACTATGAATTTTTAAGACCTATTGTAGTTTATAGAAGTAAAGATGCAGAATTTGCATTTAGACTAAATGATATAGATATAAGTTCTAATTCTACTACTGTAATATTTTCAGGGCTAGAAGGTTACGGGTCTTCTTCAGTAGAAGAAGCTATTATAGATACAGTAGCCTACGATACAGCAAAAACACTAACACAGCTAGATAGTATATTATACCTAGGTAATTTGTCTGGAACAAAAGATGTGGGATACCAACCGTATGCAAACTTTATAAAAGTATCATCAGTAGTATCTCCACCTTTAAATCCGTTTGATCCTTATGAATTAACCATAGACAACCTAGACTATGGGTATTTAAATACAAAACCTTACACACAGGTATTATCAGGTATAACAAAGCAGGGAGGATTTAGAGATATAGACAGAATATCTTCTACTAGAAACGCCCCTGCAAGTAATCCTGGACAAGTACACAATAGAAAAGGGTACACAAGAGATGAGGTATATGCTTTTTACATAGCGTTTATACTTAATGATGGTAGCATGTCTTATGCATACCACATACCTGGTAGAACTCCAATTACAGTTGCAGATGGGTCTCAAATTAGAAAGGTAGGAACTAATAATCCTATAACAGGATCTATTTCTGAAGACGACGTTCTTGAAGATCAGGACCTTATAGACCTAACACAGAGTCAAGGTCAAATGTTTCACTTCTATGACTTTTCTATATTTGGTGCTGGAGTAGCTCGTAATATGAATTTTTGGCAAAACAAAAACGAGTTCTACCCAAACACAGATGACTACTTAATGATTAATGCTAATGATCCTGCAAATACAGTAGAGGATTTAAGAGGTAGCAATGTTAGGCATCATCATATGCCATGTAATACTAATAGTAATAGAAGAACTATAGAAGGAAGTGATAGTACAATTACTCCAGCAACAGATACAACTACCTCAGTATACTATTTTTATTTTGACGGGTTTAGTACTAATCATGATGACGATGCTCAACAAGAGCTAGATAGTATACTTATAGATACAAATGATACATCTGCAAATACTAGTGCTATAGATCAGACTGCGGGTTTTGGCAATGACTGGGAAAATGGTAGTGATCAGCTTCAAGATTCACTTGGTTCTATTAGTAACTGGCAGTATCAACTTCCTGAAGGCGGAGAACAAGGATGGTTTTTATGGGACACTAATTCTAACAGTGGTGGAACTACTGCAACTATTAGTAGTGTTACCACTGACTCTAATGGTATTACAGATATAGATATAAATCAGACTGCTAGTGGCGGAGGAATTTTTACCGGAGGCCTTTTTGGTACAATAGACCAAATAAACCAATCACCTAACAGTGTAGTTGGTTATTTTGTTTGGGAATCAACAGTTGATGCTATAAGCGCAAACGGATCAATTTCAGACAGAGTACGAGCTTTAGGTGTAGAGTTTGAAGATATAAAAATACCACAGAGTATAGCAGATAAAGTACAAGGATTTAGGATATATTATGCAGAGCGTAAGCATTCTAACAGAAGAATATTAGGTCAGGATGTAATAAAAAATACTAGTAATATAAATGATATAGATGTTAGTGCATGTGAAGGTGATCCTGGTAATGGAGGAAGTGAAGATTTTATACTGTCTCCTGGAGTTCTTTTTAGAGGCTCTATAAACACAGCTACTTTCCACGATTTTTATCTGTTAAATAATAGAAACAGTTTAGTACCTGCTACACATACTAGTGAAGAGTATAGAGTAAGAATGTTTTCTTTACTAGGACCGGGTAATTCTTATAATGATTTTCAAAGCTATCAAAGTGCTGGAGATGATTGTATAATGCAAGACTCTTATGTAACAGCACATCTTGGTAGTCAGTTTATAGCGTACACAACTAACAATACACCTTTTTATCATTTCCCAATAAGAGAAAAATGTAAAACATACTTGAATGGTGATTCTATATATGATGGTAGAGGTATTGGATTTGGTAAAAGAATTTTTAATGTTGGAGGAGAAAGCTCTATACTTCTAGCTTATAACCCTGATAGAATGCCTGTGCAGAGAGCATTTAGTCATCCTGGAGATGGAACAGCTGCTACGCCGTGGCATCAAGTTCCTTCATCAAATGATCCTTTTTCATACGAAGTTCCTTCAACACAGGTAGAGCTTAAACTGCATAATTTACATGCATTTAAAACTGACATGTATTTATCTTATGATACTCAGGAATTAATATGGACAGGGTTTGAGGTATTAGGAGATGAGTTAGATAACTATACGGTTGAATCTGATAATACATCTACTGTTGGAGCTACACATAGAACTGGTAGTGTATTTGGAGGAGATACTTTTATATGTAGACACGGGTATCGTATTACACATAGACCTGCATATAATGGTCCTTTTCCTAGAGATCATAAATCTTTATTATATGTAATAGCTGAGTCTACAGATAATATAAACTTTAGGCATGAGCTTACCAATGAAAGTTCATACTTTCCAGGATCTCCTGCAAAACGAATGTTAGATTTAAAAGCTGAGATAGATCTTACTAAGAAAGATAATATGAAATATGATGAATCATTCTCTTTGGGCATTGCAGATATAAAGCCTGCTATACCATACCCATTAAGAGAGTCTGATCCTAGCATATTTAAAACAAGAGTAC
>Ga0208148_1000029_pt1 | contig 51663 bp, 59 predicted proteins | sample DEB08_DNA_16_FD_184525 | JGI IMG/M metagenome (GOLD analysis project Ga0208148, IMG submission 184525) | Aqueous microbial communities from the Delaware River and Bay under freshwater to marine salinity gradient to study organic matter... | ecosystem: Environmental > Aquatic > Marine > Coastal ...
AAACAAAACCCACAACCTCCAGAAATACTGGAGCCAGAACTAAAGGTGATTAAATAATGGCACACTACGCTCAAGTAAATTCAGATAACATTGTTGTTCAAGTCTTAGTGATGGACAATGACATGGAGACAAATGACGGTGAACAGGCGTGTATCGATTGGTTGCAAGCTAATGTTCACAAAGATGATTGGGTAAAAACTAGCTACAATAATAACATCCGCAAGCAGTACGCTGGAATTGGTTTTACCTATGACTCTACTAAGGACAAATTTATTTCTCCACAGCCTTTTGCTTCATGGGCATTAGACTCCAATGATGATTGGCAACCACCTGTCGCACACCCAGACGATGACAAAATGTATCTTTGGGATGAAGATGTATATCAGGCCGACAATTCTAAGGGTTGGGTTGAAGTAGAGTAAGCCAAGTGGAAATAGATGCAAAGTTAATAATAACCGTAGGCGGTATGCTAATCTCTATAGTATCTGCAGCCGCTATAGTTAAACAAAAATTAAGCACCGTAATTGAACAGCTTGAAAAAATATCGCGTGATTACGAAGATAGGCTTAGAGATCTAGATAAACGTACAGATAGACAAGAAAATTTAATAGATTTAAACGCACAAAAAACACACGTTCTTTCAGGAATTATGTCTCCTGAACGATTAGAACGAAACAATAGAGAGTTAGAACGTATACTTGTTATGGTTACAAACAATGATGATAGACTGTCTAAGATAGAAAAAATGCATAACGGTAAACACCCACAGGTAGAAAATTAAATGATTAAAAAGTTTTTTATAGTTTTAACAATTATTGTGTTGACTTCTTCTGTTGCATCGTGTAAAACAACAGAGGATAAGTTTCTTGCAGGTGAAATTATACAGGTAGAAGAAGTATGCAAGACACTTGATACACAGCTTAAAATATATAATGCTTATAAAAAAAGCTCTGAATTTGGTCAAACAATATACCATAAATTCATATATCAACAAGATTGTTTTTTATTACAAACACCAGTTTTAGCAAAGAAGTTAAAGCTAGAGTTTACTGGTGACTTTGATGATAAATTTAAAATAGAAATATGGCAAATAGTCTTCTCAGAAAATATCAAAGAAGGTGAAAAACTAGAGTATTTCTATGTGGCACATGCAGTAGAATTATCTACTGGTGAAAAAATTAAAGATTTAAGCGTGTAGTATAAGGTGATTCAGAATGGCAGATGAAGCAATCCAAAACATACCAGATAGCACTAGGGAACTTACAACAGAAGAAGCTTTTAAACCTGTAAGAGATATTATGGGTGAACAAGCAACAGGTGTTGTAGATCTGGGTGAAGGTGAATTTAAACCTGTAGATCAATCAGTTCAATCTGATGAATTACTTTCTACAAGTAACACTACTTTAGATCCTACTTCTCAAAACATTGCAGACAGTCAAACAATAACAGCACAAGATGTTACTGTTCCTACTGCAAAAGCTAATTTAGGACAGATAGAATCTATTGATAGAAATTTAACTAATATGCCCACTGATGTTCAGGGTGAGCAAATAAGTTTTAACACAAACACTGTTATAGATACCTCTCAAGTAGTTGACGAGAGAACAAAACAACAGATGATTGAAAGAGGTTCTCTTGCCGAAGCAAAAACACAAGAACTAGCATTACAAGCTACCACGCAGTTTCAGTTAGAATCTTTATACGCATCGTTAGAAGAAGGTAAACCACTTCCAGGTTGGGCTTCTAAGAATGTTAAGAAGGTACAAGACATTATGAACGCAAGAGGTCTTGGGGCTTCGAGTGTCGCAGCGGCAGCTATGGTTACGGCTATTTCTGAAAGTGCTTTACCTATTGCAGTGCAAGACGCTAATAAGTATGCAACCATACAACTACAAAATCTTAACAATCAACAGCAAACAGCTTTATCAAACGCTGCTACAATAGCTTCTCTCGATAAACAAAATTTAAATAATCGTATGCAAGCTGCACAACAAAACGCTCAAACATTTTTAGCTATCGATACTAAGAACGCTGATTTTCAACAACAAGCTAATCTTATAAGCTACGAAGCTCGTAAGCAAGCATTGTTTACTGATACAGCTGCTGAAAATGCACGATTAAATATAAACGCTAAAACTGAAACTGAAGTAGACAGGTTTTATGATTCACTATCAGTAAGTACAACACAAGCTAATGCTAACAGACAGGCTGCAATGAATCAGTTCAACGAAGATCAGGCAAACTCTATAAATAAATATAACGCTAAACTAGCTGATAGTAGAGATCAATTTAATGCTACAATGACTTCAGCTATTGAACAGTCAAACGCATTATGGAGAAGAACACTTAATACTGCAAATACTGCAGAACAAAACAGTGCTAACAGAGCTAATGCTGCGGCTGTTTTAGGTATATCTACTTCTGCTTTAGATACAGTTTGGCAAGAATATAGAGATGAAGTATCTTTTGCTTTTACAGCAACAGAAAACAGCCTTCAAAGAAATCAACAATTAGCCTTAACAGCTATTGCTAATCAGTTTGCAACGGAGATGTTTGAAGCACAAGTAGATGCTGACTCTCAAAAAGCAGTAGGAACATTTATAGGTGGTCTGTTAGAAAAAGCATTCGTAGGCGTAACAAATGGTTTAACAAGTCTTAATTCTGGAGTAGATGATCAATTAGAAAGTGATTTTACTGGAAATTTATTAACGCCAGAGTTTGAAGATTTTTAGTAAATAGGAGTAAATAAATAATGTTTGATCAACTTTTAAGCTTGGGAGTAAAAACTGTTTCGTCCCTTTTTGGTGGAAAAGGCACTAGTGGTGGAGGAAGTAACCAAGCCAGTGCAGCAGAAGTAGCTTCTTTAGCTAAAATAGGTTTTGCAAATGAAAGACAAGTTGCAATGCAAGCATCAAGGGATGCAATAAATCTTACAAATAAAAGAGTAAGAAACCCACAAGAAGGTTCAGCAAAAGATGCAAAGTATAAACAACAAATGGCTCAACTTATAAAAGGTATTCAAGACACTAGAGTAAGAGAAGCCATAATACAACAAGCACAAAGACAAGGTCTTATAGATCACCCAAAAATACAAAAAGCTATGTACGATATGGAAAATGAAAAAACAAGAATTAAACCTCAAGAGATAGGCACAGCGTAATGGTTAAAAAAACTCACGATTCCTCTGCTATAGATATACTTGCAAGACCTATTCCTGGGCAGTCGTTAACTGATGCACCGAAAAGCAGACCTTATGAAAAGCCACCTCAAATAACATCTCCTACAGATGCTTTTAAGGTTGTTACTGAATCTCTTGAAGAACCTTCAGCGCACAAAGATATTGTTGAATTGTTAGATGTAGGTATATCTGCAGAAACATTAGCTTCTTCCGTTACTTTAAAAATGTTTTCTGAAGGTGTGTTTACTCCAGACATTGCTGAAATAATCAAACCACCATTGACAGCTTTTATTACAGAGGTAGGAATAGAAGCTGGAGTAGAAGATATTAATGTTGTTAATGATCTTCCAGATAAAGAAAGAACACCGTCAGATAATATTGAAATGATGGCTAACTTAAATCCTGATAAACTTACAAGACAGGCTACACAATTAAACGAAGAAGAAGAAATAGATGAAGCTCTCTTAGGGTTGGAAATACCAGAAGATGAAGAGCCGTCAAGAGAAAGCTTTTTAGATATGGAGGTACAATAACATGGTTGGACCATTAATAGCTGGTATTGCTACAGGTTTCGCACAAGCAAGTCAAAGAAGAGAAGCATCTAACGCTAGAGCTGCTGAATTACTAGCTAAACAACAAGAAGCTCAAAAAGACAGGAATCTTAGGATTGAATTATCTGAAGCTGATATTATAAATAGAACAGAAATTAATCAACAAAATATAGCTTCTAGAAAAGAAATTTCTAAAAATGAACTTAAAGTTAGAACAGACGAAATAAAAGATCGACAAAAACAAGCTGAAGAGAGACAACTTGCTATCATAGGCAACGAAGCTTTAAAAACGATTAGAAAGTTGGCTCAAAATACTTCAGGCGGTAAAGTTAATGTTAATACATTTAGCGCAAAACAAATAGAGGGTTTAAAGAGTATAGGTGTTAATCCTGATACAAATGGTTTTCTTGTTTTTAAACAAGAACGCGAAGCAAATTTACAAGAAAAAGACGACAACCAATCTTTAAAAACGAAAGAAGCTCTTATAAAAGGCTTTATTCATCCTGATCTTGTTGGTAAGCATGTTTTTGAAAGAATATTAAAAGACAAAGGTATGAAAATTACTCCTACAAATATTGCAAATGTAAAAAGTAATTTACTAATAAAATATAAAAAAGATAATGATTTACGAAAAATTGTAGAGATGAAAAAAGCTGATCCAACTGCAGAATCTTACACTGATAAAACTGGTAATCTTAGCTTTTATAAACCACCAAAGTTAAATAATCCTAACAATATACCTGAACTTGCTAATATAGGTGCAATGGACGCTAAAGACAGATCTCGTATACTTAACAATCCAAACAATTCTACAGGACTTTTATATTCTAATTTATTAAAATATGAAACAGCTATTAAAAACGCTGGTAAGGATGGTAAAACAGAATTAAAAAAACAATTACAAAATAAAGCAAAACAACTATTATCAGATTCATATTCAAATTTTAAAAACAGTATGGCTAAATCAGGAAATATTTTTAAAATTGAAAATAATAATGGAAATACATCAATTTTTGAACTTAATGATACAGTTTCTGCGAATTTGCCAAATTTAACAAAATTGTTTACGAATGTTGATCAGAACAACACGCTTACAAATAATAATGCTTCAGTACCGCCAACTAAAAGTATGGAAGATAAAGTTAAGCATGTTGCAAACATAACAGGTTTGTCTCTAGAACAAGCAAAACTTAAATTAAAAAACGGTGATTTAACAGTAAAGAAATACGATCCTGATGGGCTTGTTGTAGATAGTGGAGACTCAAGACCCCCACAAACTACAGTTGATCCTAATGAAAAACCAAAACCACTAATTACTGTGACTACAGTTAACAATGAAAATCAAGTTAAAATAGAACCTCTTCCAGACGATATGATACTTACTGAAGAAGGACCTTTTTCTGAAACACAAATAGAAACATATACAGATGAAAAGGGTAATGAAGAAGTTGTTGCTATGTTTCCTACTCCTAAATTAATGAATACACGCAAGCTAGACAATATTATGTATTATGATGATGCAGTAAATGTTTTTGGTTTAGAATATTTTAACAATAAACCTCCTAAACAATTAGAAGAATACAATAAGATGAAACCTTTGTATCCTTTAATAACAAGAACAATAACTAATCCAGAAGATTCTGAAAATTATAATAAGTTAGCAAGTTTAATTCCTGCTGTTTTTAATTTAAAAAATAAAGACGGAAAAATTAATTCTAATGATGTAAATAGTGCTATAGAACTTTTATCTCAAAAACAAATACTGGACAAATATAAAGGTAAAGCTAGCACTCAAATTATAAACGGTAAAGTTGTAACAATCCGACCTCAGTTACAAAAAGTTTCTTTAAGTGAAATGAATAAAACAGGCAGTGCTTATAATAAAATCAGAATGAAACTAAGGGATATAGATGATAAGCAAATAGAAGTACGTAGCATGTCTGAAAGATATGCAAATAATACTCGTTCTTTAGGAGCTATTGATCTTATTTTAAACCAAATTAAAGATATAGAAGACGGTAACTCTGGAAAAATAGCTGTATTTAAAACTATGTTGGATGAACTTATTGCTGATCCTAACATAGCTTCAAATACAGAATTTGCAAAATCTTTAGGAGCTACTTTACAGACTATTTCTGAAAAAGGATATGAAACTCAAACAGATGCAGCAAGTTTAGGTACTTTAATTGTTCAAAAAACACAAGATTTCTTTAAAGCTTTTGGACTAATATCTGGCAAATTACAGGCTCAACTTAGTAGTGCTAAAGCTTCAATAGGTACTTTTGAGTCAGAGTTTGATAAGGCTAATGATGGAATAACAACATCCAGATTAAAAGAAACTGAACGTTATGTAGCAGAAAAAGTAAAATTATATGATTCTAAAATAAAAACAGCAAACGAAGCAGCTCAAAAAGCTAAAGAGGTAGGGAACTATAAAGAAGTTCTTAAACAACAAGCTATTGCTCATCAACAGTATCTTCTTGCTAAAAATGATATGACTAAAGTTACGTTGACATATACTTTTGCAGGTATGGTTCAAGGAGAGTCAGGAGGTAGAGCTATATCCAACGAAGACTTTGCAATTTTATACAGAGCTTTATGGGGTGGTGCTGGTGGAAATACTGCAAGAGGTTCTTTTGATTCTTTAAATGAAGTACTACGAGATATAGAAATAAGAAATACTATTGCTTTAAAAAATGTAGAATTAAAAGAGAGCGTATCTATCAACAGAGAAATGGTAAAAGTAAGTAGAGCGTTAATGAAACGTAAATACGCTGAACTATACGAAGAGTCTAAAAGTTTTAGTTTATTACGAGAATCTGGAATATCTACAGAAACACCACTTGAACAACAAAATAATAATATGAGTGACAAATTACCGAATATTATTAATAAAATAAATGGTGACAGAACAAGTGGCGATCAAGGTCTTTCCGATGAATCTATAAAAAGGGAAGGTAAAAAATTTAATATAATGTTTGCAAACATTCAAAATAAATTTCCAAACAGAATAGTAAAAGAAGTTTCTGGACAAGGTAATCAAATAATAAGATACGGAGTTAAATTTGAAGATCTTGGTCCTGAACAACAAAAAGATGTTTTTAAAAAAACAGCGAAACTTATAGTCAGTACAATTTATAAAAATAATGCATTAAATAATAGTGTTTTTAATATGTTTAAAAAATATGAATTTAATAATGTTAATTTAGCAGATACTTTAGTAGCTTTTAAACAAGGTACGTATAGAACATCTCCCAATAAAGATAAATATGAAGCATTATTAACAAATGTTATTTCACATATTTATAATACAAAACCAATACCTCCAGTAAAAAATTAATAGGATATACTAATGGGTAAAAATTTTACACCTTTCGATAAAGCTATTAAAGAAACAGATGCTTTTAAATATATAAGTGATCTTTTTGCAGAAGACGAAGAAGATAAGAAAAAAACTTCTGCTAAATTAGATCAACTGGTAAAGGAAGAAGAAGATAAAAATAAAATTCTTCCTGAAAATAAATTTAAAGACGAAATGGATAGCCTTCAAGGTATAACTTATTTTGAGCTACCTAATGGAAGACTAGCTACCAACAGTTCCGACCCTGAAGATAAAAAGAAGATTGAAGAACTAAACACAGACTCTGATATTATGTCTAGGGTAATAGCAAGACAAGAACGAGAAGAACCTGTAGAAACTCAACAATCTGCAGGAGATTTAGGCGATGCAATTCTAGATCTTGATGTTGAAAAAATGTTATTGGGGCCTAGTCCTTTAGATACAGACAAAACAGTAAGTACTCCAGAAAGATTAATTAGAAAAACATCTGAAGAAATAGGAGAAATGTCTACGGCTGTTGTTGCAGGAGGAATAAAAGCAGCAGTTATGTTTCCTCAATTAGCCCAAGGAGTTAACAAATATATACTAGGTACTGGTGAACAACTAGGAAGAGGATTAGGTGGTTTACTAGGTTTTGGTGAAGGAATGGTAGACTACGATAAACTGTCTATGGCTAATACTGGATCTAAAAATATCGCTGAAGCAGCTGAAAAGTTTGAAAAGAGTGCTATGATTTCGTTAGGAGCTAATGATCTTAATATTACTAACAAAATACTTATGTATGTTACAGACTTTGCGGTTCCGTTAAACGCACCTAAAAAATTAGCTAAATTTTATGAAATAGCTGGTGATGTTGCTACAGATATTCGTAAAAGTATAAAAAGTTACGACAAGGAAGGTAATTTAATTGAATCAGGTTTTATGACTACACCTAGAAGTCTTCCAAGTCTTACAGAGTTAAGAGAAATAAAAGAATTAAAAAATGCTCCTGATGCTAAAAAGTATGCGGAAATAAACGAAAGAATATTAAACGACAGAGCTAAATTACTGAATGAAGGTTTAGAAAATATAAACTCTTTTGACAAAGGAGTAGGTAAAGGACTACAAGCATTAAAAAGAGCTATAAGTGGTGAAAAAACTAGAAAATCAGGAATGGCTGCTTCTTATCAAACGATTGGTGGTAAAACAAGATTAGTCAGTACACCTATAATTGAAAACATAGACACAACCGTAAAAGGTTACGAGCAAAGAGCTTTACAAGAAACAATGGGTAAATTAATGCAGGGTCAGTCTGTTATAAGTGCTGGTGCTATTGCAGGTACATGGGATTCTTATTTCGAAGGAACAGAGTATCAAGATTTATCATATTTAATGGCCCTTACGTCTGTAGTTGCTAATCCTACAACAACAATGAAATTATTAGACGTAACCATGAATGCAGTTTTTGCAGGAAAATTAGGTTTGCAAAATTTTAAAGTTCCTTTTGTTTCTTTTAAACAAAGAAATGAGTTAGGATCAGAAATTGATGTTCCGTTAACATTGCCTTCACTTCTTGACGGTATGGGAAGGGCTGTTTCAAATATAACAGCAAAAGAAGGAAAACAAATTAATTATATGGAAAGCACATACGCTAAAAGAGTAAGAGCAATGGCTATGGGTGTTCCGTTTTATAAATTATTTGATGTTAACTCAACTACAAAAAGAGAAGAATTAAATGGATTAACAGATTTAGAAGCTCTTACTACTTTTAGTAAAAAAGAATTTAAAGCTTTAGAAAAATTTTCAGATGATGTTTTAAAATTTTTACCTAAAGAATACTTAGATAGTTATTCTCTTATGGTTAAAAAAGGAACAGACTTAATATCTAAAATACAAAATTCTAAATATGGTGACAAAACAGCAGAATTTAATATAGCTCTAGAACAAATGGTTGCTGGTATTCGTTTAAATGCTTTTTCAGGTATACTAAACGAAGCGCATAAAACAAAAGGTGTTGATTTAGGAAGTGCTGGAAATATTTTAAATCTATTTAGAACACAGCAACAAGAACTACAAGATCAGGTTGGTTATATAAAATCAGCTATGGAACAAATTGTAGGAGGTTTAGGAAAAACTGACAAAGATTTTATGGAGTTAAAAATAGGTGCTGATAAAATTATGGCTAAACTACAGTCTAATGTAAATAATTTTAAGTCAAGCATAGAAATACTATCAAAAGAATCTAATAGTATATCAGGACTACAAAGAAGTTTAGATGTGCGTAAATTAAAAAATGATCCTAAAGATCCTGATAATAGTTTTAATCATTCAGAAAAATTTGGTAATGCAGACACTAGAAAAGAATTTGGAGAAGGAGTTTTTGAACGAGTTGAAGGCGCATACAAACAAGCTGAAGAGGTTAAAACTGCAAAGTTTGATAAGTTAGAAGCAAGATTAGAAGGCACTGAATTAAACGCAAACGACTATATTAAAGGATTAGAAAAATTAAAAAATGAAGATATACAAAATTTTGGAAGTATAGAAAACATACTTAAAAACCCATCTAAGTATAGGGCTTTTGGCAGGTTTTCTCCAAAACAAGAGACTATTAGTTATAAAAACGATATTGATCAGTTTATAGCGTTTACTAGATATAAAGGATTACAAGATTTAAATGAAGAAAGTTTACTTGGAAAAATAGACGATATAATAGATGACTACTCTATAGGTCTTACGTTAAGAACAAATAATGAGTTTCCACATTCAAAGGATAACGGATCTTTTGATCTTGCAGGTACAAGAGCAAACTATGAAGAATATGCTGAAAGTATTGGAATGGCAAAAGAAGATTATTTAAGAGTTCTTCTTTCTAATATGCAGAACAACAGAAAACCAGACTTTTTAGATTTATTTACGCACAAAGCTAATGCTTCTGACATGCATACAATACGTAAAAATCATACATCGTGGTCTTGGAAAAACAGAGGTACTCCAGCATCAACATCTGTATATAATTTAACTAAAAATTTAGACGAAACATTTGAACAACACAATATTCCTGAACTTGCTGAAGCCAATAAACAATACACTGAATTTAAACAAGATTGGCATGAATCTTTTATCGGTAAAAAATTATTAAGAGAAATAGAAGAACTAGATACATCATCTACTATTGATGTAGCAAATACTGAAGATTTATTAATACCTTTTATAAAAGCAAAAAATTCTAAAACGTCTAAAGAATTATTAAATAAGTTATTTGGTAAATATACAGATGAAAATAATAACATTATAAATAGAACCGATTTAGAAGCTAAAATAGCTCAAGACTTAGACGATACGTTTATGGATCAAGTTGTATCTAATAATCTACTAAGTGGTAAAAGCACAGAAAATAGTTTAAAAAAGATACAAGATTTAAGGGCAAACAACCTAATAAGCGAAAAGAATTTTAAACTAGCAGAAAAATATATAGATTTACATAGAGATATATCTAAATATTCTGTTGATGCCAGTTTAGAAAAAGCTAAAAGAAATATAGATAGTAGTCTTAAAAGAGTTACAGACGATCAAATGAACACCATAAAAAAATCTATTGGTGCTGAAGTTGAAAAGATAAAAGATTCAGATAGTCTTATTGAATTTTTAATTCCTAGAAGCGGTGCAAGTACGTATGCAAGAGAAGCTGTGTCTGTTACAGGTGAAAGCAGAGCATTACAAAAAGAATTAGAAGAAGTAGCTGAAAAAAACATTGAGTATATAAGACAGTTTGGTGTTAAGTCTGACATAACACTACAAGATATTACAAAAAGTTTTGAAGATACTTTTGAAACTAAAAATTTAGAAATGATAACAGGAAACAGATTTGATGTTTTTATGAAAGAAGTTTACGGCATTCCAAAAGGAAGTAGGATTGACGATTTAGATAATCTTTCAGACAGTAAGAAAAATTCTTTAAAAACACAAGTAAAAGATTTAAGAGATATTATTGTTAGTACTATAATTAGACGTTCTACTGAAATAGAAAGCACAAGAAAAGCTAATTTAGATTTAGTTAAGCAAGAAAGAACAACATCAATGAAACTTGCTGACAATCTTAGTAAAAATTTATTAAACGAAGGAGCTTTAAAGGGACCTTCAGGTTTTGAGTTAAACACAGATTTTAATATTGCTGAGTTAGGATCTAACTATAAAAATATAGAACAACAACTAAAACAGTTAGATAACATGTTAGGTTCGAATAGAGATACTTTTACAGAAGATCTTCAAGTATTTTTTGATGCCCTTGTAGCTGTAAAGGGTAAAGTTCCTGACACGTTAGCTGATTCAGATCTGTCAAGCGTACCTAAAGGACTGACGTATGCGGCAGCACTATCTAGGGTTTATTCTGGTATGAGGGGAGTAGTTAGTTGGAGATACCTTGCAACAGAACAAATAATACGGGAACAACAAAGAGCTAAACATTTAATGTTTCATAAAATTCTTAGTGATCCTGATTTTGTTAATGATTTATCTTTAATTGTAAATAAAAAAGACCTGCAAAGCAATAAAACATTTGTTAAAAAAGTTAAAGACATAATGCTTGGGCCATCTTTTGCAAGAGCAGTTGTGTATGATCCAGATAGTGAGGATCAAACAAAATACGATCCTACAGACAATGAAATTGTAAATTATTTACGATCTTTCTTCGATCTTAGAGATATACAGGAAGACGGTATACCAGTTCCATTTACAGATATGGCAATACCTGTTCCGTTATTAAACGAGCCAAAAGCAATAACAGAAGGTGATTTAGAGTTTTCTGTTTTATCTGAATCACCTCTAGAATCTATAGAAGGGGTTCCTTTTGGTGGAGTAAGAACAACAAAAACTCCGTCAGTATTTGATAGTATTGATTTTAACAGTATTGACGATATAGAAGAAGGAAAAATAAAAAGTAAAGGTGTATTTGATGATATTCAATTTTAGGAAAAACACATGATAGGAATACTTAGTTCACTACTACCAGTTGCAACTAAAATAATTGATAGGGTTGTACCTGATAAGAATGCTGCACAAAAAGCAAAACTTTCTATGGAGAAAGAGTTAACAACTGCATTCAACAAAGCTAATCTCGCACAAATAGAAACAAATAAAATACAAGCTGCTCACCCTAGTATCTTTGTAAGTGGTGCTAGGCCAGCTATTATGTGGATATGTGCTTTTGGATTAGGTTGGCAATTTGTGTTTCAACCAGTAGCTATATGGGGAATGGCTGTTGCAGGATTAGACTTAACACTTCCTATTATAGAAACAGAAGGTCTTATGTCGTTAACTCTTGCATTGTTAGGTTTAGGTGGGATGCGTAGTTTTGAAAAATCTAAAGGTGTCCAAAGGAATAACATGAAATGAAAAATAAACCTTATCCAAAAGGAAGTGTTAGAGATCCAAAAATAATAAAAAGAGGTAAGGTAGGTAAAAAAACAAAATTTATAACAAAAGCAAACAGACCTGTATATGTGACTAAAAGCGGAGAAAATGTTTCTGAAAAGGGAGCTACAATACCTATTGCAGTTGATACAACTACAGGAGAACAAGTTTGGCTTAACGCACCTAGTATTTATGAAGGATATAGTCACACAGAAGACGAAATTATAAACAGGTTTCAAAAAAATTTAATACCTAGAAATGAAATATCATTTCATGGCTCTGCAAAAAAAGGAAAAATTGCTTCTAAAAAAAGAAGTAGTTCTTTAAGAAATAACATGAGAAAATAGTTAAAGTAACTTGGCTATATCTTCTTGATACTTATCTGTTAGTTGCTTCAAACGTTTCATAAAACCATAAATAAGTTCTGTATTCTCGTACTCAGGTAACTTAGAATCCATTGCTTTCTTAAACTCATCAGCGGTAACATGGTCATAAATTAATTCCAAGTTACCGTATTTTTTTAGATGTACACTAACACAAGATAATACTATATCTTCTATACCTTTGTGTGTTTCTTTTTTTACATTCATATATCCACAACTTCGCACACTCCAGCACTGCAAGCAAGTTCTTGAGAAGCTTTAGTGTTGTCCTCTTCTTCGTATTCATCAAACTTTTTCCAATCAATAAACTCAGGCATTTCAGAGGATAGTTTCTTGTACTCTTCTTTCGTACTGTCTTGGTACGGTGCTTGCCTGTAACTGTGGTCAGAAAAAGGCAGGAAGCTGATGCCACTCAAACTGTCAAAATTAGAGTAGCACCAGTTCCCTACCTCAATCCATTCATGCTCTTTAACACTCACCGTAATAGAAGGTTTATGTTCACACCAATGGTCACTAAAACGTTTCCATACGTGTAGTTGCTCCAGAGCCTTCATATCAGTCCTACATATTGCAGCTTCAGGTGATTTGAAAGGAAAGGAAAAAACCACCGTATTGCTAGGACTGTTAAAGTCAGGTTCATTTGGAATGCCTTGATCCATGAGGAAAGCTGATAACGGATCTTTAACATCCCCACGCACAGTTCTGACGTAGTACGGAGCGTGTCGAGCATGAATACCACTAGAAGCGTCAGTTAGCTGGCTGACAGTTCCAGATGGTTTAACACAAGTTGTAGCCGTTGACTGAGGGATGCCAAGGAGACTCGACCACTTCTTGTTAGTTTCTACAACTGTATCGCGTAGTAGTTGTAGTGTCTTTTCGGCATTGGACGCATGTAACACAGCACAGTCCATTATGCCTGTCAAAGATACGCCAAGTAACCGTTCTTCTTCGGTATTGTTCTTCCAGCGTGTTCTAAGATATTTAAAATCTGTAAGTGTAGCTTGTATTGTACCAAGTATAGAAGCAAGTTCTGCTTTCTTACGTAAGGTTTGTAAGGTGTCGTTTGATCTACACACAACTTCAGACAGATTACAAAATTGATTGGGACGCAATATTATTTCACTGCAAGGGTTTGTTCCAAAGTCAGGATGCGCCTCTCTTCTCCCGTTACTGGTAGCTTTGTTCTGAGATGCTACTCTGTTAAATATACCACGTTCACCAGACTTGCTTTCATAAAGTGCAAGCCACTCCTTCATAAACGAAGCTGTGTCAGGAGTTTCCGTATATGCCACAGAGTTATTTGCCAAAGCTCTATGAGGATACATATGCCACCAATCGCCAGATTTAGCAGAACGCATACGATCATCAGTAAGATTACTGAGAGACAAAAGAGCAGAACGCCTAACACCTCCAACAACCACGACTTCGCCAGTTTTACACACAATGTCGTGACATTCGATAGAAGAGAGCTTGCGTCCTTTAGCATTTTTAAACACTCCTATCGTAAAGTTAAACAGGTCTTTCAACGGTTCAGGACCTGATGCTCTACCGCCAAACGTTTTTAATCTTTCTCCTGCAGATCTAACTTTAGAGTAGTCTAACTTAGGCACACGATTAGTATACAAGAAACCTATAAGATCTTTAAAGCTTCTAGCCCAACCTTCCTTAGAGTCAGCAACACTGATAACGTCTTCCGTATCTTCGAACGGTTGATCAGGTATTGTTGGTAGGTTGTTAATGTATTGTCTTTCTACAGAAAAACCTACTCCTGTTCCGTTCATAAGAATATATAATATTTCGTCAAAAGACTTAGGGTTATCTATAGGAACATAAGAACAGTTGTAACCAGCTACGTTTTCTCTTTTTAATGCTGGACCTGCAGTCATAAGAGAACGCATTGAAGGCATTACCTCTAGACCTAGTATAGATTTCTTCAGTAGTTTTATTTGATCGTGATTGCTTATGTCCTTGTCTGTTGTGTATTTAACATGTTCAATCATAAAATCTAAGAACCTTGTTACTGTCTCGTTCCAAGTTTCTCTACGATTTTCTTCTTCAAGCCACCTAGCATATCTGCTTTTGTGTATAAACTTTTGATAATCTGTTGGCAAATCAATCATCTACTTTTTCCTTTAACTTTTCTAAATACCATAACGCCTTACCTAAATCTTCTTTTGGGTTTCCCTTGTGTTTATATCTTATAACATACTTTAAAGCGTTTCCTTTTAAATAACCAAGAAACTCTATCTTAGTCATAGACATTTCTATCAGATCAATAGCCTCAACGTCAAGCATATTATAATGTGACGGGTTGTTTACTGGATCTTCGTCTTCTTTCTTTTTTTCAATCTTTGTTGCTTCCACCATCATCCTTATCCTCAAAAGAAAATGTTAAAGTTACGTTATCCTTTTCTTCTTCTTCGCTGTTATTTCTGTAACTATCTAGTGATACTACCTTTTGACTTTTTTCAATCTCTTCATTTTCATCCCTAATAGAAGCGATACCTATATCCATAACATGTTCTGTCTCTTTACTGATTAACTCCGTAAGACCCTTACCAAGTATCTGACAAACGTTAGCTTCGCCATCTTCTCTATTAGTCGTTGTGTCCAAACAAAACATAGAAAAAACATTATCACCCATATCCTCATTAAGTTCCAAAACCATATACACTCTGTTAGGCTTGAGAAGATCCTTCTCCGCTTCTAACATTTCGTGAAATTTATCTTCATCCATATCGGTCACTTTAGCCATGCTCTAGGTATTTCTCCTTCGGCATATTTAAACCCATGTTTGTTACACCAATCACCATAATTGTTTTTCGATCCTTTGTAAAGCTTATTTTTACAATTTTGAAAAATAAAACGTATGTCAATGTCTGGATGTTGTTCCTTGATTAACAAATGTTTTGACCTATCTGGTGATGTGAATAAACCCTTAGTTTCTATAAATATGCCATAGTCCTGTAAATAGAAGTCTGGGTTGTATGTTCTTATTTTAGGTACGTATTGTATTTTAGTTTTCTCATACTCGTACTTAATCTTATTGTCTCTAAGAAACCTAGCAAAGTTACTTTCAAAGTTTGATCTAAATCTGTTCAACGGTCTAATCCTAATGGTGTAGGACTATATCTAGCACTAAAACGTAGCATTGTAAAGTTTAAAAACTCAGATACTTTGTTGGAGTTTTCTCTTATCTTTTCAACACTGAACTCATCGTGATCAAAAGACTCTCTACACATTACGGCAACCACTGTAGGATTTAATGCTCGTACTACTTTGTCGTAAGATTTTGTAAATTCACTTTTAAATATTTCCATTTCAGAATCTTTCCAAAAAGAACCTACATCAGTACCGCCATGTTTTTTAAGTATTATTGGAAGAGAATTAGGAAGGTGTCTGAACCTGTCGTTAACATCAGGACTACCTACTTGTTTACGATGGTCAGCGTATATAAACAATACGTTTTTATTTTCTATTAGATCAGCCGACATTAGTTTAAACATAGAAATTATTGGCATTAATCGTCTACCTCTTCTTCTAGCTCTAGGTCACGTTCTCTCATGCGTCCGTCTTGAAAGTCATAGAACATTTTAGAACAAAGACCAGTAAGACCTGTAAACCTATTCTTAATAACGCGAACGTATGTTGTGTGCCTTTCTATCTCGTCATCAGCTTGTCCGTTACGTTCCAATCCGATAACAATGTCAGACAGTTGACCAATACTTGCAGATCCTCTGAGATCAGAAAGAGAAGTGCTTAGACCCTCCTCATGCGACCCTTGCATTGGCCTACGTAAATGAGACACAGTAATTAAACATATGTTAAGTTCTTGTACAAGCGTTCTAAGCTTAGTCATACACTCATCAATAGTTTTACGCTCATCAAATGTATGTTCTTGTGAGCTTACAAGTATGCTGATATGATCTAGTATTATATACTTACACTTTGCAGCTTTAACAAAGTATCTTATTCGTGAAAGAATGTTGTCGATGCTGTTAGATCCAAAGTGATCAAAGAAAAAGTATCGTCCTGAACCAATAGTATCGTCATACGCTTTCTTGTATTCTTCGTCTGTATATTCTGTAGACGGTAAGTGTAGTTGTTTACCTATCCACAAACTCATCATTGATTCTGCAGTGGTTCTAACATTCTCCTCCATAAACATCATACCAATATTATCTTCAGTCTGTTCGAATATATGTTCTATGATCTCACGCAAAAAACTACTTTTACCTATGCCTGTTCCAGCACAAACTGTAATAAGTTCTCCCATACGTATGCCGTATGTCATTCTATTTATACCGTCAAAAGGATATGTAACTTCAGTCTTTGCAGGACCTTCTTTTAGTTTATCCCAAAGATCTGTTCCTGCTATGATACCGTCAGGCGTATACCTGTCTGCGTTCCACCACAGCTTCACAAAATCATCGCTTTTATTTTCTATAAGATAATCGTTAGCATCTTTAAGCTTGAGTGTTACTACTTTAGCTTTAGGTGCTAAGAGTTCAGCTACTTGCTTTGCAGCCTTCCTTCCAGGTCTGTCGCTGTCAAAGCATACAACGATAGTGTCGTAACTCATAAGAAACTCAAAAGATTTCTGTACATCGTTTATAGCACTAGATGCTCCGTTCTTAATAGATACGACAGGCCACTTAGAGTCCATCATTTGATAGGCTGCAAGAGCGTCAAGTTCTCCTTCGCACAACGTTATGTACTTACCGCCTTTTCTACAGTTGTTTTGATTAAACAGTACAGTACTTTCCCAATCACCTGTAGTCATAAAACATTTCTGTTCGTTAGCATAATACTTAATCTTATTAGCTATCCATTCGTTGTCTTCATTGTAATATGGGAAGTATTGTTTAAAACCATCAGAACCTACAGTAACGTTAAAGTCCTCACACGTTTGCTGTGTTATGTTGCGATTAGGTATACTCACAGATTTACCTTTTTCCAACAAACTTGGTTTAACACCTATATGTCGCATAGGTTGTTCCTCTTCTTCGTCATCTTCTAACAACTCATCAACAGGAGGGTGATAAGTGTCGCAAGAAAAACATTTAGTGCTTCCATCGTTGTTAACTGCAAGCGCATTACTGCTTCCGCAATCTGCACATGGTTGATGCGTCTTTTGATATTCCATTGTATTATCCCTTTACTAATTCTGATACAATTCCGTTTGTAAATATAGATAAAGCCACACTGTTTACAACAATTAAAGCTCTATCGTTCCACACTATAGAGACATACAGCCATCCAAGTAATCCTACAAAGTGTACATATAGATTATAAGGGAAGATGTTTTGGCTTGTCAAGATCATACCAAGCATCAGCACTATAGACGATGCCCACTTAACGTACCAAGTTAAATCTCTTTCCTTTTGCTCTGTCATTACACTATGAGTTCCTCAACTTTCGGCTCTTTTTCTACATGTGTAAAATATTCTTTACCTTGTGCGTAAAGAAATACTCTTAAACCATCCCCATCGTTTGCGTCTTTCCAACAATCAAACTTATACTCGCAGAAGACGCAGTTCTTATCGATAACGCGATTACCTGACGAACCTTGTGGTTTATCATCATAACATCTTTCTGGGGCATCTTTATCTTTTACAAGTTTCTTTAAATGTTTAACCCTATCCTCTACATCTATCATGGTTAGTTCGTCAATCTCTGTAAGAACCATGTCAGCGTTGCTTTTATCATACGCCCAAAAATAGCCGTTATCTCCTCCTTCTGCTTGAACGTAACCACTTAACTGAGCTATGTACCCAAAAGGATCTTCGTGTATAAGGTTATTCTCTTTAAATTTTTTAAATCCAAAACTGGAAGCAGACTTAACATCTACTAGGACATCGTCTATCTTGCAATCTATATGTCCTTTTATTCCTCCGACCACGACTTCTTTCTGTCGGTCTGTTACTCTATGTCCAGCTTCTTGCGCCAACAATAAAAGAAAAGACTCTACAAGATTACCAAAGAAAAATCTTAGTTTGTCTTGTCCCGACAACTCTTCTCTTTTAAGATCGCTGTTAAATTCGTACCAAAGCTTACGATCTTTTCTTCCAATAGAAGACATACGTAATCTTGGACTACCATCTCGTTTTTCTCCAGATAAGAATATACCTATATCCTCACGTAAAGCGTTGAAAAATTCTTTTAAATGTTTCTCATCAACACCTTGTTTTTTACCTTCCATAAGAAGATTGTGTATGTCTGGTATTAATGTTTCAATGCTTTTTTTCATTATAATATATCTTTCGTTGAAAGAAAAGTTATGCTAGTAGCCCCGTCCCTCGCTCTAGCACCGATAGCTCCTATCCACTACCCCTACCTACTTTTACGAAATGAAGATTTAAAGTTCTTCGTCTTCGACATCAAACGGAATGTCATCTAGCTCTTCAGGTTCTAATACATCGCCACCTGCACCTGCATAGGCTTCCAGTTGCAATACCATTACAGAGTTAAGGTTAGCACTCTTACCTGATTTGCCTTTAAACGTCCAATCAAAAGGGTTGATGGACACTTTAATCTTAGAACCATTACCGATAAGCACAGTTCCATCCATAGGTGTTCCAAGATTATCTACTACCTTCGGTCTGTACTTACTAGCTTTTGCTGTAATATACATACCTTGGTCTTCTTTATTGCCTTCGCCCTTCTTAACTGAAAGACCTACTTTCTCCAGCGTCTTGATTGTTTCCTTGTCAAGATTGCATATATCAACTTGATACTTTCCCGACATTTCATTTACATCAAAAACTGAAGCCCACTTCGCTGTTCCACGTACTATCATAGATTTTCTCCTATTATCTATTTTTAAGGTTTAAGCAGTCTACACTGCTTGTTTTACGCTGTCAACATCTTTTTTCCAATGAAGAATATTGTCAACGTTTTCGATGATGTCACTCATCAAAACTTTACTGATTACATCTTTCCTACCGTTTCGTTGTATACACTTATAGATTGCATCGGTAGAATTTTTAACAAAAAAAGGTGCAACTGCTTTCTCGCAGAATTTTGCTAGACCTACTCTGGGTATTAAAACAAAATCATCTTCTCTCTCAAAAGCTATTTTGTCAGCTTCACCATATAGCCAACCATTTCTTCCTTGAACGTTATGAAACTCTATCCACACCAACTCATCGTTGTAAGAAGAATCAGATCTTGTTGACTTCTTACGAGCTTTTACATCTACTGTAAAACAATCTATACCTTTAGAGTGCTGTAAGTAAAAGTCTATGTGTTTAGCCATGTTGTCGTAATTGGAAGATTGCGTAACTTCATATCCACTATCTATTGCCAACTCTTCAAACCTGTCTTCTGCTTTTTTACCATGTTTTTCTTCTAGTGCGTACTTGCCCATGTCTTACCTACTTTCGCGTCTGCGTTAAGTTCTAATCTTACATTAAGAATTTTTCCAGTTTCTTGCATCATTTTGTCAGCACCTAAAACGATTTCATCTACATCGCTGTTAGCTACCTCGTACTGTAATTCGTCATGTATAGTGTTCACAAGATTAGCATCTAACTTGTTAGCCTTAATATAACGGTGCATACATATGCTCCATTGTTTACAAACTATTGCTCCAGCACCTTGTAATAAAGTATTCAAAGATGCATGTTGATGTCTTATAAATATTCTTCTACCATCTAGCCCCCTTACGTTGCCTTTTTCGCACACACGTTGTACCTTGTTAATTAATCTGTTTAGAGATGGCATGTTATACAGGAATTGTTTTTTAAGCTGTGCGCCATCTCTTGCTGTACCGTTTACTACAGTACCTAGTTTCTCTGCTCCAGCACCATATAAGAATGCATATATAAAAGTCTTAGCTTGCGCTCTTGTAGTAAGACCTGCAGCTTCTTGATTTGCAGTATGTGGATCACCATGTAACACAATGTCAATGTATTCTGGATCATTCATATAGTGTGCTAACATCCTAAGTTCAAGACCTTTAGCATCCATACCTACTAAACTATAATTGTCAGTGTCACCTACAGTAAAACATTCTCTGCACTGAACGCCATAAGGTTTTTCAGATGATACGACATTCGCCATGTTGGGATCAGCGTGTGTCATGCGACCTGTTACCGCACCCATTGTAAAGACCTTACCATGTATGCGATTGTCAGCTTCACAAAACTTCAGCCATCCCTCTACAGTCTTCCAACGTGACTCCAACATCTTCCACTCTGCAAGTTTCTTTGCTGACGCTGGAGCATTGTCAGATATTGTTTCAAGATTACGTTCACATATTTTAGGGGAGCCTTTAGGCGTAAACAATACAGGCTTCCAACCACAAGAGTTCAATCTCTCAATAATCTGTTTCGGGCTTCCTAGATTAAAAGGTTCGTACTTAAACAATGAGAAGCTACCGCCTACAACATTACAAGCATTGTCAATATCTCTAAGACCAACACTAGATAACGTACCGTCCTTTTTGATCTTAGGTGTTACCTCTCTAATAAGTTTAGCTTTAGGTTTAAACTCAAGCTTAATCTCCTGTTCTATAGATTTAGCTCTAGTGTATGTCTCCTGATACAGTTTGCTTGCTTTGTCAGTATCTAAATAGAAACCATGTTCCTTCTGCTTGTTTATTACATGTGCAATGTTATGCTCTAAGTCTATAGATTCTCTAGAGAAACTCCTACCTTCTTGTTTTAAATGTATGTATAGTTTTTCTGTAAGCTTTACGTCCTGTTTACAATACTCAATCATATTGTCAGACAATCCTTCAAAATTGTCAAACGATAACTTATAGAACGCAAGACGTTTACCCCAAGAACCTAACGAATGTCCACCCTCTCTTTCTGGATTGAATAGACGCGACATAATAAGAGTGTCACGTATCTGTGGTAGTTTTATACCAGTGCGCCACAGTCTGTTAAGAACTGGTATATCAAACTCTATACCATTGTGTGTTACTAGTATATCGTCTTGTGTTATAAACGATAGATGTTCTGGTTTAGTTGCAACAACCCATTCATCATGGTTTAATGTTTTAACACAAACACACCAGATAACCTTTGCGTCAAGGCTATCTGTCTCTATATCGAGAATGTATGTTGTCATCAATCTTTCCTTTGTGCTACGCATATTGTGTCATTGTGTATACCGCCATGAGTTACTAACATAATCTCTTCGTAAGTAAAACCTTTTTTTCCAACACCCATACTATTCCATCCAAAAGACAAAACAATACCTCCTGTTTTAACTAATGGTCTAATACGATCTTTCAGCTTAGTATAGAATGTAGATTGAGTATCTTGTTGCGTTGCTTTAATACCAACCTCAGTAAAACATTCACTAATCTGTCTAACACTGTATGGTGGATCATATATAACAACATCTGCTTTAATGTTACTTTCTAATAAGTGATCTAAGAAGTCTTCTGCCTTCATATGAAATTGAGCAGACGTATTAGGATTAAGATCGTTCGTTATTGTTCCTAGTTTACAATTTCTTGCAAACGGATCAACAACAGCAAGACTTCCAGCCGTCCTATAATCAAAATCATGGTAATCTTCACCACAAACTGATTTTATCCAATCCTCCATAAACAATCTAATTGGTTTTATTTCTGAACATGCTTTGTTAGGCATTGCGAATGTTTGGCTGAAGTTCGTCATATTTTCCCTTTCAAAATAATTAATATTATGTAGTTGACATCCAAATTGTTATTCTTTATAGTTGCTTTGAATTTGTGTTGTCAAGCATTTTTATTTGAAAAGGAAAAATAATGTCAGATTTTAAAAAATTATTTGTAGGCCATGTCGGTAATCGTTTCTTTAGCGTCAAGTTTAAAAAGCAAAACGGTGCTGATAGAATACTAACAGGCCGTTTAGGTGTAACAAAACATCTTAAAGGTGGTTCTAGATCCGCAACAAACGACAAGTATCTCATTGTATGGGAATCAGCAACAAAAGGTTATCGGTACGTTAACATCGATACGTTGCAGTGGATAAAATGTCGTGGTATAAAAATGGATGTAGCAGTATGAACATATTTTATTTATCAGATTGTCCAGAACAATCAGCAAAAGATCATTGTGATAAACACGTTGTCAAGATGATATTAGAGACCGCTCAGTTACTATCTACAGCACATCGTGTGTTAGATGGTGACGAGTTTGCAGATACTGGAGGTCTGTATAAGACAGTGCATAAAAATCATCCATCTGCTAAGTGGGTTAGAGCGTCAGGAACTAACTACAAATGGGCTTTAAATTTGTTTAGGTATTTAAATAAAGAGTACGTAAGACGGTATAAGAAAACACATAAGTCTTTTACGTTAATGCAGATGCTTGCTGTATTACCACGCAACATACCTTTTGCTAGGTTTGTAGAGCCTCCGCAGTGTATGCCAGATCATTACAAACACGACAATACTATAACAGCATATCGTAACTACTACAAAGGCGATAAGCGTAGGTTTGCAAAGTGGTCTTACAGTGATAAACCCTCTTGGTGGACGGAGTTAAGCTATGACTATTAGTAAAAAATCAGTACGACCTTATAACGAAGAAGCCTGTATACAATCACATAAGGCTGTTCTAGACGCAATACGAGATCTTACACGAAAACATCCAAAAGATACTCAAATCATCTTGCATGGGGCTTTACACGCTGTATTCAGCGAAATTTTAGTAGAGTCTCCCTCTGGTATGCATACAGTCAGCTTTATCTTGAACCAGCTATCTAATATGATGGACGAAGCTATCGTTACCAGTGAACAAGAACTACAAGACGAGTTGTTAGATGAAGCTTTAGACGATGACGAGGAGACAATGCACTGATGACTTACACGCCCTTACCAGACAACGTTACAATAAAGAAAAGCAAAATACATGGTCTAGGTTTATTTGCAAAAAACAATATACCCAAAGACACAAAATTAGGGTTAACACATATATTTATAGGTGAAGAGATAGTAAGAACACCTCTTGGTGGTTTTTATAACCACAGTGATGACCCTAATTGCTCAACGTATTATCCGCTTGATGACCTATTTCTTGTAACAGATAGACTTTGTTTAAGAACCATCAAAGACATACAAAAAGGTGAGGAGATAACAGTTAAGTACACTCTTTACAGTGTAGATGTATAACGTTAGACAGATAGAACGTAAGGATGCATTAGATAGAATATTACACGTTCACTACTTACATCGCGTACCTTCTATAAGTTTTACCTTTGGTTTGTTTTTACACGAAGATCTTGTCGGCACTATTACCTATGGATCACCAGCATCAGGACCTTTGTGTAGAGGAGTATGTGGTGAAGAGTTTAAAAATAAAGTGTTAGAACTCAATAGGTTAGTGCTTGATAACAATATAAAGAACGAAGCTTCCATGTTAATAGCTGGATCTTTGAAGTTGTTACCCCAGCCTAGAATAGTTGTATCCTATGCAGATACAGCGCAAGATCATAAGGGTATTGTCTATCAAGCTACTAACTGGTTGTATACTGGTTGCACTAAAGCAAGAACAGACATGAGAGCTAAAGGCGGTAAACATCCTAGACACCATGCTGGAGACAGAACTGACAGAGTGTTTAGAAGTAGTAAGCATCGTTATGTTACATTTGTAGGTAACAAGAAAGAACGTAAGACTTTAAGAAAACATTTAAACTATGGTGTAATGGAGTACCCTAAATAATGGCTGATGGATGGAATACGTGGACTTGTACTAATTGTGGTTGTGTACATTGGGATGACTTAAAACCTATTTCGTGTATTATGTGCAACCACGATGAGTTTGTAGAGAACCCAGATCAATACTACGAAACTAAAAAGGAAAAAAATGCCAAGAAGAATGACATGTAAACTTTGTAGTATAAGATTATATTACAAGAAAAACAAACCCAACAAACCTAAAGTAATGCCTTGCAATGTGAAGAGTTGTCCGTATGAAATTGTCAGCCCTTAAAACAAAATTGTCAGCCCTTAAAACAAAATTGTCAGCCTTTAAAATTGTCAGCCTTCAAAACATTTTCGTGCTTCTGGTGTTACAGTTGTTTGTTGACTTGTTCGGATTAGTCATTGATATTATTCAGTTTTTTATTTAGGAGGTCTTGTGTTGCTGTAGATACAATATAATACTGTAATCTTACAACGTAACGATGTAATAAAAGTATTTGACATTGATTTTTACATCACGTATTTTACATTCGTTGGTATTATTTATTGAAAGGAAAAAGTAATGGATCAACTAATGGAGTTAGCCCGTCTTCAAATGGAGATAGCGCAAAAAGATGAGGAACTAAAAAGAGTAGAAATAGAAATCGAGACAACCAAAAAGATAATAGCTATGTTTGAGAATATTGAAAACAAAGCAGACGCTATATCTGACAAGGTTAAAGAAATGAAAGAGGGGGTTAAAGATAATGGGTAAAAATTATACTGTAGGTATTTGGGATATTACATACTATCTAGTTGATGAGGACGGCAATCAACTATTAAATGATGATGGAAGTGTGAAAGAATTTTACTCTAACAAAGTTGAAACAGGTTACTTTGCAGACGGTATTGACCCAGATGATTTAAGGGAGATTGTATAATGAGTAACGAAACAGTCTCTTTTTTGAGTGATTTCTTTGGCGATCTTTTTGAACCAATAGTGCCTTACCCTAAACAAGGTATGCGGATACTACACAAGGTTCGTAACGGTAAAAGTTTCTTGTGGTATTGTCCTGTTACTGAGACTTATTGGAAAACACTGAAAGCTTGTAGAGCGTTAACACCTAACACACAACGTGTTAAGAACCCTAGATGTAAAGGTGCAACACAATGATATATAATGAAATCAATTTAGGTTTTGCTAAATTAGCGGTATATACAGATGAGACAGGAGTTGTTTCCGCTCAAATGAAAAGTAATGACTATGCTTTTGATGTGCCTACTGAAGAAATTTACACAGAAAAAGAAGTGGAGTAGAGCAATGATAGACTGGTCAGCAATATCCAATAAAGATTTTGATCTTATGGATGCAATAACAGAACGAGCTTTAAAGGTAGCTAAAATAGTAGGGTATGCAGATTTAAATGTTAACTACTACGAAGTGTTCCAATCTCTTGCTTGTGTACATCAAGAAGTATGCGAGATAGACCTTAAAGGTTTATTAGAAGCCAAGCCTTATAGCTTTAGACATGATGTGTTTGGAATTATGCGACATCTTAGAGTAGAACACGATAAGCCAAGACTACTAACAGATTGTTTTATGCCACGCTTTGCTGTTTATAGAGGGGTAGCGCAATAATGTCGTTTACCTATATTGTAACAGAAGAGTGTTTAGATTGTTTAGGTTCAACGTGGCGTCATGTTGACATAAATACCAAGGTGCAATGCGATGTTTGTTATGGATCTGGTATAGTAGAAACTACGGCTTCAAACTATGACGACATATTTTTGTGTGCAGAGGACTATCCGAATGCAATTCAAATAACGAGCGATAAATTTGTCAGCACAATACGAAATAAAATTGTCAGCCCATTACGAAAGGAGGATAAAATTATTGACTTCTAACAGCAACCACTACTCGCAGTATCAGCTTACAACAGGAAAGGAGAAAAAGGAAAGAGTTTGCGAGATTTTATTTATTGCAACGTTATATTGTAATAATCTTATAATATAACGTTGTAATAATACTATTTGACTATGTTTTAATTATCGATTATTACTTAACTTGTGCGATTTTGCACTAACAGACATTGAAAGGAAAAATCACATGTCACATGAAGTAGAAACAATGGCTTTCGCTGGGGAAACACCTTGGCATGGTTTAGGTCAACCGATTACTAATGATTTAACACCAGCTCAAATGATGGATGCCAGCGGTTGCAACTGGGAAGTTCAGCTTAACAGTAATTGCTACCCAGCCGATCACCCAACCCATGCCAGTGAGCCAATCGAGAACTCACATTTTATTGAGCGTGTATCAGATGGGGAAATCTTGGGACATTATGTTGCAGGAGATTATAAGCCTGTTCAGAACAGCGAGCTTTTTAATTTCTTTGAAGAGTTCACCAGCAACGGTTCAATGTACTTGCACACTGCTGGCTCATTGTTTGGCGGTCAGAAGGTTTGGTGCATGGCTACAACAAACGAGGGTTTTACACTTGGTAAAGATGACCTAGTTGTAAATAATCTTTTGTTCACAATTAGCCATACTGGAAAACATAGTAACAGCGCATTAAATACACCTGTTAGAGTAGTGTGTGCCAATACTATGCGTCTTGCAATGCAGTCCAGTGATGACATTGTTAAACATAATCATAGAGCAGTATTTGATGCAGAAGCATTAAAGGTTGCTTTGGGTGTAAGTAGTCAGAACTTCGGAGAACTTGAGGAACTTGCAAAAGCAATGGCAAAACGTACTTTATCGGGCGAAGAAGAAATAAGTTACTTTCGAGCAATCTTTGGCGGTAAAGAACGTACTGACGATGCTGGAAAAGTTGTTCAGTCGGAAGGTGTCCGTAAAGCAATGGCATATTTCAGAGGTCAAGAATTTAACCCTCAGAACTCAGCCCGTAAGGAAACTAAGGACGCAGAAATTGCCAAGCTTAAAGAGCAAGTGGAAGCATTAATGGCTGGTAAATCTGTTGATACTATCGAGATGGATAGTGAGCTTGTAAGTGAAAAGTCAACAGACGTTAATATGGGCTGGAATAAAGAGAGTGCAGAAGGCACATTATGGGGTGCATTTAATACTGTAACCTATATGACCGATCATAAGCCTGTTAGGGATCATGGACAAGATAACCGCTTAGACAAGGCATTTTATGGCGGTGGTTCATCGGATCTTAAAACCAAGGCATTCACAAAAGCAAAAGAGTTATTGATTGCTTAATGTATAGCGCAATATTGGCCCTGTATAAATTGGGTGTCCTTATTGTAATTATAGTTGCATTAGGTTTGCTTTTCGGTTAGTACTAAATGGCGGTTACAAGTGAGACAGTAACCGCCATAACTTTAACATTTAACTATTGAGGGATATTATGCAAAAAGAAGCTTTTACGTTTATAGCAATACTGTTTATAATTAACGGGTTTTTAATGATCGGTAACCTATCGTTCTTTTTATATAACATAATGGGAGTTTAATTTAATGAATAATCAAAAACATTTTACTAGGAAACATTACATCAAAATAGCTAAACTTTTAAACGAGTTATATTTCTCTGATACATCAGCGGACACTACGGTTGATGCTTTAATAACTATGTTCTCAAATGATAATGAACGTTTCGACGCTGAGACGTTTAGGGATGCCGTTTATAGACAATGGGATACGGTAGGAGTAAGTGACATTGCGGAACTTAAAACAATAGCTGATGATCATTATGCACTAGTTGAGGGGGATGAAATACACGAACTTGAGCAAGAAGCATTGGACACATTTAGAGCAATGCGTAGATCGCCCAGCTATAAAAAAGAGCTTATGGGTGATATGCATGTAGAAACATATGAGAATAGCACAATCAGTTTAGACTTGGAGGAATAACACAATGGCAACAGTAAAACCGTATTCAATACATAGCCCAGAAATGTTACGAGAACAGCACGAACTACGCGAAGCAATATCTAGCGATATATTTACCAGCACTACCGATAACCCAGATGGGGAAAAGTACGCGACAATGGAACATCTAGATAATCTTAGTCGTATGTGTAATTACAATGATGTGACACGAGCGCGCAATCAAGAGCTTCAAGACAAAAGAATAGAGGAATTGATTGCTAGGCTTGATATGGTTGTGCTTGGGGTTACATGCTCAGTCATTGCATTGCTCATAGTGGCAATATTTATAGTCAAATAACACTTTTATAACCTCCCTGTAACTTAACCCCTAAATGGCATTTATAACGCTGTTTAGGGGTTCTTTTTATGTGGGGGTTATTTGTAGTGATAACCAGTTAACATCATGTAATGAATATATAGTTGTAGTTATTAGGTAGTCTGTATTGTGCGCCAACCAGCCCTCAACAACATAGTTTTTAAACAATTGCAGAATAAATTTGTCGGTTTAAGTTTTACACATGCGCGCATAATGTTTGGCTATCTATGTATACAGTATTGTTTGCTGTAAATGTTCGCCCTTATATAGTTATATCGTTTGTGATGTCATCTGCGAGGTAGTGCGCGAGAAATTAAGGGAACGCGCACGTAAGGGCCACTACACCCCCCCGTATAGGTGTACACACAGCCGACAGTAATTTTATTTTTTTAAAGGATGTTAACTTTTGCATGTAGTCTTGTTAACTTTCTTGAGGGCCACATAGTCTATATAGGTAGAAGGCTGGTAGGACTATATATACTATATACCCCCGCCACAGTGTTATACACTATTATACAGCTAGTGACGAGTTTGTCAAGTAAAAAATATTTTTTTTATAATTATAACACATTTCTCTTGACAACATTGATATACGGTGTATAATAGTATGTAGCAGTGTGTAGAAAAGAGTTCATACTCACACAAACCTTAAAGTACATACAAATCTGGGACTAGAACATTACTTCTACTGTGCTACTAATTAATCGAACATACAGTTTGCGTAGGTAACATACTTCTCCCAAAGTATTTACGCTGTTCGTAAGTCGTTTTCGATACTACTGGTTTAAGAGAATAAAACTTCGTTACCTACGCAACCTTACACCATAAAGTTTTTATACAGAATTTACCTATGAGTTTACCAGCAACACAATCTAGCACCGATAAAAGAAAGTTAACAGAAAAACAAGAAAAGTTTCTTAACGAGTTAATGTCTAACGGTGGTCACGTAAAGAATGCTGTTGAATATGCTGGTTACAGAGAAAGCTCTAGATCATGGATTACAAAGAGTCTGCGTGAAGAAATAATAGACCGCACCAAAAGCATGTTAGCCACTCACTCTGTTAAGGCTGCAACGCGAATAGTAGAAAGTCTAGATGCAGATGGAACAATACCTATCAATCAACTAGACCACAGACTCAAGACAGCAGAAACAATACTCGATAGAGTTGGTGTTGGTAAGAAACAACAGGTAGAAGTAGAAGGAAACATAATGCATGGTATTGTTATGCTACCTTCAAAGGATAAACCCAAAGAGATCGTTATAGATCACGATGACAACGAGTAAGTAAGTCAACAGGTAAGAAATAATGGCAGGACCACTATTAGGATTAGCAGCGTATGTACCAGCACTTGTAGCAGGAGCCGTAAGATTGGTTTCTCCAAAAATACTACGAAGTGCGTTAGCAAAAAAGCGTCACGTTAAACGAGTGTCTGATAGCGCACTTCCAAAAAAATCTGAAGATATTATAAGAATGCAAAGAAATCCCATAACATCTGAAAAAAAACTTGAACAGGCGTACAGAAGTACAAGAAAAACACAAGCAAAAAAACAGATGGGCGGTAAAGAAAATTACAACTTTGGAAATCCTGGAAGTATAAAAAATATAAAGAAAAGTGGCGGTACAGTAAAAAACTACGCCAATGGTGGCGGTGTTCGTAAAGCAAAGTTTATGGATAATTAAATATGGCAATTACAGAAGCTGAAGAAAGAGAACAGGCACTTTCGATACAAAATGAAATAGACATGTATGTATCACAGGTAAACTCTTTAGAGGAAGATCTAAGAAAAGCTGGTGTTAAATTTAAAAGAATACCAGATGCTATGCCTGATGCTGAAGGACAAAAGTATATTAAAAAGTTAAGAAGTATGCACAGGTCTTTTGTTGTTCCAAAAAAGAGAAAAAGTAATTCCAATAAAAACAAGGGCGGTACAATAATGAAAAAGTACGCCAACGGTGGCGGTGTTAGAAAGGCAAAGTATAATGGCTAAAAGAGGACTCTACGCAAACATCCACGCAAAGAAAAAGCGTATCGCTGCAGGAAGCGGTGAGAAGATGAGAAAAGTTGGGTCTAAAGGCGCACCTACTGCTGCTAACTTTGCACGTTCCGCTAAAACTGCCAAGAAGAAAAACGCAGGTGGCGTAGTAAAGGGCATAAAGAAAATACCTTCTGAGTTAAAGAAAGCCAGTAAGATGCACGCAGGTCAAGCCAAGAAAGTTGCAAAGCATATAAAGGCTATGGGTAACAGTCCTAAAAAGAAAACAGGAGCGAAAGCTTAATGGCTGTTAAAAATAAAAAATATGACTTTGGTGATATTCAAATGTCTAAAGATGCGATTAATATTCCTAGAATAGAACCGCATACCCCATATACAACAGAACTTGCTAGAACTTTTTCTGGGTTATATGACGATGCTTTAAAGAACAATCCAATTACTAAGTATAAAAAAGAAAAAGAAAACGAAGCAAAAAGAAGATATTTTGAAAATTTAAATGCAACCAAACCACGTACAGGGGAAGTAACAGATATAACTAAAGAACATTTTGTTAATCCTGTAACAAATGTATTTGAAGCAGTAACTAACCCACCTAAAAAATTTAAATGGAACTCTAAAAAAGAAGTTTACGAACAGGTAGCACGTAAATCTAAAAAATCTAATAAACCTAGTAACGTTAAAAAGTATTCTAACTCTGTGCGAAAACCAAAGGGTTCGCTAAAGTAATAATGGCTCGTCCTAAACTAAAGGCTGGAGAAAAAGGCCGTTATCACGTATCCCGACTAGAAAAAGAAAAGGTAAATGCACGTAAGTCACTAAAAGCTAGTACCAGTAAACAACAAAGAGATCTAAAAAGACTTGCCAAGGCAAAAGAAAAACAAAAAAACTCTAAACAGGGATTAAAACTAGCAGGAAGCGGTGGTACAACTACTGAAGATTTTGTAAAAACACTTCCTAAAGACATACGAGACTCGATAAAAGACAACACAGAAGTCATCTTCACACCTAATGAGGGTCCACAAGTTGACTTCCTAGCAGCTCCAGAGAAAGAAGTACTATATGGAGGAGCTGCAGGTGGAGGAAAATCCTTCGCTATGTTGGTAGATCTACTACGTTACGCTGGAAACGGCAACCACAGAGCCTTATTGTTACGTAGAACACTGTCAGAGTTGACAGAACTAATAGATCAGTCAAGAAAGTTGTATCCAAAGGCGTTTCCAGGTGCAATCTTTCGAGAATCCAAGAATACTTGGTCTTTTCCAAGCGGTGCAACAGCGTTATTCAGTTATGTAGATAAAGATAGTGACGTTACACGCTACCAAGGACAAAGTTTTACATGGATAGGTGTAGATGAGCTTGGACAGTATCCTACTCCTTATGTTTGGAACTACTTACGGTCACGACTTAGGACAACAGACCCGAACATAGAAACATATATGCGAGCATCTGCAAATCCTGGAGGTATAGGGGGTTGGTGGATCAAGAAAATGTTTATAGACCCTGCAGTTCCTAACGAACCATACTGGGCTACAGACATAGACACTAAAAAGATACTAAAATATGGCCCTAATCATCCGTTACATGCTAACAAACCACTATATCAACGTAGGTTTATACCTGCAAGACTGACGGATAATCCATATTTGATGGAAAGTGGTGAATATGAAGCAATGCTTCTTTCACTACCAGAAGTAGAACGTAGGAGGTTACTAGAAGGTGATTGGGATGTTGCAGATGGAGCAGCTTTTTCAGAATTTGAAAGATCCAAGCACGTTGTTGAACCGTTTGAAGTTCCATATAACTGGCCTAGAATACGAGCAGCTGACTATGGCTACGCTGCTCCTAGTTGCGTACTTTGGGGTGCTGTAGATTGGGACGGAACGATATGGATATATCGGGAACTCTACGCATCAGGCTACACAGGAGAAAGATTAGCACAAGTAATTACTGCACTAGAGGTTGATGATCCTACAATACAGTTATCAGTCCTAGATGGAGCGTGTTGGTCTAAACATGGTACAGGACCCAGCATAGCAGAGTCCCTTATTAGAAACGGAGTGCGTTTTATACCAGCCGATAAGCACAGAATAGCAGGTAAGATAGAATTACACCGAAGACTAGCTATAAACGAACGTACAGATGAGCCTAAACTCAAGATGTTTGCAACCTGTACGAATTTAGTACGAACACTACCCACACTTCCGTTGTCGAAGACAAACAGTGAAGATGTGGACACAAAAGCAGAAGATCATGCTTACGATGCACTTAGATACATGTGTATGACAAGACCAACAGGTTTACCACAACACAACCTGTTCAACCAGATCAAAAGAGATACATTTCAACCAGCAGATAGCGTATTTGGTTACTAGATATGGCAGATGAAGAAAAATTACCAGTAGGAGTACCATCACTAGAAGGAGAAGTAATACCCCCTAGTGCTAGGCAAGTAGGTATTTCTGGAGCAGTTAACGATATAGGTCCAAATTATTTTGGAGTTAGTATTCGTGACGCTATCGATGCTAAAAGAGAAACAGTATCGGACGCCACAATAGATTCTTACGAAAGAACTGTTAATAGATTAGAAAAGATGGGTTTTGATACAACAGCCGATCTTTCGACTATAAATAATCATCAGGCTATGGATCGAATAATTGACAATGTGTTAGAAAATAAAAAAGAATACACACCTAACGTCAAAGCAAGACTTGGATCAGATATAAAAGCATTGATTGAAACTCATCTTCCAGAAGGAGTAGCCAACGCTGTTCAGTCTTTTGAAAAGAAAGCACGTACAAAGACTAAAACTAGATTATTTGATTTTACTGTTCAAAGAGCATCTAAACCTTTAATTCTTCCTGAATTTGATGTTTTCAGTAAAGCTATTCATAAAGGAATTATGAGCATACCCGATAAAGAAACAAGGGTTTTTGCTCTTACAAAACTTTTAAGTGGTTTACGAGATACAGATATATCGGGTATAAGAGTTAAACCTGGAGAAATAGGAAAAGAAGTAGCGTATCTAAGATCCTCAACAAAAACATTAGCCTCTATTAATAATAAAGGCAGACCGATTGATTATAATCTTGGAAGTAATATCTACGCTATATTAGATGATTTAAGACAAGATGTTGTTGCAACAGGAAGTAATAAAGAAAAGTTATTTTCAAAATCACCAGCAACAATGAAAAAAACCATACAAGATGTTATTAGAAGTTCTTTAAAAGAATCAGGGGCAGAAATAATAGATTCTAGAGGTGATAAAGTAATACCTTTTACTTTAGGGGCTTTAAGAAAAAACATATTTGATATAATTGATGAAGAAGAAGGTTTAAGAGTTGCGAATCAAGTTTTAGGACATTCTGTAAAAGATACAGGTTTGAACTATTATAAACCTGGGCGTAAAGGACGTATAGGCAACGTTGCAAGTGCTATGGATACATTCTTTAATTTTTACGCTAAAGAGGTTGGATATGACAGTCCTAAAAATTTACTTAAAGTTTACGGTCTTGAAAAAGCTTCTTTAAGTGTTCCTGATATATTGAATATAGATCCGTCAGTATCTAACGTACAGAGTACAGCTTCAGATGCAACAGCTTCTTTGCTTGGTCCTGCAGAAGATTCTGAAAATCTTGCTAAAAGAATGGAAACATCAGCAGAAAGAATGGAAAAAGCATCCGCTCGAATACAAAACGCTAAAATAAAAAACGATGAAGCAAAGCTACTAGGCGAACCCCAAGAACAACCAAAACCTAAACACGTAACTAACTACAGGTTTCAAGATCTAGAATCTGGAGCTATAAGCCCACAAGAAATAGAAGAAGCAGTTGCATTACGCGAAGCTGGGAATATGGACGCTTATCGTGAAATTAAAAAACGGGCAAGAGCAAAAAGTAACCAGCTATTTGCAGAAAGAATGATAAAAGGTGCTGCAAAAGGTGCTACAAAGCTTGGTATTGGATTACTAGCAGGTGGTGCTACAATGATTCCATTGGCTGCAGATGCTGCTGTTGATGTTGCGTTATCCGCAGAACCTGCAGGAGAAACACCGTTAGAAGATACATCAGAAGAAGAGTTAATGAGAATGATGCAAGAAGGTGTTCCACAAGCAGGACAAAGTTCCACGTATATAGACTCAACTTCTCCGCAAGACAGAGAAGAAGCAGTTCAAGACGAAACAATGTCTAGATACGAAGAACAACAAGAATCTTTTGCAAAAATGAGAGATACAAAAAGAAGAGAAGCACGACAACAAGGACTATCCGACCAAGATAAGTTCGTACCTGAAAGATCTGGTTTTCTTAAAGAGTACGAAGCTTATTTTGAACTTTAACTACTACTACTATTACAAAAACGAGAGGAACTAAAATGCCGTACGGTAATCCACAAGCATATAAATCTGGCTACATAATGGGTCAGATGAGTAAACATGGTGAAATGTCTGATGCAAACGAAAGTCAACTCTATCGTGAGAAGCTTGAGTTTACAACTAAGACTGATCAAGGTGTACTTATAGAAGCAGTACCTTCTGAAAGCGGAAGCAAACATATGGGTCAAGCATCCATGATTATGTCTGCAGACAAACAACAAGGCATCAATTCACCAGAACCAAAGTAAAGTTATATGGCTGATCAATCATTTTTAGATGATGCGGAAGAAAACGAAGACGATACAGAAGGTCTTATAGATCTTGACGGTGATCGTGAAAACTTTAACAGTATAATAGGCACTGTTAAGGCTAGGTTTTCTAATGCGGAAACAGGACGTAGAAACGATGAAACACGATGGTTAAAGTCGTACAAAAACTATCGTGGAATATACGACTCAACAACGCAGTATCGTGATAACGAGCGTAGTCAAGTCTTCATCAAAGTTACTAAGACTAAAGTTTTAGCAGCGTATGGTCAGATAATAGACATATTGTTCGCTAACAATAAGTTTCCTATTTCTGTTGAATCCACACCTATGCCTGAAGGGATTGATAAGTTCGGACACTTATCTCAAGTACCATTAGAAGATAACGCCCAACAAAACATGTCTGATATGTACGGTTTTGAAGGGGATGGTCAAGAGATACTTCCAGGTGCAACACAAGCTACACCTATGCCTTCAGAACCAGTAGGACCTCAACCTGCTAATCTTGGAGGTCTTGCAGATAAATACGCAGGAGCCAATGTAGCTTCTGGTCCGTCAAGAACAGGTGAGCCACAAATAAGCCCAGCTGCAGAAGCAGCACGAGTAATGGAAAAATGTATACAGGATCAATTACTGGATACTAATGCTGTTACTGTGTTACGTCACGCTATTTTTGAGTGTTCTTTACTTGGAACAGGTATTATTAAAGGTCCATTTAACTACAACAAAACAATACACAACTGGGAAAATGGTGAGTATGCTCCTATGGAACGTACTGTTCCTAGAGTTGAAGCTGTAAGTTGTTGGGACTTTTATCCTGATCCCAGTGCTACAAGTATTGAAGACGCAGATTATGTTATTCAACGACACAGAATGAATAGGGAACAGGTACGTGATCTTTCTAATCGTCCATTTTTTAATAAGGAGGCTATTAATGACGTTCTCAACAGTGGTCCAAACTATCAAGAAAAGTATTATGAAAATACTCTCTATTCTAATGACGATGATCCGAACTATCAAGGAAGTCGTTTTGAAGTGTTTGAGTATTGGGGTACGCTGGACTCTAAGTTTGCTGAAGAAATTGGTATCGATCTTCCCAAAGAAATAAAAGAAGATGATTCGATACAGGTAAACATATGGATCTCAGGAAACGAAATATTACGTTTTGTTGCAAATCCATTCATACCTGCACGTATACCGTACCAAGCTTTTCCGTATGAGCTTAACCCATATCAGATGTTTGGTATTGGTGTAGCAGAAAACATGGAAGACAGTCAGATGCTAATGAATGGTCATATAAGAATGGCTATTGACAATCTAGCGTTAGCTGGTAACTTAGTGTTTGACATTGATGAAACACAACTAGTTCCTGGGCAAACTATGGACATATATCCTGGAAAGATATTCAGGAGGCAGTCTGGTGTTACAGGTACAGCAGTCAACGGTATAAAGTTTCCAAGTACTGCTGGTGAAAATGTACAGATGTTCGACAAGGCTAGACAGTTAGCTGACGAACAAACAGGAATACCTTCTATCATGCATGGTCAGACAGGAGTAACAGGAACAGGTCGAACAGCGTCTGGTCTTAGTATGCTTATGTCGGGTGCAAGTTTAGGAGTAAAAACTGTTATTAAGAATGTAGATGACTTTTTGCTGAAACCTTTGGGAGAAGCTTTCTTTCAATGGAATATGCAATTCAACGAACGCACACCTGAAAAGATTGGTGATCTAGAAATTAAACCAAAAGGTACTAGTGCGGTAATACAAAAGGAAGTACGTACACAACGATTGACAGCTTTGCTCCAGACGGTTGCTAATCCTATGCTTGCACCCTTTATAAAGATACCAAATCTAATTCGTGAGCTTGCAATAAGCCAAGATATAGATCCAGATTTATTGGTAAACGATATAAATGATGCAGCGATTTTTGCAGAAGTATTAAAGGGGTTAATGCCGAATGAACAAGGAACAGGCGAAGAAGTTGCTTCCACTGGCGAACAGCCATCTGGAATGGGAGGGTCTAATGGAGTATCTGGAGGACCTAATCCAGCAGTACCGCCCTCGACTGATGGTGGAGGAATCGGTGTCGGAAATACACCGAATGCAGGGGAAGCTGGTTTTACTGGAAACCTTAATTAAATTAAAAGATTCAACTAAGGATACAATAAAGGCGCACAAAGATGGCAACACTAGAGGAAATAGCCCAACAATTTGAAGATGCTCTTGGAATAGAAACAGGTACAACAATAAAACCTGGAACTGTAACTCCTCAAGGCGCAACATCAGTATCAAGTGGTAAAAGAAAACTATCTTGGCCTGAAATTGTAGAAAGAATGGGTGAAGGCATTGGCGTAGGTACAAACGAAATACTTCCTGATGTTCCTAAAGGAGTAAGCGCACAAAAGTTTTATCGTGCTAGTGCAAGATCTGGTCTGCTTCCTAGTGGTGCATCTACTTTTACATCTTCTCCTTTTGGATCTTTTAGTCGAAGAATAGGCGTAGCTTCTGGCGTAACAACAGCGGATACCTCTACTGTTGATTCTAATGTTCCTGCTCCAGTTGTTGCACCAAAATCTGTAGTTCAAACAAGACAAGAACAATTAGAGGGTGGCAATGAAGACGAAAGAGACTATGTAGATCCTACTGTAAACCCCAACCTAGACTTAACAACATTACTAGGTCCTGGAGGGATAGCAAAGTTTGCAGCACAAGCATTTAGTGGTAAAGGTGAAAAAAGTCTCTATACAGACATAAGCACATACAGTCCTGCACAAATAGGTCAAATGATTAACGATGGTGTTTTAAACAGTGATCAAGTACAAGCGTATCAGCAAGGTATTACAGAATTTAACTCTCTTGGGGAACCTGTAGATAAAGACGGTGTAGTTATGAGCAAAGAAGATTATTATGCTGGTAAACAAAAGGATTTTGAATATCACCCTGTGTTCGGAACTAAAGCAAATGTTGTAACAAGGTACATATATGGCTTAACAGGTGGTGATGATTATTCAAGAGGTGGTTTTGAACCTGGATATCAAGACGATGGTACTTTTGTAAATGAAGCTGGACAGGGAAGTTCTATGGGTTCCTATACAGATTTTGAAAGTTTAATTGAAAACGATCCAGAAATGGCAGGAAATATTGCTGAAACTAAAGGAAGAGGAACAGGAAGTGGCTTTTTATTTGATACTAGACTAGCTCCAGAACTGTACGACAGAGCTATGGCAGCTCGTGAGGCTGAAAGAAGTAGGAATCCTCAAAAGACTATAACAGAAAAAATACTAATAAAATCAGAGAATAAAAGTAACTTTGCCCCCGCTCTTTATGATTTTAATTATGATTTTGGAGGAACTAGTTTTACTTCTGAAGGAAGAGGAGATACTCCTGCTGACGCACCTACAAATGCATCGCAAGCAGCACAAGATACAGCTGCCTATGAATCTCTTGGCGGTAGTTCTGATGCTGGTTCTGATTCTGATTCTGGATTCGGTGATGGATCTTGGGGATCAGGTGACGCTGGTGATGAAGATTTTGCATCAGGCGGTCGTGTAGGAATGCAAGATGGTGGCGAAGCAGAGATGGCTAATCTTGGCATGATTAACGAGCAAGCTGCAGGTCCTCAAAACGGTGGTCAACAATCAGTAAAAGACGACATTCCACGCGAAGCAGATGCTGGCGATTACATTCTTCCTTACGAAACAGTTCTTGAAGTTGGTCTTAAACAGCTTAACAGGTACGCTAAAGAGGCAATACAACTAGCTATTAAGAATGGTGTTAATTTAAAAGGAACTGATCTTGATCCAAGTGATGATGTTCCAATAAAAGTAAGCAACTACGAGTATCACATTCCTAAAGGTCTTGTACCTTACTTTGGTGGTGGTAAAAAGTATCTTGATAAAATACGTAACGAAGGTCTTGCTCTACGTAAGAGGCTTGAAGAAGAAAAACAACCTTCAGTTCAAGAACAACAACCTTTGGAACAAAACCCACAACCAGCACCGCAACCTCAGATGGTAGCTGACGCACAACCAGAACCACAAATGCCAATGATGCAGAAAGGTGGTTTTGTTAATGATCCAGTAAAAGCAATACAATCCGCAGAACAAGTATTAGCACAAGATACATCACAACCTGCACAATCTGCTTACAATCAAATGCAAGCAATAGAACGTTCTAGAGTACAAAGTCAACAACCACCAATGGTCAACCCTGACGGTAAAGTAGTGCAACAAGGTTTTGCAGCACCTCAAGGTTATGCTTTAGGAACACCAGAAGGAGGCGTACCTGAACCCGAAGAATCTCAACTTCCTGAAACTCAAATGGAAACATCTGCAAATCAACAGAATAGTCAAGAACCTGTTCAAATAGCAGACGCTGGTTTTGATAAAGCTTTTAAGGATGCTAGAGATTCTGGTTTGAGAGAATTTGAGTTTAACGGGAAAAAATACAACACAGTAGAGTCGGATGATGAAGAAACTTTTAAAAAAATAGAAAATCTTCCAATAGATAAACTAATGGCATTAACCGCATTAGGAGAAGCAAGATCAGAAGGAAGAGAAGGAATGAGAGCAGTAATGCATGTCATTCGTAATAGAGTAAAATCTGGAAGAGATAAAGAATTTGGAATAGGTAAATACGAAAATCCATACAAAAGCGTAATATTAAATCCTGGAGCATTTAGTGCTTTATCTGGATTTAGAAGACCAAATACCAGTAAAGAAAAAGAAAGAACTAACTTTAAACAGTTTACAAAAGTTAAAAATAACAATGAAGATTATATAGACGCATTAGAAGATGCAGGAGCAATTATGAGAGGTGAATTAGAAGACCCCACTAAAGGCTCTCTTTTTTATGTTAACGAAAAAACTATAAAATCTCAAGGCCGACAGTTACCGTCACATTTAAAAAACAGAACTAAAAAAATTCAAATAGGTAATCACTCTTTTTATAATTATAATATGGGTGGCTTTGTAGATAAGGTGATTGATACGTAATGGAATTTCGTGGAGAATTTATAGACTACATAAAGCGAGTAGAAAACGGAAGCAAGGTTGGGTTTGATGGGTCGATGTGGTTACCACACCCCTCACCCGAAGGCGGTAACGATACTATTGCTTACGGTCATAAATTAAAGGATGACGAAAGCTGGATGCAAAAAGGCATATCTGAAATGGACGCTGAAAATCTATTAATAGGTGATTTAATAGTAGCATCAGAAGGAGCCAGCAGAGTTATAGGCGAATTTGCAAGTGATGACTTTGATACACTATGTCAAAACTGCCAAGAAATATTTACAGACTTCGTATTTAACTTGGGTGCTAACGGACTTCGTAAGTTTCCAAAGTTTGTATGTGCTACAACAGATCACAATACTGAAGGTATGAAACAAGAATATAAACGCTATTACCGTAACGGATATGGCGAATTAAAAGAATTAGAACATCGTAATGCAGAATTTGCAAGGATGTTCTTTTAATCAATGGCTACCCACATAACATGTCGTTATTGGCCCCATTGCTAACCTACTGATGGCTACCCATGTTTTACATGGCCCCACGAAAGAGAGGTAAAAATGACTATCGAAAATGAAACTGAAACTTTAAACAACGAAGAACTAGAGCCGACCCCATACGAAAATCAGTATAGGAATACTTTAGGTGATGACGATGACGATGGAGATATTGAAGACCCCATTGATATGGCTACTCCTCAACCTCGACAAAAGCAAGGCATGATAGATAAAAATAGTGAACCTCAAGATGCCCATGACTATAAAAAACGTTATGGTGATCTAAAGAAACATTATGACACTAAGTTAAATGAATGGAAACAGCAATCGGAACTTCTAAAAGCCGAACTCGCTATATCGGAAAAAGCTCAACAAATACCAGAGTTGCCGAAGAGTGAGGAAGAGTTGGAAGAATTTCGAACAAAGTATCCAGATGTTTACGATGTTGTTGAAACTATCTCAACACTTAAAGCAAGCGATAGAGTTAAAGAAATAGAAGGAAGACTTGAAGAGTTAAAAAATAAGGAGCAACAAGCAGTAGTTCAAACTGCGGAGCAAGAATTAATAAACTTTCATCCTGATTTTGCAGACTTAAAAGAAGACCCTAAATTTCTTGATTGGCTTGATGAGCAACCTTCGAATATATCTGACGGGATATACAAGAATAACACTGATCCAAAATGGGCAGCTAGAGTTATCGACTTATTTAAAGCGGATAACGGTACTGTTTCTAAAACGAGGTCGCGTAAACAGAAACCAAGTAATAGTAAACGTGCTGCTGAATCTGTAACAAAAACTAATAAAAGACGTTACATTGAAGATTTACAGGACGATACAAAAATTTGGACTGTTGCTGAGATTTCAAAACTTAAACCTTCTGAGTTTGCTCAATTTGAAAAACAAATTGATAAAGCTTCACGCGAAGGTAGAGTTGTGAACTCTCTATAATTTTAACTTAACTTTTTGTAGAAAGGAGAAAGCTAATGGCTTTTTCAACAGCTGCAGGTTACGAAAACTTACCAAGTGGTAATTTCGTTCCTCAAATCTACAGTCAAAAAGTTCTCAAGTTCTTTCGAAGAGCATCGGTAGCGGAAGCAATAACCAACACCGACTACTCTGGAGAGATCGAGAACTTTGGAGATACTGTAAACATAATCAAGGAACCAACAATTTCGGTTTCTTCCTACACTCGTGGTTCTACCGTTAATACTGAGAATTTGGCAGATGACCAAATCCAGCTAATTGTAGACCAAGGCAACTACTTTGCTTTTAAGGTAGATGACATTGAAGAGCGTCATTCACACCTTAACTTTGAGTCTCTTGCAACTTCTTCTGGTGCTTACGAGTTGAAGAAAGCATTTGACTTTAACGTTCTTAGCGACATCTACAGTAATGCTGCAACAAGTGCTGGCAATACTGGAACAGACGGATCTCCTTTAACTGGAGCTAGTACTACTCTTACAGGCGATGAACTTGCTGACGTAATTAGTGGTGCTGCTAAAGTATTAGATGAGAACGATGTCCCTTACGAAAATCGTTGGTTAGTAGCCGACCCTGAGTTTTTTAATGTACTACGTCAAGCATCTGCAAAGATTATGGACGCTAGTGTTACTGGAGAAACAGGTTCTGCTCTAATGAATGGTCAAGTAACAGATCGTATCATACATGGTTTCAAAATGTATCAGACCAACGCCATCGTTAACGGTGGTGCTGCTAATGCTGCAAACCATACATTCGCATCAACAAATGGTGGTGAACATATTTTCCTTTATGGTCATATGAGTGGAGTTGCTACAGCTTCCCATATTGCTAAAACGGAAGTCATTCGTGACCCTGATAGTTTTTCCGACATTGTTCGTGGTCTTCACGTTTTCGGACGTAAAGTATTACGTGGCAGTGGCGATGGCTACAAGGCTGTGTTCTCTGGCGTTGCTGATCTTGGCTCATAAGGAGGATATAAACTATGGCTACTTATAATAGAACGGCTACTGGTGGCGGTACGGTTGGACACCCATCCAACGCTGCAGTGCCTTATGTAATGACTTCTCCTGTATGGGATACTGCTGATGGTGGTGCTGGAGGTGACATTGTTCAGTTAATCGATGTTCCTGCAGATACTATGATTGTTGCAGGTTGTCTAGAAGTGCTTGAAGCACGAGGCAATGGTCAGATTACTATGGATATTGGTTTTACTGGTGGTGATGTAGATGCGTTACTTGACGGATCTGCTTGCGCTGCTGGTTTTAGCCCATTCCTAGAAGCTGCAGTAGGAGCTTCTGGTGCTAATGCACGTATCTTAACAAGTGCTGATACTATTGATGCTCTCATCTTAGATGGTGGCTCCAGTGGTGAATCTGCACTGCGATTCCGCATTCATGTTGTGTTGGCAGATATTTCTAGAAACCCAACAGAATCGGCTACAGTATCTACGGGTACTTAATTACTTAACAGTTTTGTGGGGTTCTGTTAAAAAACCCTACACTTTCTTGCTTTGTTCAATTATCTGTGAAAGAAATAATATGTTTATGAAATTACTATCTGACGAAGAAGCTGTGTCTTGCTTCAAAGCTATTCCAAAAGACGCATTTAAAGATGGCAACAAATCACAGCCATTAGAAAATATTAAAAAAAATACGGAATCAGTTACTGTACCAGAAGAAATCCGTAAGTTACTAATTTCTAGAATTTACGATGCACACTATATAGATAGTGTTTACTGCCCAACAAGAGTATCAGTTAACTATTACAATCAGTATGAAAAAGGTGATTACTATAATCTTCATATAGATAACTTTAAAGCTTCTCCGAAGTCTAATAATGTTTTCTTTGATTATGGTTTTTCAATAAATTTAAGTGACGATTATAGCGGTGGAGAGATTTACTTTCAAACAGAAACAGGAATAATAGGACGTAAGCTTGAACTAGGTGAAGCTGTTATATTTCCAATTATTTATCCGCATGGTGTAAAAGAAGTAACAAAAGGAAAAAGAACTAACATACTTGGATGGTTTTCTTCTAACGTTACTTATGAACAATCTTATATTTTAAGAAATTTGTATGAAGTCACACAAGCATTAAGCAAAAGTCAACCAGAAGGATTACCTACGTTTACAAAGTCAGTCCTTGTACAAAATTATCTCAAAAAAGAATGGGGTAAATAAGATTAAAACGGAGTAAGGATAATATGGCAACGTTAAGTTTAACAACTCACTTTACTGTAGACATACCAGATGATGATTCACATACCATCACTGGTGGAAGCACAACCGCTACTGACAGTATAACCATAACACACTATTTTGATAGGCGATACAGTATTACTAATAATACGTTAGTTGAAGTGTGGAATGATACACTGTTAGCAGACTTTGACTTTTTATGGATAGAGTCTAATCAAGCTGTAGAGATACAGCTTATGTGCAACGAAGGTGGAACAGTATCGGGAAGCAATCTTGAGAATGCATGGGTTGTTAAACTTCAAGCTGGCATACCTTTTTGTCTTGCAGACGATCTTAGCAGAAACAGAGGTGATGTTGCAGGAAGTTTCAGTGAATCTAATTATCTTGCAGAAAATGATACATGGGAAACAAACTGGACTGCAGATACAATCGATAGAATAGAATGTTACAACTCATCAGGTAGTACCGCTAACGTGCGTGTATTTGCTGCAACTTAAAATAGGAAAAAATAATGGCTGGAAAAAGAAGTTATGGGGAAGATAGAACAACAGGTATAAAAACTAGCGTATCTAAAAGATTAGGTATTATAGATGCTTTAGAAAAATTAGGTGTGAATGTAAATAGAGATGCTACAACAGAATCTTTAGAAGCAGTTCTTAAAGCTAAAAAGAAATTAAAAGCTACAGGTATGCAAGACGGTGGCGGTGTAATGCCTGATATTATTGATTTAGATGGTGATGGCAATAAAGATGAATCTATCAAGTCAGCTGCTTCTCAAAAGAAGAAAAATAAAGGAATGATGGGTGGCGGTTACGTTAAACCTAAAAAGATGGGTCATGGTGGTATGGCGTATCGTGGTAGAAACTATGCATACGGTGGCAGAGTTGCAAAGTATAAAGGTTAGTTAGTATGTCTGAACGACAGAAACCTATAGCACGTAATAAGAAAAACTATCGCGCTTCAGATAAAGGCGCAGGTATGACAGAAGCTGGTATTAAAGCACATCGTAGGGCAAATCCAGGTTCTAAGCTTAAAGGTGCTGTTACAGGAAAAGTTAAAGCTGGGAGTAAATCTGCTAAAAGACGTAAAAGTTTTTGTGCAAGATCTTTAGGACAAATGAAAAAGTTTCCCAAGGCTGCTAAAAATCCTAAAAGCAGATTACGGCAAGCACGTAAAAGATGGAAGTGTTAAAACATGAATTATCTAGAACTTGTAAATAGTGTTCTTACTGAACTTAATGAAATAGAATTAACAGCAGATACGTTTACTTCGTCTAGAGGCGTACAGTCTATGGTTAAAGGCGTAGTAAATAAAGCTATTAACGATATTTATAATTCAGAAATAGAATGGCCTTTCCTTATAGAAACACAAACAGATGATCTCATTGCAGGTACACAAGAGTATAACTTTCCTTCAGATTTTAGAAAGATAGACTTTGATTCATTTATGTTACTTCCTAAAAATCTTATAAGAAACGGAACCTTCCTATCAAGTCTTTATAACTGGACGACAGTATCTGGAAGTCCTATTCGTGTTGACACAACAACGTTAGGTGCTACTGTCGCAGGAGCATTACAACTTAGTAGTGCAGAAGTTACACAATCTGTTCAAACAATTATTAACAAACAATACATAGTTCGTACTCGTACTTTTTCTAATGATGTTAATTTAAAAATAGGAACATCTTCAGGCGGTACACAAAATCTCAGTAAAACTTTAAGTGTTGTGAATGCAGGTGATGGTGAATGGTTAACATCTCCGTTTACAGCTACATCCACTACAACGTTTATCGGTCTTTCTGAAACAAGCGGTAGCGTAACAGAAATAGATACCATAGAAGTTGTAGAGAACGAACAACCACGTAAACTACAGTACATGTCTCACGATGAGTGGTTTGAAAGTTTTTCAGAAACAGATCTTAACCAGACTTCTAAGAATCAATTTGCAATGCCGTTATATATTTTTGAAACAAATGATGAAAAGTATGGCGTATCTCCCGTACCAGACAGAGTACTAAGTGTAAACTATAAATATTATAAGACACATGCTGACCTATCAAGTCATACGGATGTACCTATATTACCTGTTCGTTTTCACGATACAGTTGTTAATCGTGCTAAGTATTACACGTACATGATGAGAGCTAACGTAGCAGGATCACAACTATCTGAAAAAGATTTCTTAACAGGTATTAAAAGAATGAGGGTAGAACTTTTAAACAAAAAGAACTACATGTATGCAAGTGGTTTAAAATCTTCAGGCAGGTTTTTAAAAGTTAATACATAAAGGAATAAAAATTGGCTCAAGTAACAGAACCAGAATATATATCCCCATACGTTGTTACGACATCAGGCGGTTTAGTTCTAGACAGGGATGTATATACAATGCCTGTAGGAGCTGCATCTGTTCTTCAAAACTTTGAACCTTCTGTTAAAGGTGGTTACCGTAGGCTAGACGGAACTGCTAAGTTTTCAAGTTCACAAGTAAATGGTTCCAACAAAATAACAGGAGTTGCTGTATTTGGTAACGGTGTAATAGCAATATCTGGAACTGCAGTCAAATACGGAAGTGGAAGTTCTTGGGCTTCAGTTGCAACACAGGCAGTTACACCTGTAAGACCACGATTTGAAAGATACAACTTCAACGGAACAGACAGCATTGTATGGATAGATGGTGCTAATGCACCTACAAGATGGACAGGATCTGGAAGTGCAACAGTATTAAATGCTTCTGGCGCACCTGCTGATGCAACTTCAGTATCTTCGTTTCAAAACCATCTATTCTATGCAGGTACATCTTCCGCACCTCAACAAGTACAGTTTACAGTTCCTTTTACGGAAACAGACTATACTGGAAGCGGATCAGGAAACATAAAAGTAGATACAGAAATTGTAGCCCTAAAGTCGTTTCGTGATGATCTCATTATATTCGGTAAAGACAGAATATACAAACTATCAGGAAGTTCTAGTGCAAACTTTGCAATAACACCTATCTCTCGTAACATTGGTTGTAGTGATGGAAACAGTGTTCAGGAAATAGGCGGTGACATTATCTTTTTAGCACCTGACGGTTTAAGAACAATCGCTGGTACGGCTAGAATTGGTGACGTTGAATTAGGAACAGTTTCTAAACAGATACAGGAAAGGATTAACAGTGTTGGATTTGATAATATTTCTTCTCTTGTTATAAGACGTAAAAGTCAATACAGGCTTTTCTATCCTACTACTGGTGGTACAGAAGCAGGAGCATATGGCATAATAGGCGTTATTAAGTCAAACCCCCAAGGACAAATTGGTTGGGAATACGCTGACATGAAGGGTATTAAGGTTGCTTGTTGTGATTCTGATTTTGTAGGAAATATTGAAACAGTTGTACATGGTGGCTTTGATGGATTTGTGTACCAACAAGAAAGTGGTAATACGTTTGCAGGTACAAACATAAATGCAATATACCGATCTCCTGATCTTACGATGGGAGATGCAGGTATACGTAAAGTTATGCAACGTATTAATTTAAACTTTGATACAGAAGGATCTGTAAACGCTTCATTGTTTGTAAAATATGATTTTGAAGATACCAGTGTTCCGCAACCTGCAGCATACTCTTTAACAACTCAGAGTTCAGCAGCTGTGTACGGTTCAGGCACATACGGTACATCAGCATACGGTGCAAGAGGTATTCCGATTGTAAGACAAAGTGTAGAGGGAAGTGGGTTTACGGTTGTAATACGAGTAGAAGATTCATCGTCCAACCCACCGATAAATTTGAAAGGTTTTGAGTTAGAGTTTACTCCAGGAGCTAGAATGTAATGACAGGTTATTCCGCAAGACAAAGTTCATATACCACAGGTGATACAATTAATGCAGCAGATTCTAATAATGAATTTGATGCTATTGTAACAGCTTTTGGTACAAGTGGACACAATCACGATGGCACTGCTGGTAACGGTGGTGCGTTATCTAAATTAACAGGTAGTAATTCTATCACAATAGGTGCTGCAACAGCAGGTACTGATATTACCGTAACGTTTGATGGAGAAACAAACGATGGTGTATTGTTGTGGATGGAAGACGAGGATCATTTTAAATACAACGATGACATACTGTTAATAGACGATAAAAATATTATCTTTGGAACAGATTCTAATGTTCTTATAGGTTACGATGAGTCTGTTTCAGATTCGTTACGTATTAAAGCAACAGAGGGAGCAGGGTTAGCTATTACTCTTTGTGCAGATGAAGGTGACGATGCAGGTGATGAGTGGAAATTAAACATTGCAGATGGTGGTGTACTTACATTAGGTAACGATATAAATAGTGCAGGTACGTATGTAACTCACATGACGATGACACCTAACTCAACAGTTGCTAATTCTACTGTTGCTTTTGCAGGTGGTGTAACAGTAGCTGGTGATCTTACTATTACAGGTGATGATCTTGTAATGGGTACAAATACCAGCGGTCATATAATGGTTGCCGATGGTACAAACTTTAATCCAGTAGCTGTATCTGGTGATGTTACTATGGCTGCATCAGGAGCCGTCTCGATTGCAAACGATGCAGTAGGTGCAGATGAGTTAGCGTCTAACTCTGTAGTAAATGCAAGTGTAACATCAGACGCTGCAATAGCAATTAGTAAAACAGCTTTGGTTGCTGGAACTAACATTACTTTAGCTACAAACACTCTTAACGTAGATGATGCTTTTCTTGTTAATAACGGAGATGATGCAACTAGCGGAGTAATTACCTCTGCAGGTTACAAGGCTAATCTGGCAGATGGTGCTGGTGATGTATCTGTTGCTTTCCAACAGGGAGGTACAACAGGGTATGTCATGGGTATTGATGACTCTGACGCTAACAAATTTAAAATACATTCTTCAACAGCACTTGCAGATACAAGTGACTTTGAAATGGATTCTTCAGGAAATGTAACTATTGCTGGAACTGTAACGTTAACTACTGATCTTACTGTACCGAATGGAGGAACAGGAGCTTCTACCTTTACAGACGGTGGTATCTTATTGGGATCAGGAACTGGCGCAATTACTGCTATGGCGGTATTGGGCGATGGAGAAATGATTGTTGGAGATGGAACAACAGACCCTGTAGCTGAAAGCGGTGCTACACTGCGTACCTCTATAGGTCTTGGGTCTATTGCTACTCAAGCTTCTGACTCCGTAAGTATTACAGGAGGATCAATAACAGGTATTACTGATTTAACTGTTGCTGATGGTGGTACTGGAGCATCCAGCTTAACAGACGGTGGAGTACTTTTAGGATCAGGCACAGGAGCTATTACAGCAATGGCTGTACTAGGTGACGGTGAGATGATCGTGGGTGACGGTACAACTGATCCAGTTGCAGAAAGTGGAGCTACTCTTAGGGCTTCTATTGGTGTAGCAATAGGGTCTGACGTACAAGCATTTGATGCAGACACTTTGAAAGCTGACACTGCAGACAATCTCACCGCTGGTTTTTCTACAACCGTACACGATGCTGGCACTAAATCGTCTGGCACTTATACACCTGACCAAGATGACGGCAACATACAAAAAGCTGTGAACGGTGGAGCGCATACTCTAGCTCCAACGGTAGATGATTGTGCAGTGATAATTCAATATACAAACAACGCTTCCGCTGGAACAATCACTACGTCTGGTTTTACGCTGGTCGATGGTGATGACATCAGTACAACTAACGGAGATGATTTCTTTTTCTATCTAACTAAAGCAAACGGATTTTCCCTTTTGACAGTGAAAGCTCTCCAATAATGTTCGCTTCTATCTACTCAATGCAAGGTGGCTCTAGTATTTTTGGTGGAGACTTCTTTGCCACAGGTGGTAATACTATTGCTGGTAACGGTTTAAATGTCGTACACACTTTTACCTCAAGTGGTACATTTGCCGTTGTTAAAGGAACCGCTACGGTTGACTATCTTGTTATTGCAGGTGGTGGCGGTGGTGGAAAAAGACGAGGTGGTGGTGGCGGTGCTGGAGGCTATCGAGCATCTTGGAACAGTGAAGCATCTGGTGGCGGAGCATCAAGCGAAAGTAGTCTTACGCTAGGCAAAGGAAGTTACACCTGTACAGTCGGAGCAGGTGGTGCTGGATCAACCAGCGATACTGCCAACGCTGTTGCAGGAGTTGCTTCAGTATTTGGTTCTATTAGCACTGTTGGAGGTGGCTCTGGTGCTTCAAATAATACTGGTGGAGGCGGAGGCGGAGGAGATGCATTACTTGGTGGATCAGGTGGTGGAGAAGCTGGAAATGGCTCTGTTGGAGTCGGTGGTTCTGGAACATCAAATCAAGGTTTTGCAGGAGGTAACGCACACGCACTTACAGCAAATGACGGTGCTGGTGGTGGCGGTGGAGGTGCTTCAGCAGTAGGAGCCAATGGTGGAACAGCGGCTGCGGCTTCGGGTGCAGGTGGAGCAGGAGTAGCTTCTACAATTACGGGCAGTTCTGTAGTCAGAGCTGGAGGTGGTGGAGGCGGTGCAAATGACGGATCAACAAACGCAGCAGGCGGTAATGGTGGCGGAGGCGCAGGTTCTGGTGGAGGATCAGACGCATTACCAGTGGCAGGTACAGCCAATACTGGTTCTGGTGGTGGAGCAGGTGGAGGTAATATTTCAATATCGCCTGACAATGGAGCAGCAGGTGGTTCAGGTGTAGTCATAGCAAGTTACAGACCTACCGCAGAAGGATGCACAGGTGGCAATACTGTTACAACAACAGGCAACTACACAGTACACGTTTTTACAAGTTCTGGCACATTCACAATACCCTCTAACCGTAGAGTACCAATCCAATATCTTGTTATCGCCGCAGGTGGAGGCGGTGGTGGTGGCCCTGGTGGTGGAGGGGGCGCAGGTGGATACCGTAACAGCACAATCGGAGAGACAACAGGAGGCGGAGGTTCTGCTGAAGGTACTTTAGCATCTGCCGCTGGGTCATACACAGTCACAGTTGGTGCTGGAGGTGCCGCTGGATCAGGAGCTAATAATCGAGGAGCATCTGGGGCAAATTCAGTTTTTGGATCAATAACATCTACTGGAGGCGGTGGAGGTGGCGCAGAGTCAAGTGTTTCTACAGGACTTTCTGGAGGCTCTGGAGGTGGGGGTGCTACAAATGCTGGTGCTATTGGAACAGCAAATGCTGGCGGTGCCGCAAGTTCTCCAACGCAAGGATTTGCAGGTGGCAGTGGTAAAGCCGCAGGGTCTTTTGACAAAGGAGCAGGAGGAGGTGGAGGTGCAGGAGCAGTTGGAGCTAACGGAACAGCAAGTGCCGCAGTCGGAAATGGTGGAGCAGGTTTAGCTTCCAGTATTACAGGATCAAGCGTAACTCGTGCTGGTGGAGGCGGTGGTGGTGGATTTGCATCTTCATCAAATTCATCTGGAGGTTCTGGAGGCGGTGGTGCAGGTTCAGCAAACAACACGACATCAACAGCAGGTACTACAAATACTGGATCAGGAGGAGGCGGAGGTGGTCAAGGTGGAGCACCTAATTATACGCAAGGTGCTGGTGCGTCTGGCGGATCAGGATTAGTCGTTCTTAAATACCGATCTTCAAATAATTTTACAGAAGCTACTGGCGGTACAATTACTTTCGATGGTGACTACGCAATACACACATTTACTTCTAGCGGAACCTTTTCTGTTAACACTGTTG